>Ga0164242_10004986_pt1 | contig 14805 bp, 12 predicted proteins | sample OricomgcompostMG_FD_108783 | JGI IMG/M metagenome (GOLD analysis project Ga0164242, IMG submission 108783) | Miracle-Growth compost microbial communities from Emeryville, California, USA - Original compost - Miracle growth compost (MG) ... | reverse complement strand
CTCAAACATATCCTAAGTCACCTCGAGTTCGCTCTAGGGAGGAGCTCCTGGCGTTGGTCGACCATCAAGATGCCGGGACGGTCGAGGAGCACTTACAATTTTTCCGAGACCCATATCTTAGGGGCTACGCTCCGGCGGACGGCCCAAGAATTGTCGTCTCGGCCAGGAAAGATGACATCGAATATCCCTCTCTGGACGAGGTGATGCAGGCCAATCAGAAGGAGCAAGAAATCCTGCGGAACCTCCGGGTGGCCGTGATCGCTCGACTAAGACATCGCCCGGGGTCCAGCCTCGACACCATATACCAGATCTACCAGCAACTCCCAGAACCCCGGATGGCCTATATCCCCGCCAGGCTTCGACATCAACTACTCCGCGTCTTTGGCCAGCCCAAGAAGAAAGACTCCAAGTCCATGCTAAGATACTTCGCCACTGTCGCCGACGTTAAGAACGCTGGACTCCCCCTAACCCAGGCCGAATGGAACGGCGCTATTTCCTTCGCTAGCAGATACGTTGGCACTTCTACCGTCGTCGAGTCCGAATCCGCGCTGAATTTGTGGCGAGAAATGGAGCAGGACGCCGGCATCAAGGGCAACGATGTCACCTTCAATATCCTCTTCGACGTCGCCTCTAAGGCCGGAAACTTCACCTTAGCGGAGATGATATACAAGGAGATGGAGAGCCGCGGCCATGCATTCAATCGCTACCATTACGTCAGCCTGATCCACTTCTTCGGCCTCAAGCTCGACGGCAGCGGTGTTCGGGCCGCCTACAGGGAAATGGTCAAGGCCGGAGAGATCGTTGATAGCGTGGTGCTCAACTGCGTGATCTCGGGCCTCCTGCGGGCCGGCGAGGAAGAGGCGGCCGATCGTGTCTACGAGCGGATGAAGGCCAGCGCTGATGATGCCGCCGAGATGCCGCAACGGAACTACAGCACCAACAAGATGGTGACCAGGGTGCTGATGATGTTGGCCAAAGTGGGGCGCCGGCACCCGCCTCTCCAGCCCGGTTTCCAGAGCCTTGCGCCACTGACACCGGACCTGCACACGTACCGCGTGCTCGTCAACCACTACGGCGTCCGCATGGCGGACCTGACCAAGGTGGCGCAGTACCTCGACGAGATGAAGTTCTTCAAGATCCCGCTGCACGGCGCCATCTTCCTAGCGCTGTTCAAGGGCTTCGAGCGTCACGGGGGCGTCCCCGGTTCCGCGTGGAGCGAGCAGCGGCTCGACGGCATCTGGGCGGCATTCCTCGAGGCGCTCGACAGCGGCGTCGTCGGCCTGCGGGTCGAGACGTGGCTGGCCATGTGGGCGCTCCGGGCGTTCGACAGGTGCTCGGGGCGGGAGCGGGTGTTGCAGGCGTACGAGGCGCTGGAGTCGAGGTGGAAACTGGACCAGGCGAACGCGAGGTTTATGATGGACTTCTTGCATACTCTCTTAAATAAGGGCACTGTACATATAAGATAGACATGGGGTGGTGGGTTCGAGGATCCGGTAAAAAGCGTTATGTGAGGGTTCCGATAATGTAGCTACCGCATTGTAACATAGGTTGAGGGGATAAGGCCGACATGATACCACCTTGAATATTTGGGTGTATATATTCCGAATGCATAGCATTTCAGCTTCGTCAACTTGAGCAAGCCCCAAAGCCGCAAGTTCGTGGGATAGTCGATTTCACATCCTCAAGCTTCACGAAGCAAACAAACCTTGAGTCCATTTTTTTTTGTCGTGGCACTGGCCGTGGGTGCTTCCGCCAAGATGGATGGAATCATAGGAAAACAAGGGAATATTGGTTGATGACGATCTCTATCGTTGTATCTCACACACGGAGCCCCGCGGATACCCCCGATTCTAAAAAGATTTTGTTTTGGCAGATCCACCTCCTCCCCCAAATGCTACCCGAAATATACAATGAGCCACATCCCCAAAGATCCTCGCGCGTTGTTTAAGCCTTGGGCTTCTTGGTTTGCCAGACTAGTGAATTATAGGTCAGCACATGAAAAGACTCAAAACACCTCAATCGTCACCAGACGGAGAACAATGTAGGTCCCTAGCTCGGCCTATCATAGGAAACAGTGCCGATGGTGCTCAAGACTCCCTCGGAAACGGTCCTCTGGGAGCAGAAAGGACGTTGTAAAGGAACAATAGACCAGGACGGGACTCACTAGCAATGCCGAAGGGGAGGCCGAAGCCGACGGCGAGGAAGCTCCAGTACCGGAGACCGAAGAAGCGGGTCTTGGTGTTGAAGGGCAAGTTCGAATAAGGGCCCTCGGGGTAGTGGTACGGCGAGCTGAGCTGCGCGCGGGTCGTCTGGAAGCCGCGGCGGGCGACGAGGGAGGTCGTGGTGGAGGCGGTGGTGCGCTGGGCGGCGCGGGCGACGGCGTGGGAGAGCATCTGTGCGGGTTACCAGGTCAGCTCAATTGGCTAGCGGAAGGGCTCAATTGCAATTCTAGGGTCGGCTGCGAACCTTTGAAGGAGGTTGGGGTTGGGGTTTGCGTGATGCGGCCGGCTGAGGGGAGAGACTTGAACGGGAGAGATGGATCTGTGACGTTGAAGTTCAAAGTTGGGATTGCTTCCAAGGTGGTGTGACTTCGGCAAAAGGGACCCACTTGCAGCTCCAATGGCCCGAAAAGTGGGTCTCTACCCTTTTCTGCGTTTGATGTCCAGCGACCAAAAATACTCTCCAAATACGGATACCCTCGCTCAGCATCAAAATTAATCATGGCGATACGTGGAGAAAAGATGAATATAAGCGCAGCTTCAATTATTCGTTTCCATCAAATATGATGCTGTTCTGTCGACATTATTTACAAAGTCATTTATCCGTCATGTACCCCTTTTTTTTCGCACGTCTAGTTGTTTGCTGATATCAATTCCTATCCGCCCCCTTTCCAGAGGCCCCATATCCTGTTGACGTTAATCCGCGGTGAATATCGATATTCGTACAAGGGTATCTTCTATCGCGACTCAGTTGTAAAAGAATGACAAAACGCCGCCATGCGAGTAGATAACCCTCTCTTCCCAACGCCAAATGCTTTCGCTCTCTAAAGGTCCGGTCGGTATGCATTATGTATGCGCTTCAAGGATAAAAAAAAGAATGAATGGGACACTTTTTTTTCGCGTATCACTGATGAGTCGGACCGGTACGCAGCATGGTTTCCCAATCCTGCTCGATGTTGATGTCGCTGACGGTGGAAATCTTGGCTCCCTGGGGGATGTCCGGGTTGTCCTCCTCAACGACCTCAACACTGACGGTCTTTATTATGCCCTTCGGCCACGCCTCTGGGTCGTATGAGTTTCGCCGTGAACTCTCGATGCTCCGGGAATCGAGTTCGTACTCCTCGGTCAGCCACTCCCTACTAGTCGACGTGTCGAAGCTGACCCTCCTCGGTCCCTCGATTACTAAAGAACTGTCCCGCTGGTGCCCCGGGGCTGTAGAGCGGCTCGAGGTCGACCTGGAATGATTCGATAGCTTCGAGAGGTCCGAGGGGGCTCTAGAGTGGTTCGACGGTGCCCTTGAGCTGGTCCTGGAATGGTTGGACGGGCCCCTTGAGCTGGCTCTCGAGGTGTTCCCCATGCTTAGCCGGGTGCTGTTGCTGCTTCCCGAACTCGGTGTTTTGGCCCGGACGACGGCCGCATTGCGCGCTTTCCTAGAGAACAAAGGGCCCATCGGCAAAACATTAGCGGCGACAATGCCGGCGTTTTGCTCGAGACTGGTTAACCACGTTAGCTGGCGAGCTCCACTACATAATTCCGGGGCTTGGTATATCCTTACACTCCCATAAGGCTCGCGACAAATGTGTCGTAAGTGTACACACTTAAGCCGCCGACTCGGGACGACTCGTAGGTCCTCACGGTAGCCAAGACGCCGACACTTTTGACAACCCGTTAGCTGAGAGGATACAACCGGGACGCTCTATCTCGTGGAGTGCTCACATTAGACTAAGAGTAGACAGGATGTAGAAAGGCCATCTCAAATGACCTTGCATATCGATATCTCGAACGACCATCACTGGGAGAAGGCCGAGAAAGAACCACGAGAAAACAGAAAACGCTAGGTAAATGTCAGAACCCAGTAAGTTGGATAAAACGGGATGTTGATCATGAAGACTGACCCCCTTGGAAGTAGCCAAAGTTGAGTTGCACACTCGGGTCCCAGCAGATTCCCTCGGTGGAGGGGTTCCACAACTTTTCCAGCGGGCGGCACTGGAGGTTGGTGGTCAGGGAGAAGGTGAGGTTGACGACGGCCATGAAGAAGATCATGACGCCAAGCAGGATCCTCCAGTGTCGTCCGCTTCCTAGTAGCCGGATGAAGAAGAGACAGATGGAGATTTTGCTCAGCGTCGCCCCCATCATGAATAACGGTTGTCCCAGAATATCAAATTCTAGCGCCCGTGCCGAGTCGGGCATCGAGCTCTCCAGCACGCTGAAGACGGTTCCTGTGAGGGCCACGAGCTAGACGATGGGAACGGCGTTTAGCATGCGGACTTGGGAGGCTAGACGTGCTCCCGAGACAACGAAGTCTCCAGAAAGAACTTACTGTGGCCGCCACAATCGCGTAGTCATCCGCACCCGTGCTATTAGTGATCCTCGTCCGCACACAGTAGCGGACAATGGTCGTCGCGAATGCAAAGCTCGCCGTTCCGATGGAGAAGGAGAGAAGGACCGGCCCTCGAGAGAGATCGGGTGTCACAGTCGCCGCCATGGCGAACAGGAAGGGCGGATGAGGGTGTTGAGCACGACGGCTCCGGGGCAAATTAGTGGTTGTGCATCCGATATGGTCGCATAGCAAAGAAGCAGGTCGACGGCACCGACGACGACGAGAATTGAGGTAGGACAGAACAGGGTATGCGGGATAGGGCCTTTAAAACGGGGACCGACTTAGTCAAGAGGGAACATGGACCCCGGGGAATACTTTGGGGTTGGTAGTGTCTGCGTGGTCACCCGCCTCGTGGATCAGAAACCTCCGAAACCAGCGGATGAGTTCATACCAGAACAAGAGCAGTGTGGTACCAAGATTGTCGATGCGTGGCACTGCGACTTGCCTGGCTGAGCTGGCCGGGCGTGGGGGGGGTGGGAGAGCACTCAAGAAGAGAGGCAGGATTGATGTACACGCGCCTCACTGGGTCACATCAAACATAGCACGTAAAGGGAGAACAGCCACAGAAACGAGCGACGGGTGTCCAATTGGGGGACGGAGGGCTCAATGTACGGTCACTGGTTGACCCTGGGGAAACGACCAAGATGCGGCTTCGATTGGGGGAGAGGGGGCATAGCATATCTGATCAGACCTGCCCATCTCATGCGTCCACATCCAGAGACAACGACAGCTCCTGTGAAGACCGCAACAGGCTAAAACAATGACTAAGGGCGATCATCGAGGCCAACACTGGTTACAGGAGGCTCAGTGATCGGAGGGAAGAGGACGGCATGGCCGTGTAAATGCGGGCGCGTTCATGCGTGACGCGAGTGGGAGTCTGGCGGGGGGGGGGAAACAGGCACTCACTTAGACCCCTCCCATCTGTCATTAGTGCCGTAAGACGTCTTGAAACAGCTCAAGCGAGACGGTGCAGATTGGAATAATCGCATTGGAATATGGGTGAGAGGAGCAGGAGTGGCCATCAACCAACAATTTAGCATGTACCTCCCTACGTAGGTGTAGGTTTGCTACCGCAGGTACAGATTGCCCTTCCGTAAGTACTGGGAGAGAGGGTTTGTGGCCGATCGAAGGATGCCGTCCGATGTAATCTGTAGCGTGTCCCAACAGGAGTCGACATTGCAGGCTGCCATCCAGGTACTATCCCGCCGGGTAGTCCGCTTGGTTCCGAGAGGTTTCTCCTCGGAGGGAATGTCGGGTTGCGTCCGGGGTGGAAACCCGCTCCAGGAGAGTTCCACAAAACGCCACAATACCTTAAGTGAGGGGGGTCGCATAATTTTGGTTCGCTGGTTCCGGCCATGTCTGATCGCCGAGTCGAAGCCTCATCGAACAACCTGAGACAGAGCACAGACCGGGCAACTCCATCTCGGAGCTTTCGCATTCCAGCATCACTACGCATTGAACATGGAAATGCTGGAGGGCTTGGCATTTGGGGTTGGGGGTCAACTCCATCCCTATGCAGGCCAAGCTCGCGTGATCTACCTTCAGACAGATATTCCGGCCATAGCAAGGCTGGGGTATGCCCTAAATTCCCGGAAGCTAAAAAAAGATGGGTTGCCGGAGACTTGGGCGTGGACGACTTTGTGGTGTGTATAACTGCCTTTCTTATTGTGATGCTATCTTTGTGCACACACGACCAAATACTACGTACAGAGAGGAGGTGTCATTACCCAATCATAGACATCCGTAAATCTCGCTTGCCCACTAAACAAACTCAAAACCGGGCCTCGACCTTCTCCAGCGTATCCTGCAGGGCCCAAGCACTGGCCTTGTCCTTACTCCTCACGGCCTTGGCCTGGGCGAGCGTGAAGCCCTTGGCCTCGACGGCCGGGTTATAGCCGAGGCCGTTCGCCCTACCCACGGCGGCCGAGTCCACGGACGGCGCCTCCTTGCCGTCGGCGCGCCGGTAGACGGTGACGACGGCGGCGCCGCCGAGGCCGAGGTTGTGCTGCAGCGCCCACTTTGTGTGCGGGACGGCGCGGTTGTTGGCCCAGCCGCGCAGGTGCCAGACGAGCTCGGCGCACTGGGCGATGCCGGTGGCGCCGAGCGGGTGGCCCTTGGAGATGAGGCCGCCCGACGGGTTGATGACGATCTTGCCGCCGTAGGTGATGTCCCCGTTGCGCACCATCTCGTGGGCCTTGCCCTTCTCCGACAGGCCCATCGCGTCGATGACCACCATCTCGTTGGCGCTGAAGCAGTCGTGCAGCTCGCACACCTGGAAGTCCTTAGGCGTGACGCCCGCCTCGCCCATGGCCGTGCTGGCGGCCCGCTGCGTCATCTCGTAGCCCATCAGGTCGATGGCGCTGCGGGAGAAGAGGCTGGGGGCGTCGGTCGCGAGGCACTGGCCGGCGATTAGCACGGCCTGCTCCTTGAGGTGCGGGCGCGCGTCTAGGAAGGCCTGCGAGACCAGCACGGCGGCAGCGCCACCGTCGGACGTCGGGCAGCATTGCAGCTTGGTAAGCGGCTCGTGGATCTTGGTCGACTTCATGATCTGGTCGAGTGTGTAGACGTCGTGGAACTGAGAGTAGGGGTTCTTGACCGAGTGCTCGTGGTTGACTCGAGCGATCTCGGCAAAGTCTTCTGCCTTGGCTCCGTACCTAGGACGCTTGTGAGTATGAGATGCACTTTGTTAAAGGTCGGGGTGGGCGTGTGTGCTTGTTCTTACTTCTCTATGTACTCGCGGCCGGCATTGCCAAACATCTGAGCAGCGCCGGGCGCATCCGTGACTCCCCTAGTCTCCGCCATCATCTTGCCCGTCGTGCCAGTGGGGTTTTCCCGGTCGTTAAAGAAGGTCTGTAGACTACCTCGCATCATCTTCTCGAACCCGACGACCAGCATGCAGTCTGCCGCGCCGTGTGAGATGAGATTCCGGGCCATCGCCAGCCCCGTTGAGCCGGTCGAGCAGTTGTTGTTGACGTTGTAGATGGGGATCTGGGTCATGCCGAACTGGTAGAAGACGCGCTGGCCGCAGGTCGAGTCACCATAGCAATAGCATGCCACGCCCTGGTCGACGTCATCGTAGGAGATTTGCGCATCGAGCATAGCCTTAACACCGGCCTCAAATCCAAGCTCAGTATAGTCGACCTTTCCTCTCGGCTTGATGAACTTGGTCATGCCAACGCCGAGGACGTAGCATGGCTGTTTCTGAGCGGGCGCCATGATGTATGTGTATAGGAGGGAGGGAGGGAAGGTAGAGGTACAGGTATCGAAGATGAAGAGGCCTAGCTAAGATTCAATGAGACCTAGGATCCAATGGAACCAAGAGTCTGAGCACAATAGGTGTGTACGGTATACGAGAAGGGAGTTTAGGAATACAAGGAATCAGAGGAGCGAGAATATCGTTACCGGCTACTAGCAGTCCAAATAGTTTTCACGTATGAGCGGCAAACGCTGGCCTACTTTGCAGATTAACCCCGGCTTCATGGATGTGCTCCAGCATGGGTTTGCGGGGATCCTGCAATGTGCCGAGGCACGAGACGGGGTGGGTTGCCACCACTTCCCCGCCGGGGGCCCCGGACTCTTCGGCCACGAACCACACGGCGACCAGAGTTGGTCTCCCGCGGCTAAAAATTACCGGATATCCTAGCGGGGGCCCACATGTGTCCCAAGGCGACTCTTGACCTTCGAGTCAGGAGCTGATAGAGCGAGGACGTGTCGTAGTACGGGGGGTTATGCTCCAATAGAAATGAATTGATGCGTGTAGTTTAGACATGAAAATAGTCGAAGCGAAGACTGGTAGGAATTGGGGCGATTAGGTAATAAGGCAAGGTGGGACCCTCCATTGTGGGTTTATCAGTTCCAATTAGCGACGAATCTTCAACAATCGGAGCCACAACGATTTAATCGGGTGTGGTGTAGCGGTAACATCGTTGACTCTCACTTCCAAGAAGTGGTTGCTTTCTCAACAGCCCGGGGTTCGACTCCCCGCATCCGAGTCTCAATTTTTTTGGTGTTTTTTTATATTCTGCTAGCTCCACCTCATTCATTCATCTAACGTCACTTGCTTGCTTTATTTTCCTCCTTTTCTTTCCCCCTTTAACCATTTCAGAAAGTAATAACTTGGACTATATCTCCTTCCTACCTTTTATTGAACTTCTTAGCATAGCGCCCTGCTCGAGCTTCAGATCCAGTGTGCTGCTTAGCTTCCTTGGTGCTTAGGGGCCGGCAGGTCGATGATATCAGATCGGATGTGGTGATATGGACTTGTGTTTGGCGATTTCAAAGATACCAATACTCGGATGAGAAATGCCCCCAGATCCCTATTCTTACAAGTTTCTATGTGATACTCTCTCCCTTCGCACTCAACCGTCGACTCCGTTGCATCGCCTCAGATGGACTGCCAAACTACGGAAGACACTTTATGATATCCTCGACAAATCCCTAGTGCCTTCCAAAATTTGCGCGCCCAGCTCACCACCAGCCTCAGAGCATCCTTCCTAAGCCTGCGGCATCGCAGTCCTCCTCGGAACCGTCGCAGCGGTTACCTTTGCCTCGACGACTAGGCTCGGGATGCCCGATGCCGTTGCCTTGATGGCCGCGGCCTTGGTCTGCTCCACGGACAGGGCGCCCGAGTACAGCGGGGGCTAGCAATTACAGGGTTAGCTTGAACTCCTGCGTGTCGGTGTGCCGGTTCTGCGGAAAGCCCTTACCCCTGGGATTGTATATCCGTTTCGCTGCCCGAATAGATCAAAGAGGATGCCCGGGTCGGTGGCCTTGTAGAACTCGGTCGCGGGAATACCGGGGGGGTTCGCGGTGCCGTTGCTGGAGATGGCCAGATTGAAGCATGAGGGATAGTTCTGCGCGCCGTTGGGCGCTCCGGCGGCGTGTAGCGCGATGATCTCGTGCCGCAGGACGTAATTGCCCGGTGCGATATCCTCGGGGAGCCTGAGCAGCCAGCTGTTGTTATTTTTCGTTACCGTATTCCCGCCCCAGAGGTCCGAAGCCTCATCTATGAGCCCAACCTCGTCGATCTTAAAGAATTCCAGTTTGGTTTTGTCAACGTTTTCCTAGAGCGGGAGTTTAGCATCCTCTCACCCGCCGATTAACAAGTCAGTCAGCAAGACGTCTTGTAAACTCACGCATGGCCCGTTGCAATTAGCTAAGTAGTCGAGAACCGGACCCTTGTGGGATTCCGGCCACTATGGCATTGTCAGCCTTTTTCTACCATTTCGGAGATGCCTTGGGAGGTTAAGTCATTTCTCGGGAGTAGAGCTCCAGCTAGAAGTTCCTTTAGGCATACAGGCGCCCCCGGGAGTTCTCCAAGGGGAAATAAAGGGCACGGGAAGGAAGGACTTGCCGGCGTCCACTGGATCTCAATAACGTCCCCGGCGTTTACCGGTGCCTCTGCGGCGGCCGGCTTTGCGTTTAAATGGCATATGATATCCGGGTCGGCATACGCGTCTGGGCTAATAAACATGTTTCTGGAAAAATGGTCAGGCCCTGGAGCACTGAACTCTCGATTCAGGGGAAACCATACTGGAGATCGTCGGGAATTGCCCATCCAACTACGACTGGGGGAGGGTTTACCCATTGGTAGCTCGGGTTGTATCCTTCGAAGCTAGAATCCCTTGGTTAATCCTGATGGTCGGGTTGTTCTGTAAGCCGAGCTGACCTACAAAGTCCCTGTAGGAAACACGACCATCGCCGTGGCAATGCCATGGGCGTCGACCTGGACGGCCGAGAGGACCGCACCGAGGAGAGTAGCTGGTAGTAATGACAACGGTGCCATGTCTGCGTTTAGGCCTTTTAGATCTAGCACTAGGAACGAGATCTGATTCAAGATGGCTAAGGTGAAGGCTGTTTGCTGAACGGGGCATGTCACTATAATAAATAGGTATGTATGAGAGTGTTCCCGGTTTTTACCTTGCTCCCGGACATCATTTTATGAGTCGGACCCGGTGGTAACTATTTTCGACTAGCTCGCCTAACAAGAATCGTGCGCAGAACAAGCTCAATAGAGTGCTTTTCATCTAACGCTCCTCCACGCACTTCTCAGGAGGGTCCCATGCCCAGCAACTGAGAAAGTCACGACGAGAGGGCGCCATATGACTGAGCCAATGCTTGTAGGTCTCTATATTAGCAAGGCTTGCGACCAACGCAACAGGGTTGGTCCACCGTGAGATGTGAGCCGTGTCTGGCTCAATACAGCTAACCCTGCCTGTCAGTGTGGGGAAAGGTGGGTGAAGAGAATATGTTAACACTCGCTTAGGAAACGACTGGATAAAGACCGAAGTGAGTACCAAATCGCAGACGAGTCGCTCCCGTCTAGCCGACGGTAAATATGCTACCGATCCCAAGAAGTGCTAGCCAGGCCAGACTGTAAGTAGGAGCCGAAATCGGTATCACCCCCGTCAATATTGGTTGGAACCGAGTTCGTCATTATCGCAATGCTAGGTTTGATATCAGCTCACCGTGTGACCCCAGAGTCTTCTTGAAGACGCAGCTTTTCTGCCAAATTGATGCTAGCTTAGTCGGACTCCCCAACATCAGCTCGCACACGGTGGTGGTGGTCGAGATAGAGTAAATGTTACTACCCGCTGCCAAGAAATCCGTCCCCGGATCTTTTTGCCTATCCCTTCTCGACGGGTGTCGGCACCAGAGTAATAAGGGGCTATATTATCGGAGTTTAAAGGAGCGTGGGGATGCGACGATCGCGCACTCTGCGTCCACGCCGTGTCTGGCCGTGAGAGATCCTCGCTGCACAAGCTGGGATACCGCTCGACGCTTGATGGGATGAGGTCATCCAAGACGCGACGCTAGGGGTCAAACTCGTTCAGTCCGAAGAGCGGAGCGGAACGCGGCATGGAAACCGTCACGGAGTTGGTTGAGGCTGCACATCATAAGTCGTCCCGCGCAGACCATCCTACAAATGTTCATCGTGAACCGGGGGGCCAAAGAACCAGCATGTTATCAGCGGTATATGGAACAGGAGGCTAGCAAATCATACTGCTATACTTTTTGGCCTGTATCGTAAAACACCACAAAACGCGGCCAACCCGCTGGCTCCTGAGACGACGAAGAAACAAGAGCTGAATAGAGGACAAGCGCGGGGAAGCGCACCAGCCGGTAACCCATCATGCGTCTGCCGTGACCTCGACGCTCTGCTCAACACCGTCGGCCTCGCCCTTGTTGACCTTCTTGCCCGTCTTTGCGATGGTCTTCAGCACCTTCTCGTAGGGGAGATCCTGTCCGGCAACGACGGTGGCGGTTTGTGTATCGAGCGAAACTTCGTAGCTCTTGACACCTGCGCAACCAGGAGTTAGCCCTTTGTCGATGATGCGAGACTTGCATTTGATGATGACACTTACCCTCTAGCTTCTTCAGGACTCGGTCCACGGCGCCGGAGCAGCCGCCGCAGCTCATGCTGACGTTGAACTTGTATGTGTGATCGACTTCGGCCATTTTTGAGGTTGAGTGTGGTTTAATTAGTAGGGAGTTTGTTTGGGAGATGAACGGTGGTGTGTTTGCGCCGAGGCGGGGTCGTTGGAGAGGTTAGAGCTTGGAAACGGAGGGAGGGAGCTTTGACACCGAGGGTTGGTAATGCGACGAGACAGAACCTTTTGTCGGGAAGCGGCAGCCAGTTATCTATTATATAGGTATTTCAAGGTGTCATCTAGGAAACAGGAACGGATCGGGGGAGCCCGTGTGGCGAGCTCGGTTGTTAAGCCATTTTCTTTCAAAGTCGATACCGATTTCTAATCTACGAGCTGTCTGACGAGACGACCCCGCCGTCGGGAATAAGCTAGGTGACCCTAGTCGAGGCACAAGTACCGCATCATGTCCCAAACGGGCCAAACACTTCAAACTCGCAAGTAAGACGGTCTGAGCAGCAATAGCTACATCTGAAACTTGCTCATCGAGTAATCCGTAGAGGGCCATATATTAAATTAGGGCGCTGAAACTGCGCAACATCCCCTCTTTTCACCGGTCGCTACGGAGTAAGAACCCTATGCACAAGTTCGCGGCAGCTCCCTTTCACTCGGTTATAGGGCCAAAAACTGAGGGGCCAAAAGCTGAGAGAAGCCAACCAAACATGCTTGGTGTATACCCCTGCTTTGCAGGCGATCTTCCGCGGTCCTGCCCGTCAACGTGCAGCTGCATGCAGGCCCTTTCCATGTACACTCCTCCGTACAAGTCTCCCTCCATTGGCCAAAGAAGGGAGTAGATCATGACACCATCCGCATCGCTCCTGGCCTCACCCTCATGGCGACGGATGTCCCTTCAGCGCCAGTCATCGTCGACCGTCCTACCACCAAACCCGTTCTGGTCCTCTTGGACCAAATCCGGAACGTCTTCATCATCGACATCCGCACCGTCGCCAAAATCGTCCTCATCCTCGAAATCGTCGGCTTGGCCCCACGCGTCCACCTCGTCCTCTTCATCCCATGACCCCGGCAATCTGGGGGCTGCACCCGCCAAACCGTGCTCGTTGTTGGCATTTGGCACTCCGAAGGGTAGTATCAGCTCCAAGAATCTGCGCAGGACACCCCGTTCTTCCTCGGGGACGTTTTCGTCGTTGACACGCTCCTCGAGCCCCCGCAGCTGCTCTTCAGGAATCTGTCCAGGAAGCTGTCCTGGCACCCGCTCCCGCTCCATCTGAGTAAGTCGTGTACTGAAGTCATCGCCTCGGCTGGTTGTGACCCAGGGTAGCTCCTGGCTTTTGCTCGAGAAGATGTTGAGCTCCTTTTGCGGCGGGAGAGGATCGAAGTCGAAATTCGGATTTGCATGGAGAAGATTATGCGGCACAAATGCCATCAAGGACGGCGTATTGTCGAGGTATATGAACCGGGCGGTCTCGAGGGACACCAACGGTGAAGGTGGGAGAGCGTTAACATCGACCTTTTGGGCTACGCTTCCTGCCTTCGTGAGCAATGCAGTGGCCTGCGCATTATTCCACAAATCTTTCGCCGCGTGGATATATAATTGTGTGTGTAATTCGTCGTCCGCTCCTCGGGGTTTGATTCCCCAGATGCACTTTGGGGTGTCCAGGTTTAGCGCGCTAAAAAGGGCTCCGTAGAGCCATGGGAGCTCAGCCATGCCTTTGACGAGGGCAGCCTCGGCTCCGGCCGTGTCCCCTTGTTGCAACATTGCCAGGACTAGCGTCTGTCTAATATAGATCGCTGTCTGAATCCGAGGCGCCTTATCATTCAAAAGCTCGGTATCACACAGGTCAATGAGCCACTGGGCCTCATGGGACCTGATCGCGAGTGTGTGGGCCCAGTTGATCATCCCGTACGGGTCGTCCGGGGAGATGCCGAGGAACAGCTTCGTCCACTCCAGGGCTGTTCGGTAGGTTCCTTTCATGATCAGAGCCTTGATGTAGTTATACCCTGCCAGCCAGAACTGTCGGTTCTCTGGGCGGTAAAAGTCTATTCTCGCCTTTCCCAATTCCAGCTTCTTCCGAAACGGGGACAAAGTGACCCTGCCAAACGTGAACAGAGCCCTTTCGCAGAGCTCGGCAGCCAAGGCCGAGTTCTGGTCCTGCTTGGCAACCTTGCCGACCTGGATAAGTGTAGAGACGTGGTACGGGTTCTGCTGTAAGAAGTAGACGAGCTGCATCGGGTCGTACATCTGGACGAGCCCGAAGAACTTGGCCTCGAGGATATCGTAGAATTTGTCGTGCGAGAAAGAAAACTCGACGCTGTCGCCGTTAGGGTTCCCTATTGTAGTCATGGTCAGCCCCCCAGCCGATGCGCGCGGCCAGTAGCTCCGCCCATCCACGAAGGGATTCCTTCGGAGAATCACTTCGGATATGGCCTTGCCGGGGGGCCCCCTCAAGAAAGTTTCGAGGTCCACATCTCGGGGCATCTGTCGAGCCCGCCCGCTTCGAGTTGTATTTGCTTGAGACTCGTCTTCGGCTTGGGCTGCAGCGATCACCTCCTTTCCAAATACGCGACGCATTTCGTTTATCACCTTCAAGTGGTGGAAATTGATCGCAAGAAGCTCCGAGAGTCGTTCGGAGGACTTGACGAAGGTGTCATGTTGGTCGGCCGGCCGAGACTTGCTCGCCGGCTCTAGGTTGAGCTCTCGGATGGCCTGGTCTATCTCGTCGATATCGCCCGTAGCTCGACCAGTAGGCTCGGCCGCTGCCGGAGCTTGCGCCGCCTTCTTTCGCTTCTTCTTCTTGGACGACTTGCTTTTCCTGACTGG
>Ga0164242_10004985_pt1 | contig 14806 bp, 15 predicted proteins | sample OricomgcompostMG_FD_108783 | JGI IMG/M metagenome (GOLD analysis project Ga0164242, IMG submission 108783) | Miracle-Growth compost microbial communities from Emeryville, California, USA - Original compost - Miracle growth compost (MG) ... | reverse complement strand
GGGTCAACCCCGAGCCGAAGGGCGACCTCAACGGTTCCGTCGTAGGAGGTGGTGGACGTCTCTTTCGCCAGTCGTACTGCCTCGAGTGGGCTGTAGATCCGGTCACCGTCGATCTTCTCGGCGGCGGCCCGGTAGGCCTTGCTGCGCTTCATGCTGTGCTACTCCAGCTCCCCGGGTGCCGTCACACCCGATCCGTGGTTCAGGCGGACCCGGCCGGGCCCTCCCACAGGCCGCCGACGGGCGCCGGCGGCTGTCCTGCTTCCCGCGGTCGACGCCACGGGCCGTGCCTCAATCGGTGATCGTGATGCCCATCGAGCGGGCGGTCCCGGCCACGATCTTCTCCGCGGCGTCCAAGTCATTCGCGTTGAGGTCGGGCTGCTTGGTCTGGGCGATCTCGCGGGCCTGCGCTTTGGTGATGCTGCCGACCTTGACGCTGTGCGGCGTGCTACTGCCCTTGTCGAGGCCCGCCGCCTTCAAAATCAACTTAGCGGCCGGCGGAGTCTTGGTCACGAAGTCGAACGAGCGGTCCTCGTAGACGCTGATCTCGACCGGGACGATCGATCCGCGCTGGCCTTCTGTCGCAGCGTTGTACTGCTTGCAGAAGTCCATGATGTTCACGCCGTGCTGGCCGAGCGCCGGGCCGACGGGTGGTGCCGGTGTGGCGGCGCCGGCGGCGATCTGCAGTTTGATGATCGCCGCGAGCTTCTTCTTCGGAGGCATGTCTTTCTTCCTGTGTGGAGCGCACCCGGGTTACGGGCCGGACGGGCTCAGATCTTGGCGACCTGGCTGAACTGCAGTTCGACCGGGGTCTCCCGGCCGAAGATCGACACCAGCACCTTCAGGCGCTGCGCGTCGACGTTGATCTCGGAGATGGAGGCCGGCAGCGTCGCGAACGGGCCGTCCATCACGGTGACCGACTCGCCGACCTCGAAGTCGACGACGCGAGCCGCCGGCTCGCCGGTAACCGGGTCGGGAGTACCCACGGCCGCCTTCTTCGGCTCGACCGGCTCCGCCAGTACGTGCGCGATCTCGGGGATCGAGAGCGGGACCGGGCGCTTGGTCACGCCGCTGATGCCGCGGACCTCGCCGACGAAGCCGGTCACGTTCGGCGTGTTCTTCACCAGCGACCAGGACTCGTCGGTCAAGTCCATCCGGATGTAGACGTAACCCGGGAACTTCTTCTGCTCGATCTGCTGGCGCTTGCCGTTCTTGACCACGGTGACGGTCTCGACCGGGACTTCCAGCTGGTAGATGTAGTCCTCCATGTTCAGTGACGCGGAGCGCTGCTCGACGTTCTGCTTCACCCGGTTCTCATACCCGGCGTAGGTGTGCAGCACGTACCAGTCGCCCGGCTGGACGGCCAGCGCCGCCTGCAACTCGGCTACCGGGTCGATGTCGGCCTCCTCCGGCGCAGCGGGGACCTCGGAGCTCCCCTCCGGACCGTCGTCTTCCACCTGCACCGCGGCCTCCTGTGCAGCGGCACCTTGACTCTGGACGTCGAGACCGGCATCGGGGTTGTCCTGCTCGGTCTCGCCAGGCGTCACGTCGCCGTCGACAGCCATCGACGACGGGTCGACACCATCCGGGACTTCGACAGTGTCGGCCGGCATGACGGGCTCGTCGTACTCGGACACAGCAGCGTTACCTCGTTCGATCGGGACGGAAGGGGACGTGGGCGGGGTCATTTACCGAACAGCAGCAGATCGAGCTTGGCGAAACCGATGTCCATGCCGAAGATCGCGGCGACCATGAACGAGACGAATACCAGCACGACGATGGTGTACGTGATCAACTCCGACCGGGTCGGGTAGATCACCTTCCGCAGCTCCGACACCGTCTCGCGGTAGTAGGTGCGCACCCGGTTCGCCGGACCCCAACCGCCGTGGCCGGTGGCCGGGGTCCCGCCGGCAGGCGCGACCGGGCCGTCGTCGCTTGCGACGGAGCCAGGCTGCATCTCGGGAGCCATCATCGCCTTTCGCGGTCTGCGGTTTTCGTCGTGCGGGTCGTGGTCGGGTCATTGCCGTTCGCAGGGGCGGAGGGACTCGAACCCCCAACCGCCGGTTTTGGAGACCGGAGCTCTGCCAGTTGAGCCACGCCCCTCTGCGTCCCAGGACACCCAAACCCCTTCCGGCCGTCTACGGGCGCGACAAGAAGGGGTCGAAGCGACCCGGAAGCAAGAGTGTACGTGCTGGCGACCAGGCCGCGCACCGCAGCGTGCTTGAAGCGCCATGGGACGATGACTGCATGACGTCCGTTCCGACCTCCACTGCCCCTGACCGCTTCCGCCGCGTGTCGCACCGCGTCGGCGCGATCGCCGAATCGGCGACGCTGGCCGTCGACGCGAAGGCCAAGGCACTGAAGGCCGCCGGGCGTAACGTCATCGGCTTCGGCGCGGGCGAGCCGGACTTTCCCACCCCGGACCACATCGTGGCGGCGGCCGAGGCCGCGTGCCGCGACGTGACGATGCACCACTACACGCCGGCCGCTGGCCTCCCGGATCTGCGTGCCGCGATCGCGGCCAAGACCGCCCGGGACTCCGGGTTGCAGGTGCCGGCGAGTCAGGTGCTGGTCACGAACGGGGGAAAGCAGGCGGTCTACGAGGCTTTCGCCACGCTGCTCGATCCGGGCGACGAGGTACTGCTCCCGGCGCCCTACTGGACCACGTACCCGGAGTCGATCGGGCTGGCGGGGGGGGTGACGGTGCCGGTGGCGACCACACCCGAGCAGGGCTACAAGGTCACTGTCGAGCAGCTCGAGGCCGCCCGGACCGAGCGCACCAAGGTGCTGCTGTTCTGTTCGCCGTCGAACCCCACCGGCGCCGTGCACTCGCCGGAGCAGGTGCGCGAGATCGGGCGCTGGGCGCTGGAGCACGGGCTGTGGGTGGTCGCGGACGAGATCTATGAGCACCTGGTGTACGGCGATGCCACCTTCGCCTCGATCGCCGTCGAGGTCCCCGAACTGGCTGAGCGCTGCGTGATCGTCAACGGCGTCGCCAAGACGTACGCGATGACCGGATGGCGGGTGGGCTGGTTGCTGGGCCCGGCGGACATCGTGCGGGCAGCGACCAACCTGCAATCGCACGCGACGTCCAACGTCTCGAACGTGGCTCAGGCAGCGGCGCTGGCAGCGGTCGGTGGCGACCTGGCCGCGGTGGCTCAGATGCGCACCGCGTTCGACCGCCGCCGGCGTGCCATGCACGCCGCGCTGGACGCCATCCCGGGCGTGAGCTGCCCGGAGCCGGAAGGCGCCTTCTACTGCTACCCGTCGGTGCAGGGTGTGTTGGGCAAGAGCCTGCGCGGCCAGACCCCCAACTCGTCTGCAGCGCTGGCCGAGCTCGTGCTCGACGAGGTCGGGGTCGCGGTAGTGCCCGGCGAAGCGTTCGGCACGCCCGGCTTCTTCCGGCTCTCGTACGCCCTCGGTGACGACGACCTGGCGGAGGGCGTCGGCCGCATCGCGGCCCTGCTCGCCGAAGCGCGCTAGCTTCGCGCCGTCAGGGGACGGCCGCGGTCGGTACCGCACCGACGGCCGTCCGGCGACGCGGGATCGTTGCCGCGGCGAACGCTCCCAGCAGCACGACCGCGGCACCGATGGTGACGGCCGGTCGCAGCCCATCGGTGAACGCGTCCGGCGACACGTAGCTGCCCTGCGCGCTGAAGACCGCGCCGAGCACCGCGATGCCGAACACGCCGCCGAGTTCCCGGATCGCGTTGTTCGTGCCGGACGCGACCCCCTCTTCGGCTGCCGGCACCGACCCCATCACGACATTCGCGACCGGAACGAAGAACAGCGCCATGCCGATCCCGCAGAGCACGAACGGCGCGACCAGGTCGTCGTACGGCACCTGCGGGCGCACCAGTTGCGCGAGCCAGAACAGGCCGCCGGCCTGCAACGCCAGCCCGCTGACCAGCAGCGGGCGGCCACCGATCCGGTCGGACAACGGCCCCGCGATCGGAGCGACGACCAGCGGCATCGCCGTCCACGGCAGCGTCCGCAATCCGGCCGACAACGGTCCGTAACCCTGCGCGATCTGCAGGTACTGGGCAAGCAGGAAAATAGCGCCGAACATGCCGAAGGAGAACAGCAGCGCGGCGATGTTGGTCGCGCTGAACGCGCGGCTGGTGAACAGCCGCGGTGGGAGCATCGGCATCGGCGCGCGCGACTCCCAGCCGGCGAAGGCCGCCAGCAACGCGGCGCCACCGAGCAGGCAGGCCAAGATCACCGGGCTCGACCAGCCGGCGGCGTTGCCGCGGATGACGCCGTAGACCAGCGCCAGCAGACCCAGTGCGACGAGCGACAGGCCACGGACGTCCAGGCGCGCCGACGGTCCGTGCGTCTCCCGGAGCCCGCGCTGCGCCAGCGGCAGCAGCGCCAGTCCGATCGGGACGTTGATCCAGAAGATCCACTGCCAGGACGCACCTTCGGTGACCGCGCCGCCGATGACCGGTCCGAGGGCGACAGCGAGGCCGCTGACGGCCCCCCAGACGCCGAGCGCTGCCCCTCGCCGGTCGCGCGGCACCGCGGCGGACAGGATGGTCAGGGACAACGGCAGGATCACGGCACCACCGGCGCCCTGCACGGCACGGGCGGCCACCAGCACACCGATGTTGGGCGCGAGTGCCGCCGCCGCGGAGGCGACGGTGAAGATGGCCAGACCGATCACGAACACGCGCCGGCGACCGTACCGGTCACCCAGGGTGGCAGCCGGCAACAGCAGCACCGCGAAGACCAGCGTGTAGGCGTTCACCGTCCATTCCAAGCTGTCCAGGCTGGTATGCAGGTCCGACCGGATCGCGGGCAGCGCCATCGTGACGACGAGATTGTCGAGGCTGGACATGAACGCAGCGACGCTGGCGACGACGAAGGTCCAGAACACGCGACGCGATGGGCCGGCCGCCGACGCGTCGGGCTGCAGCCGGTCCGGGGAGGCGGAGATGGTGGTCACGGGCTGCTCCGATCGATACGAGTGAGTGGTCACTAGCTTCTTGGGGCAGGACTCGGTGCTGTTCGCAGCGAGCCAGGGTCAGCGAGGTTCGCGGTCGGGCGGGATCGATGCGGTCGGCGGCGTGCCGCTACACAGCTGCGCCCACCGCTCATCGAGCTGTTGGAGGTCGAGAGCCGCAGCGACGTTCAGCAGCATCCCCTTGGCGAAGAACTCCGTGATGCGCTCATCGGGCGCGCCGGATAACTGCGCAACCGTCTGCCACAGCTTTCCGAACCCCGCCTGGGTCGCGGCGCGCACGTCGAGATCGTCGCTGGCGGCGTACGCATGCAACTGGGTCAGCAGCAGCGAGCGGTCGGCGAGCAGGCCGAGGTATGCCGTACCCATCGCGAGCAGGGCGTCCTCACCGCGCAGGCCTTCTGCGGCGCGGACGAACGCATCCTCGATCCGACCGAAGCAGCGCGCCACGGTCTCGACGAACAGATCCTTCTTCGTCGAGAACAGTCGGAACAGATATGGCTGGCTGATCCCGGCGCTGCGTGCGATGGCTTCGGTGGTCGTGCCTTGGAAGCCGCTGACGGCGAACTGCTCCAGCGCCGCATTCAGCACCGTCTCGCGACGCTGTGCAGCGCTCTGCCGGACCACGCCGCCAAGTTAGTGGCGACTCACTAACTAAGTCAAGCCCATTCGCGGGTCAGCGCAGGCGAACCACCGCACGGGCCGCCGCGAGCACCTTCTGGCCGTCCACCGTGGCCGTCAGGTTGACGGTCGCGGTCCGGGCGGCATCATCCTTGCTCTCGACGGTTCCGGCCACTGTGAGCGTCGCGCCCTTGTCGTCGTCAGGTACGACCACCGGGCGCGAGAAGCGCACGCCGTACTCGACCACGGCGCCTGGGTCCCCGACCCAGTCGGTCACGACCCGGCCCGCCTCGGCCATCGTGTACATGCCGTGCGCGATGACATTCGGCAACCCGACAGCCTTCGCGATCCGTTCGTTCCAGTGGATGATGTTGGCGTCGCCCGAGGCGCCCGCGTACTGCACGAGGTTCACCCGCTGCACGACGAACTCGCGAGCATCGATGGTGTCACCAACAGCAACCTCGTCGAAGGACCGCGCCGCCATCAGGACTCCCCTCTCGCCGCGGTGCCGCGACTGACGATGCTGGCGTACATGGTGGCGACCCGATCGCCGCTTTCGGTCGCCACCTCGGTGCGGGTGAACACCAGTTCGTTGCGGCCAGCATCCTTGATCTCGTCGACGATCTGTCGGCTGACCAGCCGCTCACCGGCGCAGACCGGCCGATGCGCGACAAAGCGCTGCTCGCCGTGCACGACCAAGGCGTAGTTCAGGCCGAACTCGGGATCGACGATCGGACTGTCCATGGCGAACCGGAAGCCCAGCACGGTCAGGAAGGTCGGCGGCGCCACCACATCCGGGTAGCCGGCGGCACGAGCCGTCTCCGGGTCGAGGTACAGCGGATTGGGGTCACCGATCGCCAGTGCGAAATCGCGGATCTTCTCCCGAGCCACCTCGTACACCCCGTCGGCCGGGTACTCGCGGCCGACGAATTCGCGATTGATGGGCACCGGGGCGCCTAGCGGGTCTCGCGGTGCACCGTGTGGGTGCGACAGGTCGGACAGAACTTCTTCAGCTCGATCCGGTCCGGGTCGTTGCGCCTGTTCTTCTTCGTGATGTAGTTGCGGTTCTTGCACTCCGCGCAAGCCATCGTGATCTTGGGACGTACATCAGTGGCGGCCACGGAACGTGCTCACTCTCAACTCGAAGTGCGAAGGGCTACGGACGGCGAAGTACTGCGAACGACACGGCGCGTCGTGCCGACACGGCCGTGCGAGCAGTGTAGCGGTGGCCGGACTTGAACCGGCGACACAGCGATTATGAGCCGCTTGCTCTACCTGACTGAGCTACACCGCCGCGCCTGCAGCACCCTGCAGGACCGAGCCCCCTTACGGAATCGAACCGTAGACCTTCTCCTTACCATGGAGACGCTCTGCCGACTGAGCTAAGGGGGCGCGAGCACCCCGGTATTCGCCCGGCGAGCCGCAGCGGAGAACTCTACCGCACCGGCGCGCATCCCCCACCCGGGCACTGGCCACGGCCGGACCCGCAGTTTCACGGCAATCTGGGCATCATGTGATGAACGTCACATATCAAGTTTTCGATCACTCGTGCCGATGCAGCCGCCAGCACAGCTTTTGCGCTTTCCTGTACATATCCCCCATTCGGACACGAGGAAGTCGACAATCGAATGCATTCGCCCGTGAAATCCCGACGCCGCACGCTGGGCGTACTCGCAGCCAGCCTGACCTTGCCGCTCGCCGGCGTCGTGTTCGTGCCGACCGCAGCTATGGCCGGGCAGTCACGCGTCAGCGCCGCTACCTCGACGCCAGCGCCCTACAGCGCCCTGTCCACCGGGACGGTGGTCTACGCGAACGCGCTGAACCTCGGGAGCACTGCCGACGTCCTCAAGGCGGAGCTCGCGCAGTCCGCCGCCGCCGTCAACTCGGCCGGGAGCCCGGACAGCACCGACCAGCTCGGCCAGCCCCTGGTGGCCAAGTCGCTGACCGGAAAGACCTCCTACGGTCACGGCGCGCCGGCGAACGTCGGCCTCCTCGCCGGTGCCGGTGCGCAGCCGCAGCTCGCGCTGGGCGCCGCCGACGCCACCGCACCGGCGCCGAGCACCGCAACCGGGCAGTCGATCAGCCTGCCGCTGTCGCCGCTGCTGAGCGCCGACCTGATCCCCGGGACCGCGGCCGCCAATACCAAGGCGGACAACTCGTGCGTGACCGGCAACACTCCGATCAGTACCGGCACCGGACACGCCGCGAACGCGCAGGTGCTCCCGGTGACCATCCCGATCGCGGGCATCAACACCGGCATCTCGGTACTCAACGTGGGCGGCACCGTCGACTCGACCTCGACCACTAGCCTGATCGCTCCGCAGAGCGCGGACGCCAACGCCGGACTGCAGTCACAGACGATCCAGACCGTCGCGCCGATCACCCTGCTCGCCGGGACTCCGGCGGCGCTGACCATCAACGTGCTCGCCGACGTCGAGTTGCAGGCTGCCGCTGGCGGCACCCCAGGGTCTGCCAGCACTGCATACGGCTTCGTGGACAAGACCACGCATCAGCCGGTGTCGGATAACACCCCGGTGATCTCGATCACCGCTGCCGGCAGCACCACCGAGCTCACCACCCAGCAACTACTCGGTAACGGCGGTCTGAAGATCGCGCTCGGGCTGGCCGACGTCACCATCGGCGCGCCAGCACACAGCCTGACCGGGAACGAGACGACCTCGCCGTCGGCCGCGGCTGACGGCACCAGCGCGAGCGCGGCAGCCGACCTGATCCGGATCACCGTTCCGGGGACACTGCCGATTCCGACCACCGGGGTCGGTGGCCCGCTCGGCGGCATCCTCGACCCGATCCTGAACGCCGTCACCGGCGGCTTGGGCGCCCTCACCGGCTTGCTCGGTGACGCGCTCAAGAACGCGGGCCTGGGCGTCGCAGACGTCCGCGTCGGCCACCTCGAGGCCAGCGTGAAGGTGCCCTCCGGCGGCATCGACTGCAACACCCCGGAAGAGCCGAACCCGTTGCGCGAGAGCGTGAAGGACGTCTCCACGACGACCGTGCCGGCGGGCCAGACCTTCACCTACGACATCCGGGTGCCCAACCGCGGCACCGAGCCGATCACGGATGTCACCGTCAAGGACACCTACGCCGCAGGGCTCGAGTTCGTCTCGTCCGTCCCGGCGCCGGCATCGCAGAACGGCAACGTGCTGACCTACAACCTGGGCACGCTGCAACCGAACTCGTTCACCACGATCGTGTTCACGTTCAAGGTCCCTGCCACCGCGGCGATCGGCACCAAGTACAGCAACCACGCGGATATCAGCGGCACCTACCAGGGGCAGCCGATCACCGTCCCGGTCGACGTCGACGGCCCGACCGTGGGTCCGGCCACCACCGGTGACTGCACGCTGGCACAGTCGACCAAGTACGCCAGCAACACCAAGGTGACGACCGGCGAGAACTTCGGGTACTTCGTCAACGTCTCCAACACCGGGGGTACCCCCTGCGACGACGTCACCGTCACCGACAACCTGGGCGCCGGTGTGCAGTACGTCAGCTGCACCGCGAACTGCACGGTCAGCGGCAACACGGTGACGTGGAAATTGGGCACCCTGGCACCGGGGCAGAGCACGGTTGTCTCCGTGGTGGTGAAGGTCGTCGCTACCTCTGGAACCCTGCCGAACACGGCGCACATCACCACCCCGAGCGGGCCGGGTGGCGACCCGTCGACCACCGGTCCCACCGTGACCGACACCAGCGTTCCCGCGGAGGGTGTGCCGGCCGGCCCGGGTAATGGCGCCGGTGGCGGCGGCAACGGCGGCAGCAATGCCGGAGGTCCGCTCGCCTACACCGGTCTGGACTCCGGACTGCCGCTGGTGGCCCTCGGGCTGGTGATCGGTGGGCTCGGCGTGATGGCACTACGCCGTCGTCGTAGCGCCTGAGCACGCCGAGTCGGCGACGAGGCCGATCCGCGCCGACCAAGAACTGGAGGCCCGCCCCTTAAAGGGGCGGGCCTCCAGTTCTTGCGCTGGCCTGACCACTCGTCCATGACCGGTCGAACAGGCTGGTGGCGGGTGATGGGTTCGAACCATCGTAGGCTGAGCCGACGGTTTTACAGACCGCTCCCTTTGACCACTCGGGCAACCCGCCAAGGGTGGTGCGGCGTCCGACAATACCCAATTGCCGGGCCGCATTCCGACCGACCCCCGCCGCGCCGAGGAGACCAACACCGATGGCCGATCCGTCCTTCGACATCGTCAGCCGCGTCGAGCGGCAGGAGGTCGACAACGCCCTCAACCAAGCCGCGAAAGAAGTCGGGCAGCGCTACGACTTTCGCGCTACCGACACCTCACTCACCTGGAGCGGCGAAGAGGCGATCCTGATCCGCGCCAACTCGGCCGAGCGCGCCCGAGCCGCGCTGGACGTACTGCAGGAGAAGCTGGTGAAGCGACAGGTCTCGCTGAAGTCGATCGACGCCGGCGAGCCTCACGCCAGCGGCAAGGAATTCCGCCTCGAGGTCGGAATCCGCAATGGGATCGCGGACGCGAAGGCGAAAGAAATCGCCAAGATCATCCGGGCTGAGGGGCCCAAGGGCGTGCAGGCGCAGATCCAGGGCGACCAGCTCCGCGTCTCGGGCAAGAAGCGGGACGACCTGCAGGCGGTCATCGCACTGCTCAAGGGAAAGGACCTGGACGTCGCCTTGCAGTTCACCAACTACCGCTGAGCATCACCCCGCCACCTCGGCGGCCATCTCACCGATGTCGAAGTCATGCCGCCCGGCGCCGGTCTTGCCGGCACTGTCGAAACGAATGAGTGGGAATGTCGTGAACCACGACGTGATCGTCGTCGGCGGCGGAGTGGCTGGCTGCGCTCTCGCCGCACGGATGGCGCGAGCCGGCCACGACGTCCTGGTACTCGAGCGCGAGCACGACTACCGCGATCAGGTACGCGGTGAGGGGTTGGTCGCCTGGGGACTCGAGCAGGCCGCCGCGATGGGCTTGGGCGACGTCGTCACCACAACACCCGGCGCCTCGCCGATCTCCCGACTGGTGAACTACGACGAGACGCTGCCGGTCGAGGTCGCACGGCGGCTCGCCAGAGACCTGAGCGACGTCCTCCCGGGCACGCCAGGGATCATCGGCGTGGGCCACCCGGAGTTGCGCACTGCCCTGGCCGGCGCCGCGTCGGCGGCTGGGGCCTCGGTCCGCTTCGCCGCCACCGGCGCCAGGGTGATCGCCGGGGAACGGCCATCGGTGCACTATCGCCTGGGCGGTCGGCGGCACGAGGCCTCCGCCCGGCTGGTCGTAGTGGCGGACGGAAAGAACTCCGCCACCCGCCGGGCGCTAGACATCCCGTTGCACGTCACCTTCGCCCGGGTGATCCTGACCGGCCTCGCAGTCGATGACGGTGGGGCTTGGGATCGCGCGGAGACAGTGATCGGGGTCGAGGGTCGCAACCTGTTCTACGTCATCCCGCGGGGCGGTGACCGGGTTCGGCTCTATCTCGGCCGGCTCGCCTCGGACCCGGAGCGGTTCTCCGGCCCGGGGCGCGAGCGCCGCTTCCTCGACGCCTTCGCGCTGGGCAGCCTGCCGGCACACGAATGCATCGTCGATGCCACCCCGGTAGGGCCGTGCGCATCGTTCCCGATGACGGACAGTTGGACCTCCGCGCCACTGAAGGCGGGCGTCGCGCTGATCGGAGACGCGGCAGGATGGAGCAATCCGGTCACCGGCCAGGGCCTGGCCGTAGCGCTGCGGGACGCGCGGATCCTGACCGACGCGATGCTGGCGCAGCCCCGTTGGAGCCCGGAGACGCTGGCCGGCTACGTCACCGAGCGCGCCGAGCGCATGCGGCGGTTGCGGTTCGCCAGCGCACTCACCGACCTGCTCGCCGCGTTCGGCGCGCCCAACCGCGGGGAACTGCGGGCCAGGATGTTCGCGCGATTGCGGGCGCAGCCGGAACTCGGCGCTGCGATCGCCGCCGTCCACACCGGACCCTGGCGGCTGCCGTCCAGCGCGTTCTCCCCGGACATCCTCACCACGCTCGCGCTGTCCTGACTGCCGCGGCCGGTCGACACGCGTTACCGCTGGCCCCCCGGGCGTGGTTCGAGCGGAGGCCGCTCGGCTACCTCGCCGTCCCCGGGTGCGCTCTCGGGTGCTTCACCCGCCGCGCGCTCGCTGGCTGTTGCCTTTCGCGCCCGTGCCCGTACGCGCAGCCGGTATCGAGTGAACTCGATGACGCCCATCCCGCATACCGCGACGCCGAACGCGACCAGCAGCGCCAGCGTCGTGTTGTCCTCGAAGGCGGCACCGCCGATCCGCCCGATCATCGCGTTGTAGACCGACCAGATAACCGCGCCGATCGCGGTGGCGCCGGCGAAGCGCCGGTACGGGAACGATGTCGCGCCGGAGATGAAGGTGGTGGCTGTCCGGCCACCGGGCACGAACCGGGCCACCACGATGATCTCGCCACCCCGCTCGGCGAGCTGGCGCTCGGCCCACTCCAGCGTCTTGCGGCCGCGGGGGCCGTGGAACAACCGCCGGCGGGCCCACGGACCGGCCCAGCGTCCCACCGCATAGCTGATGCTGTCGCCGATGAACGCCCCCAGCGCACCCATCAGCATCACCATCGGCAGCGACAGCCCACGACCGGCACTGAGCACGCCTCCGGTCACGACGGCGGTCTCGCTCGGCAAGATCGGCAAGACCGCGTCACCAGCGCAGATCACCAGGATCAGCGGGTACGTCCACCACGACCCGGAGATCGCGTCGGTGATCGAGTTCAGCATCTACCCATCCCGCCGGTCACAACCAGCCACGGCGGCGCAGGAACCACCAGAGTCCACCGGCCAGGACGAAGATGAGCACCAGCGAAACGGCGAAGGCGCCGTAACCGCCGATACCTGGAAAGTGCACGTTCTGCCCGAAGTAGCCGGTGATCGCGGTCGGAACGGCCACGATCGCCGCATAGGACGTCAGCTTCTTCATGATCTCGTTGAGCTGGTTGCCCTGAATGGTCAGGTTCGTCTCCACGATGTTGCCCACCAGGTCCCGCAGGCCATCGGTCCATTCGGTCACGCGCAGGACATGGTCGTAGACGTCCTGGTAGTAGGGCGCGAGACGGTCATCGACGATGCCTTGCTCGCGACGCAGCAACGTGTTGACCACCTCCCGCATCGGTGTCACCAGACGGCGCAGCAATACGACCGACTTGCGCAACACGAACGACCGGCGCTGGATCGCGCGGCGGGCCGCCCCCGAGTGCTCGCCGAAGAGTTGGTCCTCGAGGTCGTCGAGTCGCTCGTCGAGCGTCTCGACGGTGGTGAAGTGTCCGTCCACCAGGACGTCGAGCAGCCCCCACAGCAAGAAGGCGGTGCCGGACGACGCCAGGTCGATGGCGTCGTCCCAGGCCCGTACCACCGGTTCCATGTCGAAGTGCCCGTCCTTGCGGACGGTGATCAGGAAATGCGGGGAGACGAATACGGCGAGCTCGGACGAGAGCAGCGCACCGTCGTCGGGAAGGCGGACTGCATAGAGCGACAGGAACAGGTGGTCGCTGTAATGGTCGACCTTCGGCCGCTGCCGTTCTGTCATCGCGTCTTCTACCGCCAGCGGGGCGAGCCCGAACTCCTTCGCCACGACCGCGAAGTCCCGCGCGTCGGGCTCACACAAGTCGAGCCAGATCACGGCGTCCGGCTGACCGAGGCGGTCGCTGATCTCGGCGAGGGGAAAGTTCTCGGCGAGAAGTTCACCGCCGCAGTACGCCCGCGTCCGATGGGAACTGCTCACCAACAGACCGTACCCATCACCACGCCCTCCAGAGCGCTGCTCGGGCCGGCCGCCGGATCGGAAGCCGGCCCGGACACCGGGTCAGACGAGGCGCTGACCGGCCATCTCCTCGAGGCGGCGGATGCGCTCGTCCATCGGCGGGTGGGTCGAGAACAGCTTGCCGATGCCGGCCCCGCGGAACGGGTTGGCAATCATCAGCGACGCGGTGGGCGCCAGCTGAGCGGTCTGCGGCAACGGCCGTTGCTGGGTGCCGCGTTCCAGCTTGCGCAGCGCACTGGCGAGGGCGAGCGGGTCCCCGGTCACCTTGGCGCCGGACGCGTCTGCCTGGTATTCGCGGCTGCGACTGACCGCCATCTGGATCATGCCGGCCGCCATCGGCCCCAGGATGATCAACGCGAGTTCGCCGAGGATGCCGCCCTCGCGGTCGTTGCCGCGGCCGCCACCGAACAGCATCGAGAACTGCGCGAAGTGCGCGAGGTAGACGATCACGGCGGCCAGCGTGCCGGCAACGGAGGAGATCAGGATGTCGCGGTTCGCGACGTGGCTGATCTCGTGACCGAGGACGCCGCGCAGTTCGCGGTCGTCCATCATCGCCATGATGCCCTCGGTGCAGCAGACCGCCGCGTGTTGTGGGTTCCGCCCGGTCGCGAACGCGTTCGGCTGGTCCGTCGGAGACATGTACAGCCGCGGCATCGGCATCTTGTTGGCGGCCGAGAGTTCCTGCACGATCGCGTACAGGCGAGGCTGCTGGGCCTCGGTCACCGGGTAGGCCTTCATGCTGCGCAGCGCAAGCTTGTCGGACTGGAAATAGGCGAAGCCGTTCATCGCAACGGCGATCACCAGCGCGATGAGCAGACCGCTGCTGCCGAAGATCGCGCCCACGCCCAGGATCAGCGCAGACAGCAGACCGAGGAGCAGCGCGGTTCGTATGCCGTTGTGTGAGGTGCCGGGCACCGGAGTCCGTCCTTTCGCGCCGCAGGGGGAGACGATGCGCGGCGCAGCATCATGATGACCGGTGTCCCTGAGTACCGCATGAAAGCCCGCTGAGATCGCCGTCGTGTCGGTGCGGACGCTTCCGCGGGCGGGTGCGGTATCCCCCGGATACGGAACGTGCTATGCCGTCCGTAGAATCGAAGAGAAAGAGTCGGCGCGTGCCGCCGCCCGCCTAGGTGAGAGCAGACATCAGGTGACCACCAGCGAGAAGCCGGTCCAGCAGCTCAGCCGAGTAGTCATTCGTTTCGCCGGGGACAGCGGTGACGGGATGCAGGTCACCGGGGACCGCTTCGTCGCCGAGACCGCGGCACTGGGCAACGACCTATCCACCCTTCCGGACTTCCCGGCGGAGATCCGCGCGCCAGCCGGCACCATCCCCGGCGTGAGTGCATTCCAGGTGCAGTTCGCCGACAGCGCGGTGATGACGCCTGGAGACCGCCCCGACGTGCTGGTGCTGATGAACCCAGCCGCACTCAAGTCGCAGCTGCACCTG
>Ga0164242_10004984_pt1 | contig 14806 bp, 10 predicted proteins | sample OricomgcompostMG_FD_108783 | JGI IMG/M metagenome (GOLD analysis project Ga0164242, IMG submission 108783) | Miracle-Growth compost microbial communities from Emeryville, California, USA - Original compost - Miracle growth compost (MG) ... | reverse complement strand
GAGGCGCTGTACGTAACGATGATAAATGCAAACAAAATAGTGAATACTACTGTGCGGCGGATGACGATGCGAATATCAAATAATTGGTGTGCTGAAATCGCGTAGGCGATCGCGCCTATCAGAGCGATGATGGAGAGCGCACCGATTTCTTGCAATGCAAAAATTTGAAAGAAGTACGGCAAAATAACATCGGTGAGGATAGCGATAACCGCCATGAGGAATATCCCGTATCCAATGATGCCCAACTGATTGCGAATCTTGCGCGTCGATTTGCGGTTAGCATAAAACGTCAGATATAATGCAGCACCGGTAAAGCCGATGACGTGCGCAATATAAAGAGAAAAGAGTGGCCCAAAGCTCGTAACGTTTTGACCTGCTTGTACATATTCGGAATGATCGATCAAACCTGTAAATAACGTCAATATTGACAGCAAGATACATTCGAGAATAATCCATTTTATAAACCGCGCACGTTTTCCAGTAATTTCCGGTAGGTAGAGATAATTGAAAAGTATCCCCCAGGCGGCGAATGTAAAATTCATCCGCCCCAGCAAAGTAAGTAGTTGCTCACTGGTTTCGCGGTTTAAAAAGTAGAGTGTCAGTAACCAGCCCAAAGCGGAGAGGGCGAAAATAGCGAATTGCTTGTTGAGCCGGGCATCTGTGTTTTTGCGGTAGATAAAGAACGCCAACCCTGTAAGAGCGAGAAAACAAAAGTAATACAGAATGGTGATCAGGTATGTCACGACAAAACGCTATTGACTAATTCGGAAGTCACTTTGGGACCGGAATAGGGTTGCATAAAGTTCCCTTCGACTTGTTCCTTCCACTCATCCAATCTCATCGTTTGCAGCAACGTCGGATCATTATGAGGAATTGCCTTACGCGCCAGATGAATATAGGGCGCTGCTGTAATAACGCAACCCATTTCGCCAGCCTTCACGTTGCGATATTTGAAACCGACAAAGATTTTTTTGTAGCGGATTCCCAGGTTATTGGAAATTTGATCAACAGCGAGAATCAGATTTTCAACCACTGCCATTTGTTGTTCAGGAGTGACGGTGTTGTGGTGGCTGATGGATAAGAGGCCGTGATCTTCCATAAACAGATCGGCATTTTGAGATCGATCTTCGGCAATTGCCAGGGCAAGGGCACCGTAGATGACGCTTGGGCCAGCATGATAGAAAGTTTTGTAGGCGCATAGTAAGTGTTGTCCTGGAGCGATGGGGAAATGTTTATCACGAACCGTGCCGTATAATGCCTGCGTTACTTCAAATAGTGGAGCGGCATCGTAGACATACGGATATTGATTTTCATCGACAAGAGGGTGGCGTCGCAGCTCTTGAGGCAAAAGGTCATAACCAAGGATCACGCCATTCAGGCCATTGAATGAAGAGACTGTGACCATGTTGGTCTGCGTGATATTGGCGAACTCGCCTTCCGCGCGATCGAAAGCAATAATTCTATCGAGAAGATCTGAACCGCTGTGGGAGCATTCACTTGGAGTAACCCCGGTTGCGATCAACGGCGTAGTAACATAGGCATCTGTCGGTTGCATTCCGCTGCCAGAGCAATACGCATCAAACGGGCTGATTATATTGGGCAAAATGTCGGTGATATTTCTTTCCATTGGATTCTCGATTACAGAGGAAGGTGGATGGGCTCTTGAAGGGCACTGTGTGAGTCCATAATAGACGAAAAACGAGCAACCGCAAAGGGTTGCTCGTTAAGAGTGGGCGTAGCAGCATTTACGGGCGATTCATGAGCTGGAAGATGTGCTGATACAACGGGCTTTTTGGTGCCCGTCTGGCAATTTCCTGACCGATGGCATCGGTCGTCATGACGCACGGATAGCAGGCTTCGCCCCAGTGCTGACGTAAGACGCCGGCGACTTGCAAAGGCCAACCTAATCGACGGTATAGCTGCAATCTGGCCGGTGTCACCTCGGCCCAAAGCGAGTCGATACAATGCTCCCGGCAATAGCGCCACATTTCGGTGCAAAGCAAGCTGAACACCTCTCGGGAACCTCGCTGACCTGGCGCCATTGCGAGCAGTGCTATATCGGCGACGTTGGTGCGCCCGTGTAAACCGAGTTCCGGCCACACCGTCAGGCATGGCAATCCCTCGGTTGTGTTGCCGGTGATCAATTGCAAACCACCGACGATTGAACCATTCAGTTCGAGGCCGAAGTAAACGGCTGATTTGGGATAGGCACGAAGCTGAGTGCCAGGTTTCCAGTCTTGTTCCCGGATAATACTTTCGAATAGTCCGAGCAACTGCTCGGCTTCTTCCGGAGCGTCGTACCGGATGACACGAGCCTCCGGCGCTTGCTCTAACAATGTTTGCAAGGGAATCACCTCTTTTATATTGGATTTGGTTGTCAGGTTGCGATAGGTATAACGGAATGCCCCAAAATAGCATGTTTTTAGATGTTTTGTCAATACTATAACCATGGAACTTTGTTCTCAAGGTCATTTATCTCTTTCAAAGCTTCTTAGTAAGAACTGTTCCCCAAGCACTAATATTCCTTAAATAGTCCATAATAGACTAATAGTATAATTTAGTTATATGGTGTGTGGCAACTTATCATCCCTTATGGGGTGAAATACCATTCAAAAATCTATTCAGAAGAATATTGCCAAAAAGTCCGTTTACACGCACGACTACCGTGTTTTTCTGCGTTTGCTACGCAAACTAAGGATTGACGCTGGCCTGAGCCAAGAAGACGTTGCGGCCAAAATCGACCGAACGCAATCATTTATAGGTAAGTGTGAACGTGGCGAGAGACGTCTGGATGTCATTGAGCTACAGGCGTTTTGTGATGCCATAGGGATAACGCTTAATGATTTTACGCGCCAGTTGGAAAAAGCTCAGAAGATGCCATTGGAAAAGTTAAGAAAGTACTTGGGTGATAGGTGGCCGTAAGTTCTCTATAATGAAGTTCATTTTATTCCTGTCGGGTAAGTACGCCTGTTTTAGTAAATAAATTGAATTGAAACTATTCGTCTGCAAAAGAGTCCGAATCATCAAAATCACCGAATTCTGCAGAGGTCTGCTGCGAAGTTGGAGTTTCATCTACATCAGCTTCAACTGTTGTTGATGTTCCTTGCCATTCTTCAGCAATCGCTCTCCAATCAACATTCCTTTCGCTCTTACCCGTCCAAACATCCCAAAAGTCAGGATCATCTGACTCTGGTCTATTGACTTTCGGAAGATCCAGCATTTTCGTCAAAACTGGCAGTTCAGAAGCCCACCCAAGAAGAAATGCGTGTTGAGATGGAAGTACCGGCAATTCGCGCAACATACTACGGAGATGATCTGGAAGTAATCTACTCACAGCATCTTGATCTTTGTCGTTATTTATTCGATGAAGTATAAAGCTGTTGCATTGTGAAAGGACCGTAGGCGAAAGCTCTGAAGGACGTTGAGAAGACAACACAAGGCCAAGACCAAATTTACGACCTTCGCGAGCAATCTTTTCAAAAACACGGCAGCAGACCGTTGAAGAAGCTCCTTCTTCCTCATGGCTTGTATAACGCTTTATAAACGTGTGAGCTTCTTCCATAACAATTACAGTAGGTAAAACTTTCTTATATTTCAACCGATAACGTTGCAAAGCTTCAAGTATAGTTCTTGAAATCACAGCTGTTACAACGTGTATAATTTCTGATGGAACAAGAGAAAGATCTACAACGGTAATTGGGTTGTCATGCGAATTAGGTGTTGAACTTAAAAAACTTTCAAGCCATTCCACTAAACTCGGATTATTTGTATTTCCAACAACTCTTCGCATTTGCACATCTGCTAACATTGAACGTATACGAATGATTAGAGGATCAATGAACTGAGAAAGATTCTGTTCTACTGCAAGGAAATCAAGGTGATCTGCAAAAGCGTCTCCATCGAATGGTATGGGTGTATTTTCAGAAGGGCCTTCCTGATACATTACACCACCAATTTTTTTAAGAATCTCCTCAATGTCATTTTCTATTTCTTCAATGACGTCAACATTGAACGCTCTATAATATTCAACCCTCTCACCATTCTTATCAAAACTTTTAAATGCTGCTGCTAAGCAGTCTTCTAATTTCTTTGCTATTTTTCCTATGTCACTTGATACTTTGCTTGATTGTTGAGCGCGGTGTTCGAGTTCTTCTTTTACAGATTTTATTCGATACCCGAACTTAGACTCATCACTTTTGAGGAAATTATTTATTCTATCCCCGCGTATCATTAACAATTGTGCAGAAAGATACGATCTGAGCCTTTGCTCTTGCTCTACTCCTATTTTATCCTCAGGCGAATACTTTGTACCACATTTCATTTCCCGTAATGCACGTCTAAGCAATGGGCGCTGGGAACGCTCGCTCGCTTGCATAAAGGTACACCATTCATCACTATTCCAAAGCCACAAAGGAACCTTTAATTGCGTTACTGCATCGCCATCCTGTACTTTAAAAATCTTACCGTCATTAAAAGGTTTAGAATATTCACCGTTTGGATCTAAAATTATGAAACGTGCGTTTGGAATATTCTGTGTAGCTCTATCTTTTCTTGCTTCATCCAGACTCCACTTTATTAGTCCTGCAACCGTACAAGACTTACCACTTCCTGTATTTCCCAATACGGCAAGGTGACGCCCAAATAACTTATCAGGATCAACCATTACTTCTGCGTTACCGGCAAGTGGTGCATGGCCAATTAAAACTCGTCTGCCTTCTCCTGATTCAATAATGCTTTTTAATTGTAATTCCGTGGGCAATAAAACAGGCGTTCCTATCGAAGGAAATGAATAAACGCCGCGCTTTAGTTCATACTTAGTTTGTTTAGGATAATCACTAACAACGGATAATGTGCCGATGGGATTTAAACAGAGTTTCCTTTGAGGGAAAGGCAGGTCAATTAGCCCAAAATCTTGTAGCCCTTTCCGTTTCGGAAATGGTGCGCGTTCAACTGCCAACCATTCTACCTGACCGACAATATAGCCAGATTCATTTGCGATAATTAGATAGCTATTTACACGTGGAAAAGCTGTTGGTATACCGGCATTCAAAGCAGTGTTTTCAGGAGCTTCCAGATCAAGCGCTACTTTTATCTCGCTCGGTGAAACAAAATCAACTGTTCCGATGCGTTGTGATTCCGAAAGTTCTATCGGCGAAGTATTCATCAGTGTTGATTTTCACCTACCTCGATTTTCTTATGGGTGTCATCCGGTGGCGAAGAATGAAGGCCTCTGGCTTTTAGTAATTCAGCCATTTTGATGGAGGTTCGATCAATTGCCGGTTTCGGTAAGAAATATTCAACCAAATTACCAATCTCCCCTAAATGCTTTCCTATCAATAAGCTGATTTGTGATGCCCGGTTCGAGCGTTCGTAAAAATTTTTAATTCTATCGCCAATGTCATCGTAGCTAATTACCACTAAGTGAGTGGAAGGAATTGTCAGCATGTCTCTGATTACACGATTGATATGGTCATCTCCAAAACTGTAACCATAGGTAACTATCACGGAATTCGGTCTACAAATTGCTGCTGCAAAATCGCGGAACAATTCTACATATGGATAGTTGGTGGTTTCTTTATCTTTAGCGTCACGCGGATAAATCAATGCTTCTGAGCATTCTTCAGGAAAATATGGTTCAAACTCATTGGCACCAAATGGGAGTCCAACCCTCCTGATAAATTCGCCATCATTTATCCAATCAAGTGATCCATGTAATTTTGAAAATCTCGCAACGCCTTCTAAATATCTGGGTTCGCCACGTATTCCGGGTGGATTATAATGCAAATCGACATCTAAGCGCGAAGACCGAAAAATCGGATGCAGGGTGCCGATGAACCGATCAATCAGCCTCACTCCAGCCAGTTCAGCTCCAAATTCGATCAACCTATCGTAATTTGTCGTAAATATATTTAGCCTGTCTCTCGTTCCTGATCTACTTGCAAAACTCATTAAAAATGAGACCAATAAGGTTAAGTACTTATCGCGTAATTCCTGCCCACAGCAACGACAAGTAGATGGAATATTTATATCTCGCTCTATCTGTAAAACATTATTTAAAAGCTCCGATAAGCATTGGCCAATTGTTTTCTGAATGGCTTCAGATTGCGCGCTGCCGATTATTCGTAACCCCTCTTCAAGTTTTATTAGAACCCTCAATTTATCCTCAAAATTAGGCTCACCACGTCTCGCCATATCTGCTAATTCCTTGGAGGCAGACTCTATCTTTTTATTTAATTCGGTATCTTCTATTTCAATCTTCGGGTACGGGTCAAATTTATTTTGTATTATGCCGTAGTGAAATGCTGTTGTTAACCCTGCTCCAGCAAGTAAAGATAAATGTTCACTTTGAAATAGTGCGGTTAACCATGGTTCTATCTCTTGGCGTAATTCTGAATAAGAAAATGTGTTTTTCTGTAAACCATTTAGTTTTCCTGATGTGACCCTAAAGCTGTCATCAGCCTTACCTTTGCTACCAGACTCAAATTCTAATTCTATGAACTTTGACATGCTTTTAATTTTTAAAAGCTGCATGCATTTTGGGCCATCTGTTTGTTTTTCATTGTCCATCATATTGCCCCTAATCTCAAAAAGTACTTTTCCTCCAGGCCTCCTGGAAAGGCCGTCAAATAACATCAACATTCTCTTAACTAATTTATCTGTTTAGCTTACCAGATTGCGCTTGTCCATTGGGCATGCGCCATATAGCCCAAACGGGAATGGAGCCCTTTGCTGATTATATTCGATGATGCGGTGAGACAGGGTAGCTTTACGCTTGAGGGACTTTTTGGTTGATTCATTCTTAGGCTTATCAATGTTAGTGCTGCTAATTGACTTTCCCGATAAAAAAGCGTACTGTGCGGCATAGCTCTCAGTAATGGGAGTGAATCTTGAAAAATCGGAGAATGCTATGAAAGAGATATATGTTAATGATCTCCTGCACAGTATGCCTGGCACACCAGTGGTTCTTCCATGTTGGCTTGCCGCAAAACAGAGGCACGGCGGAATCTTGTTTCTTACTCTGCATGATAGCAGCGGGAATATCCAAGCTGTCGCAGAAAAGGAAAACATTGATCCCAAAGCCTTTGATGAACTCAAACGAGTTCCTCTCGAAAGTGGTGTCGTCGTGTATGGCACGCTAATTACTGCGCCTAATGACGGTGTTGAAATTCAACTCCAGAAGTTAGAAGTGGTAGGAAGCGCTACCCAGCAGTTCTGCCCACAGCCGCGGAGTGACATCGATATCTTTAGTCCTTCGCTGACAAATCACCTGCTGACGAATCGTCACGTGTATCTGCGTAATCAGAAAGTCATTGCCATCATGCAATTCCGTGATGCTTTAACGCATCATATGCGCCAATGGTTTCACGAGAATAGGTTCTGTGCTTTCGATGCACCGATACTGACCCCCGTCCCACTGTATGATGACGGATCGGCATTGAATATCGATGTGCATGGCGAACATGTTTTTCTTACTCAATGTGTGGGCTATTACCTTGAAGCAGGTGTACACGCCTTGGAGCGAGTCTATAATATGGGACCGAGTTTTCGTGGCGAAGAGTCACGGAGCAAACGGCATCTCATGGAATACTGGCATATCAAGGCTGAAGCAGCCTGGGGCAATATCGAAGATGTTATTGCCATGATTGAAGAGATTTTCGACTATCTCACCAAGGCTTGCCGCGAAGAAGGAGAAAAGGCAGCTGCTATTTTAGGCACCTCATATTGCCAAGATGGTTTGCTCGGTCCTTTTTCCCGTATCAGTTACCGCGAAGCAGTTGCTGTGTTAAATGAAATGGGACATCCCTTTTCATTCGGCACCAGTCTTAGCTCGCAAGAGGAAGAAATTCTGTCCAAGCGATTCACTGGGCCCTTTTGGATTACGGGAATCCCCCACTCCATTGAGCCATTCCCTTACTGCATCCATCCCGACGATCCAGAAGTAACACAAGTAGCAGATCTCATTGCCAGTAATGGCTTTGGGGAGTTACTCGGTGTAGCGGAAAAGATTTATCGTTTGGATGAACTTGATCGCCGCATGATGGACAAGAATAAATTGGGTAACCCGCGTTACGAATTTATTCGCGAAATACATGCAAGTGGCTGTGTTCCTCACATTGCCTTCGGCATGGGGCTGGAACGACTTATTCGCTGGATGCTCAACATCCCTCATGTGAGGGATGCAGTCGCATTCCCTCGAATTTTTAAGCGCTCCATTGCGCCATAAGGAGATAACAATGAATCGAACACTAATTTACAACTTGGACTCCAAGATCGGTTCGCTCGTGTTGGTTCAAGGATTTGTACAAACTCTGCGCGATCAGAGTCATATGCAATTCTTGATCATTCGAGACCATACCGGATCAGTTCAAGTTGTAAACGAAAAGTCAAAGAGCACGATGAGTGCAGAGATATCAAGTCTAACCCAGGGATCAACTGTCTCTATACTTGGTACTTTGGTCACAAATGACAAAGTCAAACTAAACGGGCACGAGATCCAGCTTGAAAAAATCAGCATTGAAACTCTCGCTGCAACGCCACTTCCAATTGATGACGCAACCGAGCTTGACAAACGGCTTGATTGGCGTTTTCTGGATTTGCGCTCCTCGCGAAGTTTGCTTGTTTTCCGTATTCAGACTGCAATTGAAGAAGCGATGCGTGAATACTGGTATAAGAATAATTTCCTTGAAATTCACTCGCCCAAGCTGATGCCTACGGCCAGTGAGGGTGGTGCAGAGTTATTCCAACTTCCCTATTTCGATTGGACAACAGCCAGCCTCGCACAATCGCCTCAGTTTTATAAACAGATGGCGATGATGGCAGGGTTTGACCGCGTCTTCGAAATCGGGCCAGTATTTCGAGCCAACAAATCATTTACGCCACGACATGACACTGAGTTCACTTCAGTTGATATGGAAGTGGCGTGGATTCAAGATCATTCAAACTTAATGGTCTTGGAAGAGAGCTGGCTTCACCATATTCTTTCCAGGATTTCGGATAGATATGGGGAGCAAATTGAGAAGGAATTCGGAGTTAAGGTGACTATTCCTCAGTTGCCATTCCCTCGTATTCCGTTAGCTGAAGCGCGTCGTATTTTAGCCAGTAAAGGTCACGTCTTCTCTCCCGGAGATGATCTTGACCCACAAGGCGAACGACTTCTTGCCGAATATGTGAAATCGACGTTTGGACATGAGTTTGTATTCGTTCCCGATTTCGACACCTCTATTCGACCGTTCTACCATATGCGACATCCGGACAATCCCAACCTAACACGCAGTTTCGACTTAATATGGAAGGGAACCGAGATAACTACAGGCGCTCAACGAGAACATCGTTTGGAGATACTCCAGGCGCAAATTCTCGAGAAGGGCTTAAGTATTGAGGCTTTACAACCATATGTAGACTTTTTCAAATATGGTGCGCCGCCCCACGGCGGTATGGGAGTCGGCCTTACCCGCATTTTAATGTTGCTACTTGGACTTAAAAATGTGCGTGAAGTAACGTATTTATTCCGTGGGCCAACTCGGTTAACGCCGTAATGGGCCACACAATTAACTAAGGCTGGAAGCTTTGCTTCCAGCCTTTTGTCATTCAAAATATGCCAACCCTATAAAAGTACTTTTACGAATGAAAGCCTACTTGACCGCAGATTCCAGGATAGTAAAGGATTTAGCAGAAGAATCAAGCCTGGCACGCACACCTAAAGGAAGAGTTGTAATAGGATCCGTATGACCAATATTCACATTAAACAATACGGGATACCCACGAGATCCAACATACTTATGGATTACCTCATGAAGCTTTTCCGCCTCACTCTCTGAATATCCACGCGGGCGTCCAATTACCATTCCCGCAATTTCATCAAATACACCAGAAAGTGCTAAATCAGTTAGATGAGCATCAACTCTTGAAAGAGGCTCGCCTTTGCTGAAATCAGCACTGCTCTCAGGAATTTCCCAGAAGAATATTTTTCCCGGAAAATCCGGCCAGTATTTGGTGCCCCGTAAATGAAGTATCGAAGTAATACAACCTCCCACAAGATCCCCTTCGGCCGTGCCTTCGCACAGCCATTTATAACCGCTGTTTGGCTGCATTTCTTGAGGACGCTCCAGGTCTTTCTTGCTAAACCAGTCGAGCATTTCCTCAGTCCATCGTTCTGAAGGAAGTATTTCTCCAATTGGTTCTACCTGAGTAACCGCTTTCAAGAAGCCAGCCTCAGTATAGGCATCCACACCAAATACACTGCCAAACTGAGGAATGGCCGTGGGGCCGTAAAAGGTAACTAAGTTGCTTTGAGTATGCAGTGCAAAATGCAGCACACTAATATCGGAAAAACCAACAAAAATCTTGGGTTGGGCAGCAATTAGCTGATAATCCAGCTTGTCAATGATTTGATTAGCATGAAAGCCTCCGATGGCACAGACAATGGCACGTACTTCATCATCTTCAAACATTGCATGGATATCTTCAACTCTCTCTTCCGCTGAACCTGCCGTGTATTCGGTTACCTTGGTGGCATTCTTACCGATTTTTACCTTAAATCCCATACTCTCCAGGTTAGTTACAGCGGCATTGAGGCGATGCGGCACTAATCCCGCCAACGCTGAAGAGGGACTAATAATGCCAACGGTATCTCCTTGCCGTAGTCTTTCTGCTTTGATCATAGCGCACAATTAATTGAATCAGATGGCTCTATTATAGCCGAAATTATTACTGATATGGATGCATTTTTGTTAGTTCCGAAATGGCCTTTACCGTCTTGATGAAAACCTATTGGCCTGAATTAGTATTCATGTTTTTGCGCTGGCGCAAAAAAACGTTTAGGATTCGCCATAGTGGGGCAATGTGGAAACATACAAAACATGAGGCTAATTGGAGAGACAAAAAGTTCGAACATCATCTACGGCACTCCGCCAACGTGACTTTTGGCCTGAATTAACTAAAGAGGCAAAAGGTTTTACAGGTTCCAGAACTAATTTTCCATCCTGCAATTGAAGGTTCGAACCTACCGTTTGGAGGATTGTTTTTTTCTCGTCCAAAGAGCCGTTTCTGAACCTGTCACTCAAGTTGTGTGCAAAGTTACAGGTTTGTTGGGTTTTTTCAAGTGACTTTTGTTGCCGAACTTGTGGATCGAGAATATTAGCTCGCAATCTGACCTTTTCTTGCAAAAGTACTTTTCGTTTCCGTTCAAATTCTTCATCATCAATTAACTCACGTAATCGGAGATTCAATAATCCATCAAGTTGCTTTTGCGTGCTCTGTAATGCACTCTTTACTGTCAAATCCTTCGCCTTTTCCTCATTGATATCGTTTTCTTTTAGTTCATTTAAATATTTAGCCGCCCAGTCCATGAAGTCATCATTCACAGAAATCGGAATCAGAGCCGCTTCGATTTGTTTTTCCAACTCTTCGACTGTGACGCTGAACTGAGAGCAGCGTTTATCCTTCCGTTTTTTCGTGCAGTGATAATAGGTATATGACCTTGTTGTATTTGTCTGTTTATAGTGCTTAATATGCTCCTCGGCAGTAATCATGCAACCACATTCCCCGCACCGCATCATCCCTGTATATGCAAAATTCTTTTTAACCTGTGGTCGCGGTCGGCCACTGCGCCCCAGCAATTCTTGCACTTTCCAGAATTCTTCGTGGCTCACCATCGGCTCATGTTGACCGGGATATAAAACGCCTGAGTATTCGAAAAAACCACAATAAAAATAACTCTTGAAAGTCTTATAAATCCAGGCCCGGGACAAAGGTTTATCGCCTGATTTATTACGTTTCACAGTGCGTAAGCCCCATTCGCTATTGGCTATCTCCAGAATTTGTGGTGGCGTATACGCGCCAGTAAGCATCAAATCCCACATTTTACGAACGAGAGGGAATCTTGTAGGGTCTGGAATGATAGTGCGATTACCTTTGACATCGCGGCGGTCATTGAGATAGCCAATCGGCGCAACTCCAGGCCTCCAGCCTCGCTCCGCTTTTTCTTTTAGGCCTCTTTTGACCTCTTTAGCCAGTTTGTCGACAAAATATTTGGATTGTCCAAAAATAATATTCAACATCCATTTGCCTTCGGGTGAGTTCTCAAAAGTATAACCGGCAAATTTTAAATCTCTGATTTTATCTCGATCCAAAGCATAAATAATCCGTCCGCCGTCCACGCTGTTGCGAGCTAATCTATCAGGATGCCAGGCAATGATTCCATGTGCTTCGCCTTTCTCAATCCGCTTGAGCATCGCTTCAAATTTCGGTCTCCCCGGAGCTTTAGCGCTCTGGGATTCTTCAATAATATCCACTATGGATAGGTGCCCAAAACTTTGAAGAAGCTCTTTTTTTTGCGAATCGATGGAAAGTACTTGACGATCATCAGGTTCACTGGATTTGCGGACATACAGAAAATACCGCCACTTTGGTGATGGCGGCAGTGGAGCTGTTACTGTCTGGAATAAAGTTTGGCTTTTAGGCATGAATATCCAGTAATGCTTTTTGAGCTATGTTAACGGGTAATTTTTTGGTGAGTCTGACACTGGATTAGGGATGGGCTTTGGTGGAGGCTCAAGTATCAGGCGTAGCACAGTAAACGTCTGATGAGCGCGCGCAGCAGCTTCCTCTTGAGGCAGTGCTTCACCAAAATGTTTTTTCCAGAGTTCTTGAAACTCGCCTATTGCCTGTGGGGAAAGTTGGCTCATGCGGTTTCGTTATGAAATAACGCCTACAACCATGAGCCAGATTCGGCATGCACCGCAATGAGGATTACCGCCACGAGCACAAATCTTCGGCAATCGTCGTACCGGTACTACCGTACAATCCAGCACCGTGTCAACAGTAGATTTTTTTATACAGAAAAATCGATGCGAGCAAGCTCTGCTATATGCTATTGTGTGTGGGCGTTTTTGTCGCTCACTCAGATTGAGTCCTGAAGTGCTACTATAATGCTACGCCTGATGTTCGTCTTTTGTTCGGATTTTGTTTGTATTTTTTGTTGGGATTAAATTTTGATTTGTTGCAAGGAAAATTGCGTGCAGTTCTGTGTGCGGCTTTGAAGCAACAGGCGCATGGTGGATGTGTTCCAGGGAACATGTCCAATTGTTATAGCCTAAAGCCATGTCGCAAATCTCATCTCATCCCAATAACCTTCCCCACCGCCACCTGCCGGTGAATATGCTGCTGGTGGAGAATCGTATTCGCCCGTTTTTAGAACATTCGACGCGCTATGCCTTTATGGGACCGGCGCGGTTAGCTAAGGATTGCGAAGTATCCGATGCCGCCATTTGCCGTTTGCTAAGTGGTTACAGTAGCCCGTCTTTTGCCATGGTAGCCAAGATTACCCTGGCCTTTGAAAAAGAATTTAAACGCTCCATTGATCCCCGCGAGATATTCGCTATTGAGGGGCAATACCCAACATCCACTGTTTGTGAAATCGTCGGCTGCAAGGGTTGCACACCGCAAGCGGCCTGGAACGACGACGATACGCTCAAACTAGAATATCTGCCAAAGGAGGATCAATGAGCATGTTACAAGAACGCAAGATCGTTCGGGCAGATTTGCTGCAATACTTGCAGCAAATGGATTACGCCGCGTTCGAGCAAGTGATGAAGCAGTTGCTGTATAAGTCGGGCTATATCACCGTGCAGTTTATCGGACGGAATCATAAACGTGGACGCACTCCCAAAGGTGGGCTTGATCTAACTGCCCGCAGTATCACTGATCTTTCTTCCGTGCTAACAATTGTCCAAATCAAACAATACAAACGCGTAGTCTCCCGGCGGTTCATTGATGAATTACGCGGCGCGATGTTACGCCTGGGTGCGGAACAGGGGCTTCTGGTAACACTTTCCAAATTTTCGAGAGTGGCCCATACCGCTGCAGCGGAAAGTAACGTTGCGCCCATTAAATTGATCGAAGGAAAGGAAGTGCTTGATTTGCTCTTTGCGTATCGTATTGGCGTCGTTGAAGAAAATGACAGATGGAAGTTGGATTTAGCATATTTAGACACGCTGCCCAAAACAGAGATTGGTAATAATACGCAATCAGAGGGAAAGAAAAAGATTCGCTGCGAACCTCCGGCAAAAGTACTTTTACCCGATACCTCCTCCGAAAAAGGATCCAATTTACCTAATAACGAAGGGAGCGAAATGACATGGAGCACACATGTAATGGCGGGCATTTGCTCGCTTTGGGTCTTCGAACTGATCCCGTCTGCACAGATGGAACATATTGCGATTTATGCCGGGGCAGCGGCGTTGGGTGCGTTGCTTCCCGATCTTGATGCACCGCGCAGCAAAATTGGCCAATGGTCTGTTGGCGGCATAAAGCCGTTTCTATTGCCCTCTCAGGCAATTAACAGGAATGTAGGGCATCGGTCGTTATCACATTCATTATTGGCGTTGGTATGTGTTGCAGTGGCCGGCTTAGTCTTATCATCGTTCGTGGGCTGGCAAGTTTCACTCGCGTTGTGGCTCGGATATACCAGTCATTTAGCGACAGATGCCAGCACGCGTTCCGGTATTCCATTGCTCTATCCTAGACCGAGAAGATTTCACTTACTGCCGCAACGCTTGCGTGTTGTGACTGGATCGTCGGCTGAAGAAGTGGTTTTCGTGGCACTGGCTGCATTAGCTCTCGTTCTTCTATTGGCAAATTTTTCTACCTTATCCGTCTAATTTTTCAGCATGCAGGAAAAACCTTTTCTCATTGAGATTCGTCAGGACCGACCTCGGCCACACAGCGCATTTGTGCCGGCGGCTTCGTTGAAAATTACTGAAGGATTCCGAACATCGGGATTACTGCATGAATTGCCTCCCGATGG
>Ga0164242_10004983_pt1 | contig 14811 bp, 10 predicted proteins | sample OricomgcompostMG_FD_108783 | JGI IMG/M metagenome (GOLD analysis project Ga0164242, IMG submission 108783) | Miracle-Growth compost microbial communities from Emeryville, California, USA - Original compost - Miracle growth compost (MG) ... | reverse complement strand
GTTGCCGGTCGCATCCATCTCGACATCACCGGATGTCGCCAGCTCGGCCGTGTAGGTCGTCCCACCGACGCCTCGGTGTGCGGTGACGGCACCGCGTCCGACTTCCCACCTCGTCGTCGTCTTCGGCTCGGACTCGAAGACGGCGAGCTCGTCCTTCTGGTGATCGAAGGTCCATTCCACTGCCAGCCCGGCAGCCAGGAGCTCGGACTCGACCCGCGTCGCGATGAGGTCCTGAGTGGGGTCCACCGTCGTTCTCACCCGTACCGGAACGCCCTGCAAGAGGTACTCGGCCTCGACGATGCCGCTGAAGAGATCTAGGGACAGGCGCTTCTTTTCCAACTCATCCGGGCGCCGCGGTGTGATGAATCGGCCGTGACCGGCCAGCGTCAGGCGGCCGAGGTGCAAACGCCGTGGGTTGAAGTGCAGCCAGGCTGCGGGTTCGAGCTCAAGAGGGATGTCGTCTTCCGGGCGATAAAGACCCATGCGGTCGAGGTAGCGCACCATTCGGCGGCCATTGAAGTAAGAGCTCGATGCGCGCTCCGGATCGAACTTCTCGCGTCCTTCGGTCTCGTACCAGCCCCAGCTCGATTGGGTGCGCAACGGTATCTGATAGTCATCCTTGCGGAACGGGCGCACCGGTTGCGGAGGAAGCCCCTCGCTCGTTCCGGTAGGAGGAACGCGTGCGGGATCCGGCAGCAGCTCGTGGTAGGCCTCGAAGGTCTGCAAGCCGGAGCAGTCCACGGTCACGGCGAGGTTCCCGTTGCCGACGGTGAGCACGTCGGCAGGGTGCGAGGCCGTGAATCGGGGGCTGTGGCGGCGTACCAACGACACTCTGTCGATCTGTTCGTGCTTCATGGTCCTCGTTGCTGTTGAGTCCGACGCGTGTCGGAAGGTCGCGCTGGTGGTGCGGTCGTGCGAGACGGAGTTGAAGAAGGAGCAATGCGGCTACTTGACGGCGCCCGCGCTGATCCCGTCGACGATCTGCCGCTGCGCGATCAGGTAGAAGATGATGACGGGCACGATGGAGATCATCGTCGCCGCGAGCAGGATCTGCGGCTGCGGCGTCTCGGCCGACACGAAACTGGTCAGACCGCGCTGCACCGGCATCAGCGAATTGTCGTTGAAGATGACCAGGGCCATCAGATATTCGTTCCAGACCGCAAAAGCTTGGATCACTGCGACGGCCGCCAGCCCCGGTCGCGCCAAGGGCAGCATGACGCTGAAGAACGTCCTCATGGCCGATGCCCCGTCCAACGAGGCGGCTTCCTCGAGGTCCAGCGGCTGCGAGGCGAAGAAGCTCCGCATGATGAGCGTCGAGATCGGGATGCCGGACGTGATCAGGATGAGCACGTATCCCTGGCGTGTGTTGGCGAGGTCCAGCGCCAGCAACACCTTGTACTGGGCAAGGAACATCGCGGGGGCGGGGATGATCATGACTGCCAGGATGAGCCCGGTGAAAATGCCTTTGCCCTTGAAGGAGATTCTGGCCAAGGCGTAGCCGGCCAGGCTCGAGACGAGCAGGATCCCGATAACGGCGGCCAGCGTGTAGATCATGCTGTTCGTGAGGTATACCGCAAGATTCCCCTCGATCCACGCAGTGAGGTAGTTACCCCACTGCGGGACGACGGGAATAAGAGTGTCGCCCTTGAGCAGCTGGTGCAGCGATTGCAATGAGCCCGAGAGCATCCACACGATCGGGAACAGCGCACTGATAGCGGCGGCGACCAAAAGGGCGTAGAGGCCGGCCTTCGCCGGCCGGATCGGCTTCTTCCGACGCACCGGATCGGCGTGCGGCACATCGAGGTGCGCTTGTTCGGGAACGTGAATCGTCGTCGTCATCGTGGGGCTCCAGAAAGTTCATGCGCTCGCGCGGCGCCGGGACACCCCGAGCTGCACGATGGAAAGGAGGACGAGCGCGCCACCGAAGATGACCGACATCGCCGCGGCCAATCCGTAGTTGTTGTAGGTGAACGCCTGCGTGTAGATCTGCAGAGTCGGGACCATCGTGGAGTAGCCCGGGCCGCCGTTGGTCAGCACTTGGACGGTGCCGAAGATCTGCAGCGCGGCGAGCAGTGTCAGCAGGCTCACTATGGAGGTCACCGGTGCGAGCTGGGGCCAGGTAACGTACCTGAACTTCGTCCACCCTCGAGCCCCGTCCAGCTCGGCGGCTTCGTAGAGATACTGCGGGATGTCCTGGAGGCCTGCGAGGAAGAGGATGAATCCGAATCCCCAGTGCAACCAGAGGAACACGCCGATCACCGCGAGAAGCGCGACGTCGGGATCGTTGAGCCAGTCGTGTTCTAGCCCGCCGAGCCCGACGGCGCCGAGCATGTGATTGATGATTCCCGACTCCGGAGCGAGCATCGCGGAGAACACCATGCCGACCACGACGACGGAAAGCACGCTGGGCAGGTAGTACACGGTCCTAAAGAATGTGCGTCCCTTGCGAACGCTGTGCACGGCGAGAGCCATGATCATCGAGATGCCGTTACCCACGACGAAGCCGACGACGCCGAAGATCAGGACATTCTTCATCGAGGCCCAGAACGGCGCATTTCGGAAGGCAGCGTCGAAGTTCGCCAGCCCGACCCATGGCGTGTCGGTACTGACCCCGTCCCAGGACTGGAAGCTCAGCAGGATCGCTTCGACGAACGGCACGAGCGTGAACACGGCGATCAAAGCGAGTGCTGGGACGAGAAAGAGGTATCCGGCGAGGCTGCGACGGCGCGTCGGCCGCCGCCTGTGCGGCGCCCTGGTAGGGCGCCGCACAGGCAAGGGAGTGAGTGAGGCCGTCACTGGCTGCTGTCCTGGGCTGTCTGCACGTCGCTGGCCATCTGGTCAACGGTCATCTTGCCCAACACGAGCTGCTGCGCATCGCGGCTGATGGCATCCGTGACCGGGGCGCTGAACGTGTTCGGTATCACTTGGAGGTTCTTGATCGAGGCGGCGAAGCCCTGCAGCGGGCCCGGCAAGCTGCCGCTGGCCAGCAGCTTGGGGTTCGTCGGGATGATGTACGCCTTGTCCACGAACACCTTCTGCTGCGCCGGCGCGGTCAGCCACTTCACGAAGTCGAGTGCGGCGTCCACGTGCTTTCCGCGAGGGTTGATCACAGCGCCCTTGCCGGGCACTCCAGGAGCGCGGGGCGTGTACTTCGCGCCTGGAGCCTTGGGCACGGCCAAGGAAATGTATGACGTGTAATCGGGAGCAGTCGCATGAGCGACCGATACACCGGGCGTGCCGTCGAAATAGGCGGCGACGCTGTGCTTGGTGAAGAAGTTCGTCTCGACCGTCGGGTTGTCGTTCTGACCGCCGGGTAGCGCGCCGTTCTGGATCGCGCCGGCGTCACGAAGATCGGCGAGGAACTGGAAGGCCTTCTTCCATCCGGGGGATGTCCAGCTGTACTTCCCCGCGAACGTGTTCGAGATCTGCTTGTCAGTCAGGTAGTTCGAGGCCACGTACTGCAGCAGCTGCGGTGTCACCGATGCCGCGACGGAGAAGCCGCCCTTGCCCGCCTTGTTGCTCGCGGCGAGCTTCTTGATCAGCGTCGTGGTCGTCTTCGGCGGGTTCGACGCGCTGATATCGCTGGCATCCGGATCCGCGAGGATCCCGTAGGACTGGGTCTCCCAGTGCACGGTGTAGATGCCGGGCTTGACGCCGAGGTTGTTGCCCTTCTCGAACGTCGCCATCTTGATCACCGCAGGCGAGAAGTCCTTGCCCCAGCTGCCCTTGAGCTCCTTCGTGAAGTCCATGGCCCAGCCGGCCTTGTAGAAGGGTGCCATCGAGGTGGCGTTGAACGCGGAATAGATGTCGGGCATCTGCTTCGACTGCGCCATGGCCTGCAGCTTGGGCAGGTAGTCGACCGGCCCGGGGGAGTTGACGGTGACGGTGACGCCGGTCTTCTTCTTGTACTCCTTTACCAGATATTCCAGTGCAGCCTCCTGGCCACGTGACTGGTTCAGAAAGGTGAGATGAACACCCTTCTGGCTTGTCGCTGCGGAAGTGGAGGCCGGCTGGTTGCCCGAGGTGCACGCGGTAAGCAGCAACGAGGCCGCTGCCACTAACATGCCGGCGATCAGGCCGATGCGGCGTCTCCTCGATTTGTTCGGGTTCGTTGATTGCATTGTCCTCATCCTTGAAAGACGCGAGAGCCGTCTACGCCCTCGTCATGTGTGCAATGAGTTGGGTCCGCGACGCGTGCCCATGCGAACTCTGAGTCGCTAATAGTGTTCGCAGAAGTGACGCTACCCAGGGGACGGAAGCGTGTCAATTCCTAATCGGGCATAGTTTTGGGCACGGTTCTGTAACGTGGCCGCTCTCCGCAACTGATCGGATGGAGGACCGCTTGTCCTCGAGCTCCGACCCAGGAGCGAATCCTGTCACGTCGAACAGTTTTCGGCCGGATGCTGTTACTGTGACGCCCATGGGAAAGGTCACCGGCGCCCGCGGAAGTTATGCCAAGACGAAGGAGCGGCGGCAGACGATCGCCGAGGCGACGCTGGCGTTGGTGGTCAAGAAGGGGCATCGTGCGGTCCTGACCTCCGATGTCGCGAAGCTCGCCGGCCTCAGTGAGCCCGGAGTTCTCTATCACTTCCCGAGCAAGGACGAACTGCTTCTGAGCGCGTTGCAGTATTTCGACGACGTGCAACTCGCCGCCCTGTCGGACGGCGAATCCATCGCACAGGCCTCGACACGTGCCGTCGCCGGCGTCAATCGGACGAACATCGTTCGCCTGCACACGGCGATGTCGGGCGAGGCGAGCGACCCGGCCCACCCGGCGCACGAGTACTTCAAGCAGCGCTGGCGCCGGAGCAATGGCCTGATGGCCGACAACATCCGCTTGCTGCAGGCTGAGGGGATCGTCGATGAGAGCATCGACGCTGATCGAGCCTCTCGACTGATCCACGCCGCATGGGAGGGGCTGCAGAATCAGTGGCTCGCGGAGCCCGACTTCGACATCGGGGTCGAACTGGATGCGGTCATCGTCTCTCTGCTCGGGCCGGCCTCGATCGACCCCGCTCGGCTCTCGCGTACTAGCACGCCGGTGCTGGATGCTCAAGGCCGGTGATTCTCGCGCCTCTCGCCGCGCGCTACTCGGCCAGATCCTCCACGCGCAGCACAGCTTCGCCCCAGCGCGCGAAGCCGTGGCTGGCGGGCATCCCGTCGTCGTTCCGCTCGCGGACCAGCCTCGCGCCCTGGCCGAGTCCCGACCACGCGAGACGCAGGCGCATCTCGCCGCCCGTCTCACCCGTGACCTCGAGGTCGGCTTCGTACACGGTCCCGTCTTGCATTGACGACGAGACGCGCTCAATGCCGTCGTACACGTGGATGCCGTCATCGCTGTAATCGACGTATCGCGCGTGGGCGACCACTCTGCCACTCTCGTCGACGGGTCGGCGCTCGAACTCGAGGTACCCGTGGTGCGCGCCGGCGATACGTCCCGCGGACATGGTCTGCGACGGATGCCGCAGCAAGTTCTCGGCCGCCGGCCCGGCGATGCCGTAGGGCGCATCGGGCGTCACCTGCGCCGGCACGGGTGCGCCCGGCACGTGGTCGAGCAGATGCGCGATGCGCGCGCGCATGTCGCGGACGCGCTCGCCACCCGATCCCCGCCGCGTCTCCATCCACATCACGCGATCGCCGTGTGGATGCCATGACATCGGCGAGCAGTACACCCATTCCTCGTCGGTATTGAGCGCGACGCCCCGATAAGCCGAGTCCGTGACCGAGCGCTCGATGTCGATGAGCACCGGGCCCACGTTGCCGGGACGGAAGGCACGCACGCCGGCCACAGTGTAGACATAGACGGTCCACGCCAGACTGACGCCGATCAAGTTGCCGTGCGGGCGCGGCACCAGTCCGAGGATCGCCGGGTCGGTGGGGGCGGACTCGCGCGACGTCATGACGATGCCGAGCCGCTCGTCCGGCGAGAACATCGTCGTCTCGTCGTAGCCGGGCGTGCGGGTGATGCGCGTGACCTCTCCGCTTGCGATGTCCTGCACGACGGAGTCGGTCAGTGTTCCACCGCCGTCGCCGACGAACGAGATGGCCGTGCCGCCGTGTACGAACTGCTTCGCCTCGCCGCCGCGCAAGACTTGAGGAACGACGAAGCCGCGCCGTTCGGGATCGGGCAGGATGGCGTCTACGGTGCTGATTATCGAGGCATCCTCGATGACGTACTTGTCGGTGGTGCGACTCAGCCGGCCCAGCCCGACCAGGCCCGTCATGTCGGCCCGCAAGCTCGTCCAGGCGATGTGCTCGTCGTCGGGAGCGATGATGATCTCCGACCAGTGGTGCGTGGTCAGTGGGTCGTCGGCGATGCCCCAGGGGTATTCGACATCGATGAGCTGTGCGGACTCGCACGTGCTGATGTCGGGCGTGCACTCGAGCACATAGTCTCCGAGCAAGACGCGGCGGTCGTCGGCGAAGGGCATGTGGCGGATGCCGTTCGCGGTCGCTTTCTGCGGAATCGCGCCCGCGAAGATGCGCCGGAAGCCGCGTCCGTCGTCGTCGATCACCGCCACGTTGTACCAGTCGTCCACGTCGGGGTCGTCGTCGGTCAAGTAGAAGGCGAAGACCCGGCCGGAGAAGGTGTAGCCCGCGCTGAGCACGCGCACGCCGTCCGGCAAAGGGAGATCGCCGATCGCGATCTCGCCGAACTCCTCGGTCTGCAAGGTCATCGTCGTTCCCGTTCTGTCAGCGGTGGAGGGTTCGACGGCGACCGTATCACGGAAATAGTGTCACAACACTATTTTGATTCGACGCGATTCCGCACTCAACAGCACCGGCTGGAGTTTTCCATCAAAATAGTGTTGCAATACGGCATTGATGTGTAGTGTGTCCACCAATCGGAGCAGCCGAGAGTGCCGGCCCCACAGCAGGCCCTGTTCCGATCCCGCGTCCATCACCGAACAACGGAGTCATCGATGACGTCACCCGACCCTGCACTCACGCCGCCCGTCGCGGCGAACAGCGATCCGCGCGCCGTCGCGCCGTCGTACACGCCGACGGGTTCGATCGGCTTCATTCCGCCCGAACCGACCCGCTGGGGAGCCGGCTACATCACGCTGGTGTTCCTCGCCCAGTTCGTGCTGTCCATCGCGCAGCTGGCCCCGAGCGTCTATTCGCTTGCCGTGCGAGTGCAGGCGATGGCGCCGACCGACAAGGCCACCATGCTGGCGGTCGTCCTGACCATCCCGGCCATCGCGATCATCGTGGTGAACCCGATCATGGGTGTGCTGAGTGACCGCACCCGGTCGCGGCTCGGGCGTCGCCGACCGTGGATGATCGGCGGTCTGGCAGCCGGCGTCATCGGCCTGGTGATCATCGGGCTCGCCCCGAGCATCCCGTGGGTCATCGTCGGCTGGACGATCGGTTATCTGGGCCTGACGACGACGTCGTCGCTCGTCATCACGCACTTCGGCGACGCTTTGCCGGAGAGTCAGCGTGGCAAGGTCTCGGGCATCAACGGCGCCATCACGCAGATCGGGCCGATCGCCGGCATCCTGCTCTCCGGCGCCCTCGTGCACCTGCCGTTCATGCTCTTCTTCGTGCCCGGCGTGCTCGCTGTTCTCGGCAGCATCGCCTTCCTGATCCGAATGAAGGACCCGTCGACGAAGCATGTCGTCTTCGAGCCGATCAACGTGTTCGGCGTGTTCCGGCGAATCGTCTTCAATCCTCGCAAGCATCCCGACTTCGCCTGGGTGTGGGTCAGCAAGGCGGCCATGTTCATCGCGCTCTACATGATGTCCATCTATACGGTCTACTTCCTCAGCGAGCGGCTGCACCTCACGCTCACCGAGGTGGCGGGGCTCACCGCCGCGAGCAGCGGAATCGGCATCCTGCTCACCATGCTCGGAGCGCTCGGCGGTGGATTCCTCTCGGACCGCCTGCACCGGCGCAAGATATTCGTTCTCGTTTCAGGCGTCATCCTGGCCATCGGGCTCACCATCATCGCGTTCACCACCTCGCCCGTGCAGTACATCATCGGCGGCCTGGTCTTCGCCCTCGGGGCCGGCATCTTCGGCGCCTGTGACCAAGCGATCGCGCTCGATGTGCTGCCCGACCGTCGGTCCCCGGGCAGGTTCCTCGCAATCAATTCGCTCGCGAACGAGATCCCGAAGGCGATCGCTCCGGTCGCTGCCGCAGTGCTCGTGGCGATCGGCGCTGGCAGCGGCTACCAGTTGGTATACATCGCGGCGGGTGTGTTCGCGCTCCTCAGCGGGCTGCTGGTGATCCCGGTCAAGAACGTGCGCTGACGGGCGGGTCGCTCGTCTCGGCCTGCGAGACGAGCGACTCCAGTTGCGGCACGATCCCGGCAAGGAACGTGCGCATGGCCTTCTCCATGTCGACCGAATGGTCGAAAAGCCACCGTCCCTGGATGCCGTTGATCACCGAGATCGTCAGGTCGGCGAGCATCCGGGGCTCGGCCGAGGTGCTGAGCAGCCCGTCCCGGGCCAGCGCCGAGTACATCGCCTTGTAGTACGTGCGCAGGTTGTTGTAGTTCTCGATGTAGTGCTGATGTGCCGGATGGTCGGCCGAGGCGGCCTCGCCCGACATCACAGCGTGCAGTTCGATGAGCCCGGGACGCTTCTGGTTGCGACGCGTGATCTCGAGCATGCCTCGGAGTACACCGCCGGGGTTCGCCAGCGGATCGAGGCTGTCGATCTCCCCGAGGAACTCGTGGTCGCGCTCGGCGCGCAGGTCGAGCACCGCGAGCAGGAGCTCGTCCTTCTTCGGGAAGTGGTGCAGCAGGCCGGTGTAGCTGATGCCGGCCCGGCGGGCGATGTCCTTCATGGTCGCGCCGTGGAACCCGCCCTCGGCGAATGCGTCGATGCAGGCCTCGAGAATGCGCTGCTTGGTAGCCGCCGTCTTCGCGTACGGCCCGCGGGTCGTTGGGCTCACTCAATCAACGATAGCGATTTCTGTAAAAATAGTGTTGGAATACGTTTTTGGTGTATAAAAGGTGAACCGGCCGAGGCATCCCTCGTGCTTGCATCGCCCGAACTCTGGAGATTTCGATGACGACCTTTCCCGCCGGTTTCCTCTGGGGCGCTTCCACTGCGGCGTACCAGGTGGAGGGCAACGGCCTGAACACCGACTGGTGGCAGCGTGAGAAGCTGATGCCCGGCATGGAGCGCAGCGGCGATGCCTGCGACAGCTACCATCGCTACCACGAAGACATGCGACTGTTGGCGGATGCCGGTCTCAACTCGTACCGCTTCAGCATCGAGTGGGCGCGCATCCAGCCGGAGGCGGGGATGACGTCGCATGCCGAGCTCGAGCATTATCGCCGCATGATCGACACGGCGTTCCGGCTGGGCATCACGCCCGTCGTCACGCTGCACCACTTCACGAATCCGCTCTGGTTCGCCCAGGAGGGCGGCTGGATGGGCCCGAACGCGATCGACCGCTTCCACGACTACGTCGAGCAGGTGATCCCGATCCTCGACGGCGTGCCCTACGTCGCCACGATCAACGAGCCCAACATGGCTGCCGTGATCATCAGTGCGATGCGCGCCATGGAGCGTCGCGACAAGGGGGAGTGGCAGTCGCCGACGGTCGACGGCAACTCGCGGCCGCCGCTGCCGGATCCCGAGCCCGAGGTGGGACAGCGGCTCGTCGAGGCGCACGAGGCGGTTCGCGATTTGGTGCGCGGCGCCGGAGCGAAGGTGGGCTGGACCATCGCCAACCAGGCGCTGCAGGCTCGCCCGGGTGGCGAGGAGAAGCTCGAGCAGCTGCGGTGGGTGCGCGAGGATCTGTACCTCGAGGCATCCAAGGGCGACGACTTCACCGGCGTGCAGTCCTACTCCGCGCAGTGGGTGAATGCCGACGGCATCGAGGCGCACCCGGACAGCCCCGATAACACGCTGGTCGGAACCGCGTACCGTCCGGATGCCCTCGGCCTGGCCGTGCGCCACGCCGCCGAGTACACCGGCGTCCCCGTGCTGGTCACCGAGAACGGCATCGCTATCGCCGACGATGCCCGCCGCATCGCCTACACGGATGCCGCGTTGCGCTCCCTCGCGGATGCCATGACCGACGGCGTGAACGTGCTCGGCTACCTGCACTGGAGCCTGCTCGACAACTATGAGTGGGGCCACTGGGGCCCGACTTTCGGGCTGGTCGCGGTCGACCGCACGACGTTCCGCCGCACCCCCAAGCCGAGCCTGGCCTGGCTCGGCGACGTCGCCCGTCGTGGCGCGCTCGACTGAGTTCGACCGAGAAGGAACACCATGCTGAAACCGAAAGCCACCGCGACGCGCGAACTCGTGAGCCTCGACGGACTCTGGCGGTTCGACATCGACGCACGGCTGGGGCGAGCACCCTGGACGTCACAGCTGAACACAGCGCTGGAGGCCGCGGTGCCGGCCAGCTATAACGACCAGTTCACCGATGCGCGCATCCGCGACCACGTGGGCTGGGTTTACTACCAGCGCCCGGTGCAGGTGCCGCGCAGCTGGCGGGACGACCGCATCGTGCTCCGCTTCGACTCGGCGACCCACGAAGCCCGCGTCTACGTCGACGACGAGGAGGTCGGCGGACACGTCGGCGGGTACACGCCGTTCGCGATCGACATCACCGATCGGGTGCGAGCCGGCCACGAGTTCCGGCTCACCGTGGCCGTGAACAACGAGCTGACGAACGAGACCATCCCTCCCGGCACCGTCACGGTCGGTCCTGATGGAGGTCGCCGGCAGAACTACCTGCACGACTTCTACAACTACGCGGGCCTGGCACGGTCCGTGTGGCTGTGCAGCGTGCCCGAACACCGCATCGACGACGTCACCGTCGTCACCGGGTACTCCGGAGCGACCGGGTCGGTCGACTATCGCGTCGAGACGACGGCCGGTGCGCTCGGCGGTTCCGGTGCGGGTGCCTCCGGCGCGAACGGCTCCGCCTCGGGCGGCGGTATCGGCGTGCGCGTCACGCTGCGGGATGCCGACGGTGCGGTCGTCGCGAAGGCGGACGGGGCATCCGGAACGCTTCTCGTGCCCGACGTGAGGCTGTGGCAGCCGGGCGCCGCCTACCTGTACGAGCTGACGGCCGAACTCGTCGAAGACGGCCGGGTCGTCGACAGCTACCCGGTGCCCGTGGGCGTGCGCACCGTGGAGGTGCGCGGCACCCAGTTCCTGATCAACGGCGAGCCGTTCTACTTCACAGGGTTCGGCAAGCACGAGGACACCGCGGTGCGTGGCAAGGGACACGACGACGCGTACCTCGTGCACGACTTCCAGCTCATGGAGTGGGTCGGAGCCAACTCGTTCCGCACCTCGCACTACCCGTACGCCGAAGAGGTGCTCGAGTTCGCCGACCGGCACGGTTTCGTCGTGATCGACGAGACGGCAGCGGTGGGACTCAACCTCGGCGTCGAAGGCGGGCTCACTGGCCGCCCCACCACGCCGTCGTTCTCTCCGACCACGTTCAACGACCGCACGCAAGCCGCGCACCTGCGGCATCTGCGCGAGCTCATCGAACGCGACAAGAACCATCCGTCGGTCGTGATGTGGTGCATCGCGAACGAGCCGGCCTCCAACGAGGACGGCGCTCTCGAGTACTTCACCCCGCTCGTCGACCTTGCCCGTGAGCTCGATCCGACGCGTCCGCTCACCTATGCGATGGTGATGTTCGCCAACGCGAAGAACGACAAGATCGTCGACCTGTTCGACGTCGTGAGCCTTAACCGCTACTACGGCTGGTACGTCGCAAGCGGCGACCTGGCGACCGCGGAGTCGTACCTCACGATGGACCTGAACAGCTGGGTCGACCGCGTCAACAAGCCGGTCATGATGACTGAGTACGGCGCCGACACCCAGCCCGGCGCGCACTCGGTGTGGGATGCCCCGTGGACCGAGGAATACCAGCGCGCGTATCTCGAGATGCACCATCGGGTGTTCGACCGCTTCCCGAACTTCGTCGGCGAACAGGTGTGGAACTTCGCCGACTTCGCCACGTCCAACGGCATCCACCGGGTGGAGGGGAACAAGAAGGGCGTCTTCACGCGCGACCGCAAACCCAAGGCCGCGGCGCACTCGCTGCGCGAGCGGTGGACGCGCATCGGGAAATCCAAGCCCGACGCACCCGAAGAAGCGGGACTGACCGAGGATCAGGCTTGAGTAGCTTCCCTGCGGGTACGCTGCCCGATGCCGAGTGGACCGCCGCGTGGATCGGCGTGAGCGACGACTCCGGTGAGCCGGGGCAGCGGCCGGCCCACGGCATCCGGGGGCGATTCACGACGCCGCGCCCCGCGAAGTCGGCGCGTCTCTATGCGAGCGCGCTCGGCCTGTACACGGCCGCGATCAACGGTCGGCGGGTGGGCGACATCGAGCTCGCGCCCGGCGCGTCCTCGTACGACCTCACCGTCTATGCGCAGTCCTACGACGTCGCCGACCTGATCGCCTCCGGCAACAACGTGATCGAGTTCACGCTCTCCGACGGCTGGTATCGCGGACTCGTCGGCGCCTTCCGAGAGCCGGCCGGCTGGGGCGAGCACCTCGCGCTCCGTGCGGAACTGCACCTCGAGTTCGACGACGGTTCGCGCACGCTCGTGCGCACCGGCGAGGACTGGACGACGTTCCGCAGCCAGATCGTGCGCGCCGACCTGATGGGTGGTCAGGCCGAGGACCGCACGATCGAGCCGGGCGACGAGGTTCCGGTGGTCGCGGCATCCGGCCCCTTCCCGCCCCTCTTCTGGTCGCCGGCGCCGCCGGTGCGCGTCGTGGAGCAGATCGCTCCGGTCGTGGTCACGGTCGCGATGAGCGGCGCGACGATCGTGGACTTCGGGCAGAATGCGTCCGGCTGGATCACGCTGGCGAACCTCGGCCCGCGCGGCACGCGCACGATCATTGACTACGGCGAGCACCTCGGGCCCGACGGCGACCTGGATCTCTCGCACTTGGACGCGTTGGACCCGAACCGCCCGGTCGTGCCCTTCACGCAGCGCGACGAAGTCGTGGCCGGTGGTGCCCAAGGCGAGGTGTTCGAGCCGCGCCACACCGTGCACGGCTTCCAGTACGCGCGGATCGCGCGCGAAGGGGCGCCGCTTCGGCTCCGTCGCGAAGACATCCGGATGCTCGTGGTGCAGACGGACCTGCGACGCACCGGCGCGCTCACCACCAGCGATGCCGACCTCAACCGGCTTCTTGTCGCCGCGGACTGGAGCTTCCGCGGCAACGCCGTCGACATTCCCACCGATTGCCCCACGCGCGAGCGACTCGGGTGGAGCGGCGACTGGGCGATCTTCGCACCGACGGCCGTGCGCATGTACGACGTGCTCGGGTTCAGCCGCAAGTGGCTGCAATCGGTGCGCGACGACCAACTCCCCGACGGGCGCATCGCGAACTTCTCGCCGGACGGGCGCCGGGTCAAGCTGAACCTGCAGTCGCGCACCGCGATGATGACAGGATCCGCAGGCTGGGGCGACGCCATCGTCGACGTGCCATGGACCCTGTGGCACGCCTACGGCGACACCGCGGTGCTCGCCGAGAACTGGGACGCCATGACGCGGTGGGTCGAGTGGGCGCTGGAGTCGGCCGCGACCGGCCGGCATCCGTCGCGCCAGCAGCGCTCGCCGGAGCCCGCGCCGCATGAGCGTTATCTCTGGGACGCCTCGTTCCACTGGGGCGAGTGGCTCGAGCCCGCGCCGCGGGACGAGAACGGCCGTCCCGTCAACCCGGTGCACGCGAACCCGCTGGCGTGGTTCACGGCCGACAAGAGCGAGGTCGCCACCGCCTACCTCTACCGCTCGACGTCGCGGCTGGCGCGCATCTCACGGCAGCTGGGGCATGCCGACGACGAGCGCCGTTACGCGCAGCTGGCCGAACGCATCCGTGACGCCTGGCGCATCGAGTTCCTCGACGCCGACGGACGCACGCGGTCCGACACCCAGGCGAGCTACGTGCGCGCGCTCGACTTCGGACTCGTGCCCGCCGAGCTGCGCGAGCGGTCGGTCGATCGGCTGGTCGAACTCGTCCGGGAGGCTGGCATGCACCTAGCCACGGGGTTCCTCTCCACGGCGGACCTGCTGCCAGTGCTCGCCGACACCGGCCACGCCGACGTCGCGTACGCGCTACTGTTCCAGCGCTCTTCGCCGTCGTGGCTCGGCATGCTCGACAAGGGTGCGACGTCCATCTGGGAGGACTGGGACGGCATCGCCGATGACGGCACCGCCCGCGAGTCGCTGAACCACTACAGCAAGGGCGCCGTCGTGCGCTTTCTGCACACGCACCTGCTCGGCCTGCGCCAAGAGAAGGATGACGTGGGCTGGCAGCGCTTCGTCGTCCAGCCGGTCATCGGCGGCGGTGTGACGTCGGCACAGGGCTTCATCGACACGCCGAACGGCCTCATCGAGGTGGCCTGGCGCATCGAGCGCGGGGAACTGCTGATCGAGGTGGAGGCGGCGCCGGGCACCCGCGGGCGCGTGGTCTTCCCCGACGAGGCCGAGGTCGAAGCCGGAGCCGGGCGTACCACGTTCCGGAGGTTGCTGGTCCCGCGGCGATAGCGCCTCCCCGGCCGCCGGCCGCGATCCCGAGCATGACGCTCGTCAGTGACGGTACTGAGCACGAGCGCCCGAACGAACGGCTCCTTGCGGAGGAGGTGCACGACGAATCCCCGCCGGGTTGACAGAATTCATCACGCGGTGAATTGTTAATCCAGACGACGCGCACACGTCGACGTGCCGTCGACGTGACACCGACGCGTCACAGGGAGGCCGCCATGCGCGCCATCGTGCTGAAAGAGTTCCAGGAACTGCGACGTGATCGCCGCACGCTCGCACTCCTGGTCGTCATGCCCCTGTTGCTGCTCGTCATCTTC
>Ga0164242_10004982_pt1 | contig 14813 bp, 16 predicted proteins | sample OricomgcompostMG_FD_108783 | JGI IMG/M metagenome (GOLD analysis project Ga0164242, IMG submission 108783) | Miracle-Growth compost microbial communities from Emeryville, California, USA - Original compost - Miracle growth compost (MG) ... | reverse complement strand
TGAGGTCGCCTCCACGCCGAGGAGGAAGGTCCCGGCGTGGTAGCCGTAGAGCAGGTGCTGGACCAGGTGGAGCAGCAGCGTGCACAGCACGCCGACGGCGCCCACCGCGAGCCCGGCGAGGACAACAGCGACCGGCATCCGCCACCACCCGGGAGAGCTCACGACTCGTCCGACTCCATCCGTTCGGCGAGCCGGCCGAGCGCGCCGGTTGCGGCGACGATGATGCGGCGGTCGTCCGTGCTGAGCTCGGCCATGGCGGCTGACAGCCGGCGCTCATGGGCGGCGAGCCACGCGCGGAGACGGGCGCGCCCCTCGTCGGTGAGGTGCACCGTCACCGCCCGCCGGTCGGTCTCGTCGGTACGCCGTTCGACCAGACCGCTGACGACCATCTGCTGCACCAGGTTGCTCACCGTGTTCATCGCGAGGCGATGCTGTGCGGCCAGCTCACCGACGCGGCGACCGGGCTCCTCCGAGAGCCGCTGGAGGATCTCCACCTGCGCCATCGGCAGCGCCTCCCATGGGAACTCGCCACGCACGCTGGCACGCATCACCCGTCGCAGCCGGGTCAGCACGCCGGTCAGCTCCCAGGCATCGAGATCGTCGCTCACATGTTCACCGTAGGAATAGTTCTGTGCCAGAACAAGTCTGTCCCAGTAGCAACCCGTGAACGGCTGGCCAACGTCCGGCGGCCGCCTACAGTCGAGGCCGTGCTGCCGCGACTCACCCCCACGCCACTGCCACCGGTCGCCTCGAGCGCGGGCGAGCCGATGGCGATCCGCGACGTACTGGCGCCGGCGACCCGGCGGATGCGCCGGACGGTCGCCCCCGGATGGCGAGTACGCCGAGCGTGGGCGTGGGACCGCGCCGACCAGCACGACCGGGACTGGTGGCCGCAGGGCATCACCGGGCCCTCCGACGCCGGGCGCACCGCCACGGCTCGACCCCGTGAGCTGCACCTGGTCAGCTGGTACTCCAAACGCGGCGAGGGCGTGCGGATCACCTTCCTCGACCGTGCCACCCGGCACTACGCCCATGTCCCGCTGGCGCTGCCAGGAGGCGACGGCTCGCTCTCCCCGCTGCGGGTGCACGCGGGCGGGATCGTGTGGCGCGGTCCGTGGCTCTACGTCGCCGCAACCATGCGGGGCTGCTACGTCGCGCACCTCGACGATCTGCGACGCCGCCCTTCCGGCGAGCCCATCTGGCCGGTCCGGCTGCGCTACTCAGCGACGGACGGGATGCGTTACTCGTTCATCTCGGCAACCGCGGGGCCCCGCGACGGGGAGGGAGAGCTGCTGGCCGGCGAGTACGGCGGTCCCGCGAAGACCCATCGACTGGCCCGCTTCGCGTTCGAGCCCTCCGGTCTGCTCCGCCTCGGCACCGACGGAGACGCGACCGCACTCGCCGTCGACGCCGGCGTACCGTCGATGCAAGGTGCCGCCTGGACCGGCGGCCGCTACCTGCTGATGGTCTCGCGGGGACGCCGTCGCCCGGGTGATCTGTGGGACGGACCAGCCGGTCGGCTACGGCGGCACTCGTTCGCCGCACCGCCCGGACCGGAGGACGTCTCCTGGGACGGCAGGCTGCTGTGGTCGGTGACCGAGTTCCCCGGACGCCGGTGGCTCGTCGCGCTGCGGCCACCACGCGACCGCAGCGACCGCAGCGGTCGCGGCGACCAGGACAGCCACGGCTAGCGCGGCAGCCGGGCCAGCTGCCGCGACTGCGCGACCAGCCGTCCCGCGGAGTCCCAGACCTCGCAGTCCTCCTCGAACATCCCACCCGCGACGTTGCGAGTGGAGTGCTGCATCCGCAACCACCCCGGAGCCGGTACGGCGCGCACATGCGCGGTCAGCTCGAGCGTCGGAGCCCAGCCCGGCTTGCCCAGGTCGAAGGTGACCGGGGGCAGCAGGTCGACCGCCGCGAGCAGGCTGATCGGGTCCGGCTCGCGGCCGTCCTTGAGTCGGAACCACGCACTGATCACGCCCTGGCCGCTGGGCTCGCCGACCGCCCACCCGACGTGCGCGGGGTGGAAGAGCATGTCGAACCGCTCCATCATCGGCACGATCGCGCGCAGCTCCGCCGGCGCCGCCGTGTTCGGCACACACTGATCGCGTGGCGGCAGGCCCGGCGCGACAGCAGTGGTGGCGGAGTCGTCGGGCAGCGCGGCCAGGTCACCGAAGGTCGCCAGCGCGGAGATCCGGGCGATGCCGTCCTGCGCCAGGTCCGCCGCCACCGTCGCCACCGAGCCGCCCTCGCGCTTGACCTGGGTGGTCACGGTCGCCGGCCCCGGGGCGCTCGCACTGAGGTAGTAGGCGCTGATGCTGATCGGGTCGGGCTTGGCCGGCACCGTCGTCCGGATCGCGTTCGCGATCACGCTCAGCAGGTAGCCCCCATTGACGCCGCCTCCGACGACCCAGCCGGCGCTGAGATCGGCGGCGTACTCCCCTGCGCCCGGCCGATGGGAGAGCGCACCGACGGAGATGTCCCGGTCGAATTCAGCCGTCACTGTCGCAACCTATCGGTCAACACGCTGTCCGCGGTCGTGCAGGTCACCGACGCATGTCGCCAACGCGATCACCACACCGGCCACCAACAGGCCTGTGCCGAGGTGCCACTTCAGCAGCGCCGCACCGGCCGCGGCCCCGGCGATGATCGCAACGACCGCCGAGGCGCGCCGCGCCGCGCCGTCCCACTTGCCGCTGCCGAGGTCGGCGGCCAGGCCGGTGATGGTCGAGGTGACAACAACGGTGGTGACGTCCTTGACCGCGATCAGCCGGGCCGCCGCGGCCTGCAGACCCATCGCGAACGCGGCGGTCGTCGTGACGGTGACCCTGACCGGTTTGGGCGGAGCACCACCGACGATCAGCAGCACCACGCCGAGCGCCAGGAGCACGACGGCGACAGTGGCGAAGACGACCGTGGTCAGGCCGTGCCAGGATCGGTTGCCCCGCCGCAGCGTGCGACCGCCGAGCGCCGCCCCGAGCATGAAGCCGACCAGTGCCAGCGCCGGGCCGAGGATCGGCAGTCCCGACCCGCCGACCAGTGCCATGCCGAGGACCACGACGTTGCCGGTCATGTTGCCGGTGAAGACCTTGTCCAGCCCGAGGTAGCCGACCGCGTCGTTGATGCCGGTGGTGAACGTCAGCACCAGCATCAGCCACAGGTGCATCCGCTCGGTCGGTACGGCGACCAGCCGCTCCCGCACGGCGCTCACTCCGCAGCCGCCAGCGCCGCCGCGGCGACCGCGAGGTCGTCGACCCCGCGCGTGAGCTCGGCGGGCTTGTCCGTCGCCAGGTCGAGGTGGAAGCCGAACAGCGAGGAGTCGACCAGGGTCACGACCCGCGCGACCGTGGCCGCCGGCGCACCGCAGCGAACGAGATAGCTCTCCAGCGCCTCGGCCCAGCGGTCGTTGGCGTCGCGGACGACCGAGCGGTACGGCTCCTTGCCGATCAGCCCACTGGCAGCAGCCTGACAGTAGACGTCGAGACAGCCGTGCATCGGCTCGGCGAGGAACGCCTGCCAGAGCCGGTTGACGGCCGCCCGCACGCCCTCCACAGCAGGCAGGGCGTCGATGGCCGCCACGCCACGGTCTGAGGTCCGCGCGACGACGGCGGCGACCAGCTCGTCGCGGCTGCGGAAGTGGTAGAGCAGCATCCGGTCACTGGTGCCGATGGCCGCGGCGACCGGGCGCAGGGTCAGCCCGATGAGTCCGTGCTGGAGGACGTGGTCGGTGACCTGGTCCAGCAGGGCGTCGCGTCGTGACATGCGCGCATCGTAACGGAATCCGTAGCAAGTGCTACGCTTACCCGGTCAGTGTAGCGAGCGCTTCATACAAGAAGCGGAAGAAAGTGTCGTGGTAACCGTGTTCGTCGCAGTAGCGCTACTGATGACGGCCATCGGGCTGGAGGTCGGCGCCACCGCCGCCATCCCGCGCGCCGATTCCTTCCACAACCCTGTTTGGTCGCTGGTCGTCTTCGTTGGCTACGTCGCTTCCACCTGGCTGCTCTCGATCGTCATCAAGACCCTCCCCCTCGGCGTCACCTACGCCACCTGGGCGGGCCTCGGCACTGTCGCCGTAGTGGCGATCGGCTGGTTCTCCGGAGAGCAGATGTCGTGGGTCAAGCTGGTGGCCGTCGCCGCGATCGTCGCCGGCGTGGTCGCCCTCAACGCGACCGGCTCCCGAGCCTGACGGGCGCCACCAAAGTGTCACGGTGACAGTTTGAGGCCCGAGTGACACGTCGCAACTGTCACCAACCCACCAAAGTGCCACGGTGACACTTTGGCGAGCAGCGCCTCACACCGCCGGCTGCTCCCCCGGGAACAGATAGACCTCGCCGTCCCGCACCTCGACCCGGTGCGCGACCGTGTCGATCGTCGCGGGCGGTCCCAGCACCTTGCCGTTCTTCAGGCAGAACCGGGATGCGTGCACCGGACACTCCACCGCCCCGTCCTCGACCCACCCGTCCGAGAGCGACGCGACCGCATGCGTGCAGGTGTCGTTGAGGGCGTAGATGGTGCCGTCGTCGTCGCGCAGCAGGGCGATGTCGTCTTCGGTGCCGGTGACGTCGCTGGAGATCGCGAGCCCCTCCCCGATGGCGATGTCCTCGACGGCGGCGACACGGATTCCGGTGCTCATCTGTCTCCTTGGTTGGTACGTCATAGGCACTTCTCGTATGACGTTAGACGGCGGCCGCGGCGGCGCGACCAGCGGCCCGGCCGCTGAACAGACAACCGCCAAGGAAGGTCCCCTCGAGCGCGTTGTAGCCCATCATCCCGCCTCCTCCGAAGCCGTTGACCTCGCCCGCCGCGTACAGACCCGGCAGTGGGATGCCCGCCGAGGTCAGGCAGCGCCCGGACAGGTCGGTCTCCAGGCCGCCGAGCGTCTTGCGGGAGAGGATGTGCAGCTTGACCGCGATCAGCGGGCCGGCGGCGGGGTCGAGCAGCTTGTGCGGCTTGGCCACGCGGGAGACCTTGTCGCCGAGGTAGTGCCGGGCGGCGTACATCGCGGTGATCTGCGCGTCCTTGGCGTAGGGATTGTCGATCTGCCGGTCACGGGCCTCGATGAGCCGGCGCAGCTGGCGCTCGTCGATCGCGGGGCCGACCGGCTCGACGGCGGCGATCTTGTTCATTCCCGCCACCAGCTCCGACAACGTGTCCGCGACCACGAAGTCCTCGCCGAACCGCTTGAACGCCTCGACCGGCGCCGGCCCCTTGCGCGCCCGGTCGATCACGCCACGGACCGACTTCCCGGTGAGGTCCGGGTTCTGCTCGGAGCCCGACAGCGCGAACTCCTTGTCGATGATCTTCTGGGTCAGTACGAACCACGAGTAGTCGTAGCCCGTCTTCCGGAGCTCGCGCAGCGTGCCGAGGGTGTCGAAGCCGGGGAAGTTCGGGGCCGGCAGCCGCTCACCCGTCGCGGAGAGCCACAGCGACGAGGGGCCGGGCAGGATCCGGATGCCGTGGTTCTCCCAGATCGGGTTCCAGTTGCGGATGCCCTCGACGTAGTGCCACATCCGGTCGCGGTTGATCACCCGCGCGCCGGTCGCCTCGGTGATGGCGAGCATCCGGCCGTCGACGTGCGCGGGTACGCCGGAGACCATCGTCGCCGGTGGCGTCCCGAGCCGCGCCGGCCACGCGCGCCGGACCAGGTCGTGGTTGCCGCCGATGCCGCCCGACGTCACGATGGTCGCTGAGGCGTGCAGCTCGAAGTCGCCGATCTCCACGCGGGACGACGCCTGGCCGCGCTCGATCGAGCTGGGCTCGAGGACACGGCCGCGGACGCCCGTCGCCGTACCGTCCTCGACGATGATCTCGTCGACACGGTGCCGGAACGCGAAGGTGATCCGGCCGTCCTCGACGTGCGCACGCACGCGCGCCTCGAACGGCGCCACCACGCCCGGGCCGGTCCCCCACGTGATGTGGAAGCGCGGCACCGAGTTGCCATGGCCGTCGGCGCGACCGTCACCCCGTTCGGCCCAGCCGACGACCGGGAAGATCCGGTGACCCATCTCGTGCAGCCACGACCGCTTCTCGCCGGCGGCGAAGTCCAGGTAGGCCTCGGCCCAGCGGCGCGGCCACAGATCCTCGTCGCGGTCGAACTGGGCGCTGCCCATCCAGTCCTGGGTAGCCAGCTCCAGCGAGTCCTTGATGCCCATCCGGCGCTGCTCGGGCGTGTCGACGAGGAACAGGCCCCCGAGCGACCAGAACGCCTGGCCGCCCAGGGACTGCTCGGGCTCCTGGTCGACCAGGAGCACCGACCTCCCTGCATCGGCGGCCTCGGCGGCGGCGACCAGGCCGGCCAGGCCGGCGCCCACGACGATGATGTCGGCGTTACTCATGGGTAGATAGTGGCACTGTGGCGGGCACTTCGGGGTCCTGTCCGCAGGTTCGGAGGACCTTCGCCCAACGTTAAGCCGGGATTCGCCCGCGGATGCCGCACGAGGCAGGAGGTTTCTCCCATGGCCGACACCACTCGGGGCTCCGACCTCACTCGCCGCAGTCTTCTCACCGCTCTCGGCGCCACCGGCGCCGTGGTCGCCACCGGCGGCATCGCCTCCGCCGGTACGCCGAAGGGCAACGGGCCGACCGCCGCATCCTCCGCCGGTCACGCCGGCGCTCCGGGCGCCTCCACCGGTTCCACCACCGCGGCGCCGAGTGCCCCCGTCCCACCGGTCGCCGGCCTGCACGTCGGATTCGGCGAGGACGCGACCTCCGAGGCCACCGTCACCTGGCACACCGTCAGCGCGGTGAAGAACCCGCGCGTCCTCATCGCTCCCGACGGTGGCACGTTCGAACGCTCCGTCGGCGCGGTCGCGGCGTCCTACACCGACGGCAAGTCAGGCACCGTCGTCCACGCCTTCCACGCGCGGCTGCGCGGGCTGAAGCCGGACACGTCGTACATGTATCTGGCCAGCCACGACGGCGCGAAGCCGGAGTTCGGGACCTTCCGGACCGCGCCGCGGGGCCGCGCCGCGTTCCGGTTCACCAGCTTCGGCGACCAGGGCACCCCGACGATGGGCAAGCAGGTCAACGGCACGTGGGTCAACGACAACCTCGGCTCCCCCGCCGCGGGCGACACCACCGCCGGTGTGGAGAGCCTCGAGCCGTTGCTGCACCTGTTCAACGGCGACCTCTGCTACGCCAACCTCGCCACCGACCGGGTCCGCACCTGGTCCGACTTCTGGAACAACAACAGCCGCTCCGCCCGACACCGCGCCTGGCAGCCCTCGCCGGGGAACCACGAGAACGAGCTCGGCAACGGCCCGATCGGCTACCAGGCCTACCAGACCTACTTCGACCTCCCCCGCCAGCAGGGCCAGACCGACACCACCGCCGGCCTCTGGTACGCGCTCACCGCCGGCGCGGTCCGCTTCGTCTTCCTCGCCAACGACGACGTCTGCATCCAGGATGCCGGCGACTACCGGGTCAAGGGCTACTCCCAGGGCGCCCAGAAGGCCTGGCTCGAGAAGACCCTCAAGGCCGCCCGTGCCGACAAGGACATCGACTGGATCGTGGTTTGCATGCATCAGGTCGCGATGTCCAGCGCGAAGGGCTTCAACGGCGCCGACCTCGGCATCCGGCAGGAGTGGCTCCCGCTCTTCGACACGTACGGCGTCGACCTCGTCGTGGCTGGTCACGAGCATCACTACGAGCGCTCGCTGCCGGTCCGCGGGGCGCAGCAGAACCAGACCCTGACCCCCATCCCGGCTTCGACGAAGACCGATGTCATCGACACCACCCAGGGCACCGTCCACATGATCATCGGCGGTGGCGGCACCTCCTCGCCGTCGAACCAGCTGCTCTACAGCCCGCCGAAGTGCGACGTGATCGTGTCCTCGACCGACCGGCCCGACGCGACCACCAAGGGCGTGCCGACCAAGGTCACCGAGGACGCACCCTGGTTCGGGGCCAGCGACGCGGCCCACTCGTACGGCTTCGCGTCGTTCGACGTCGACCCCGGCCGGCCCGGCGGCCAGACCACCATCACGGTGACCTACTACGAGGTGACCGGGCCGTACGGCACGCTGTCGCCGTTCGAGACCTTCAAGCTGACCCGCCCGCGCGGTCGCTGATCGCCTGACGACGAAGGGCCGCCACGGCTGACGGCTGGGCGGCCCTTCGCCGCGTCCGTCGTCTCAGCGCACGCGCACCTTGTGCGCCGCGCTCTTCGCCGAGAGCCCGGAGCTGTCGGTCACCGTGACGCGCACCTTCGTCTTCCCCGTCTTGGGGAACCGGTACTTCAGCTTCTTGCCGTGTCCGACGACCTTGTGCCCCACCCGCCACGTGTAGCGGGTGATCCGTCCCCCGGTATTGGGATCTGTGGCGATCGCCTTGAAGGTGACGCGCTTGTGCGGATGGGCCTTCTTCGGGCCCTTGACCTTGACCGCCGGCGCCTGGCCGATGACATAGCTCTTGGCGATGGGGGCGCCGGTGTGACCGAACTGGTCGGCGACGCGGAGCGTGACCGGGTAGGTGCCGGCCCGCGCGTAGCGGTGCACCACCGATGCGGCCTTCGTCGTGGTGGTCGTGCCGTCGCCCCACGTCCAGGTGTACGTGTCAGCTGACGTCATCACCGGGTCGGCCCGGTCGATGCGGAACGTGGCGGCGACACCGGGCCTGACCGGCGTCGGCCAGTCCACGATCGCCGTCGGCGCGACCGGCCGGAAGGCGGCCAGGCCCCTCGGCGTACCGACGCCGGACGGGCCGTCGTAGCCGCGGGCGGCGTTGCACTGGTGGTTGTTGGCGAAGATCGCGCCGGCCGCGGTGAAGCCGCAGTCGAGCAGACCGGCGCCGATGCCGTTCGGGTTGCTCGCATCGCCACCCGTCACGGCGAACAAGTGCTCCGCACAGCTACGTGCCTTGTCGCCACCGCAGAATCCGTTACCGCCGCTGGTCACGTCGTACAGGGTGGACGGAGTCTCCCGCAGGTGGTCGTAGAGGTCTTCCGCGGGATAGGCGACATGGTTCGCGCCGCCGGCGAGCGCCCACATCGCGGCGATCAGCGGACTGGCGAGGGAGGTGCCGCCGACGGTCGCCCAGTGGCTGCCCGGGTGGGGTGCGTTGCTGGGAGCGCTGTAGCTGGAGTCGTAGACGTCGAAGCCGTGCGCCGGATCAGCCAGGGCGGAGATGTCGTTGGTCGAGCGCTTGCTGCCGCAGCCCAGCGAGGTGTAGCCCGCCACCGCGGCCTGGAAGGCCGGCGCGGCGTACAGCAGGCTGCAACCTCCTCCGGACGCGCCCTGGGCGCCGTACCAGAAGACGTTGCCGGCCTGGTCCTTCACGAGGCCGTTGCCATCGTCCCGACCGTCCTCGTTCCACACCGCCTCCGCGCTCCGGGCGCCCGCGGCGTTGAGCGAGAGCGTGGTGCCGCCCACCGCCACCACCGTCGGGTACGACGCCGGCGCCTCCGCCGAGTTGTCCGAGGTGGATCCGTCGTTGGCCCAGTCCCAGTCGTACCAACCGTCGTCGCCGGACGCCGCGGTGATGACGATGCCCGGGTGGTTGTAGGCCTTCAGGTCGGCCGCGCTCGAGGTCGTCTTGCGGCCGACGACCTCGGCGCCTCCGTAGGAGTTGCTGATCTCGGTGGCGCCCATCGCGGCGGCCGTGTTGACGGCCTTGTCGAAGTCGGCGTTCTTCACGCCGGTGGTGCCGTCGCTGTCGGTGGTGGGGCTCGCCTCGACCAGCAGGATGTGGCACTGGTTGCAGACCGCGCGCACCGCCTCGACGTCGAGGGCGATCTCACCCGACCAGCCGTCGTCCTCCGGGGGCAGGGGCGAGGTCTGGCCCTGCTCGTTGACCTTGCGGAACGACGTGCCGTCCTCAGCGCCGTCATGCAGGTTGTACTGCTTGTCGAACGTGTTCAGGTCGGCGAGCACGTCCGGGTCGTCGTACGCGTCGACGACGGCGACCGTCTGGGTCGCCCCGACCGGGGACGTGGGATTGAAGCCGTAGGCCGAGGCCAGGTCGGCCGGGGTGTAGCCGCCCGCAGGCCCTGCCGTCCTCGCCTTTGGCTCGGTGTAGGCGATGGCGCCGGGGGTGTCCTTGGTCGCCGGCTCGATCCGCTCCGAGAGGCAGGCCTTGTCGCCGGGGGTCGGCGCCGGACAGTTCGGCGTGGGGACGCCGTAGTGCAGGGTGGCGCCGGTGCGCAACAGCTGTGCGTGCGGCGCGGTGCGGGCGCCGGCCGCGACAGGCGGGTTCACCGGCTGGTCGGCGGCGGCGATGCTCGTCGTACCGGCCACCAGCGCGGCGGCGACAGCGAGGATCATGAGGGCGCGGCGCACGGGCCGACGGCTCGGTGACTGGGACATGCGGAGGTCCGTCCTTCCTTGCCACCGGCGGCGGCGCCTCAGCCTAACGGCTGGGCGCCTCCCGGGTGGCCTCTTCGACCCCACGCGTAGCGAGTTGATCGGCGAGCTCGTTGTCGGCGACGCCGGCGTGGCCCTTCACCCAGAACCACTCGACCTCGTGCCGCTCGCAGGCCGCCTCGAGACGCTGCCAGAGGTCGGCGTTCTTCACCGGCTGCTTGGTCGAGGTCTTCCAGCCGTTGCGCTTCCACCCCGCCAGCCAGGAGGTGATGCCGCTGCGGACGTAGGTGCTGTCGGTGAAGACGTGCACCGTGCACGGCCGGTTGAGCGTCTCCAGCGCCATGATCGGCGCGGTCAGCTCCATCCGGTTGTTGGTGGTCGCCTCCCGCTCGCCGCCGTACATCTCGCGGACGTGCTCCCCGAAGCGGAGTACGGCGCCCCAGCCGCCGGGCCCCGGGTTGGGCCGGCAGCCGCCGTCGGTGTGGATCGTGACGACCTGCTGGCCGGTTACCGCGTCGACGGACACTCAGGCGCTCCAGACCCAGGTCAGCAGGCCGGACAGCGGCTCCGGGATCGCCTCGAGCTCGACGGCCTCGGCCATCGCGGCGGCGTAGGTCCGCTTGCGCTCACCGTTGGACCCGACGAAGCGGCGCAGCTGCTCGGCCGCGTCGGCGTCGCGGTGGGCGGGCTGGTCCTGGAAGTTGCGGAACGTCTTGAGGTCGGCCTTGCTCTCGAGCAGCTCGGTGACGGCGGCGACGCCGAGGGCGCGGACCAGCTCCTCCTCGAGATCGCGCCGACAGGCGAAGAAGCCCTGACGGGTCAGGTCCTCGCCCTCCTGGCGGTTGAGGGCACGGGCCACGAAGCGCTCCTCGGCCTCGTCGTACAGGCCTCCGACGCGGCGTCCCTCGGCGCTCTTCTCCGCGATGAACCGGCCGGCGTTGCCGGCGCCGCCCATCACGACCACCTCGATCTCCTCGGTGCCCAGCTCGACGCCGTAGCGAGGCGCGACAGCCTCCACAGCGGCCTTGTCGGAGTCGCCTTCAACGAGGATGGTGATCGGTCGCGGCATGCGCGCGAGCCTAGCGACCCTCGACCACGCGCTTGATCGCGGCCAGCGTCGCCGGGATCCCTTCCAGGGCGTTCTGGGTGCGGGCAGCGATCTGGGCGGGAGCGTCCGTCCCGTACTTCTCGTGGAAGAAGGCCTGTCCCACCGGCGTGAACTCCCAGGACTCCGTGAGCCGGGTGCCGCCCTCGACGGCCTCCATCCGGTAGGTCCACTCGACCTTGCCACCGCCGACCGACCACCCGAACGCCTCACCGGGCGTCGCCGCGGTCACCTCGGAGCGGGTCTTCCACTCACGCTCGGGAAGCACGTTGCGGCCGGTGAAGTGAGCGCCGAGCCGCGGCCCGTCTCCTTCGTCCCACCAGCACTCCTGACAGATCGGCGACCACTCGCCGGTGCGAGTGACGTCCGAGACGACGGCGTACACCTCCTCTGGCTTCGCCTCGATGACGATGGACTCGGCATAGGTGAGCGACTCGGTCACTGCTGGCTCCTTCTCTCCGACGCCGGTGCGTGGCAGATGCTCACGCTATCGGGGCACCGAGCCGATCCGACGTACTCCCTGACACGGCTCATCCGCTGCGCCAGACTGGCCCGCGTGAACGAAGCACTCGTCGACAAGGTCGCCAACGCCCGCTTCTCCCCGGTCCGCATCCAGGAGGGCTACGACATGGACGAGGTGGACCGGTTCCTCGACCGGCTGTGCCAGCGGCTGAGCGCCGGCGAGCCGATCGCCGGATTCGTGGCCCGTGCCCGGTTCACCCCCACCCGGATCCGCGAGGGGTATGCGATGGGCGACGTCGACGACTTCCTCGACCGGGTGGTGGCCGAGGCCGAGATCACGACCGGTCTTCCCGAAGCGGCCGCTCTTCCCGAGACGGCCGCCACCGCGCCGGACGTCGAGTGGACCAACCCGATCAGCGAGGTGCGCTCCCCACTCGGGCGACTGTTCGGACGCCGCAAGGGTCGCTGACCGCCGTTGCCGGGTAACGGTCCGGCATGGGTGAGATCCGGATCGGCATCTCCGGCTGGACCTACGACAGCTGGCGCGGCGACTTCTACCCCCGTGGCCTGCCGCGGAAGCAGGAGCTGACCTATGCCGCGGAGCGGATGGGCACCGTGGAGATCAACGGGTCCTTCTACTCCCTCCAGCGGCCGACCTCCTACGCCGCGTGGCGCGACCAGACGCCGGACGACTTCTGCTTCGCGGTCAAAGGCGGCCGCTACGTCACGCACATGAAGCGCCTGCGCGACGTCGAGGCGCCGCTGGCGAACTTCTTCGGCTCCGGCGTGCTCGAGCTCGGCCGCAAGCTCGGTCCGGTTCTCTGGCAGCTCCCCGAACGCCTGGAGTACGACGCCGAGCTGCTGACATCGTTCTTCGACCAGCTGCCACGCACGGTCGCGGAGATCGCCGCGCTCGCCCGCCGCCACGACAGCAAGCTGCCCGACGACCGGGCGGTGACCCACACGCCCCGCGGACTGGGCGGGCAGCGGGTTCGCCATGCGCTGGAGTTCCGGCATCCGTCGTACTGCACCGACGAGGCGCTCGCCCTGTTGCGCGAGCACGACATCGCCTGCGTGGTCTCCGACTCGGCGGGACGCTGGCCGATGGCGGAGGCGGTGACGAGCGATCTGGCCTACGTGCGGCTCCACGGCGACCAGGTGCTCTACACCAGCGGCTACTCCGACGCCGCGCTCGACCGCTGGGCGCAGCGGTGCCGCGACTGGGCCGAGCACGCCGACGTGGTCGTCTACTTCGACAACGATGCCAAGGGCTTCGCACCCCACGACGCGGTGCGGCTCATCGAGCGGGTCGCGGGGTGACCGGCGGCCGGCACCACTAGCCGGCGAAGGTCGCGAACGTCCAGTGGTTGCCGTCCGGGTCCGCCACGGTGAACTCACGCGACGGATAGTCGGTCTGGTCGGCGACGTCGTGGACGACATTCGCGCCGGAAGCGACCGCTCGCGCCATCACCGCGTCCGGATCGGCGGTCACGACGTGCAGGGAGCTCGTCCCGGGACGACACGGGGTGCTCCGTTCGCCGGTGCTCGAGAGCATCACTCGTCCGCCCTCCGGCCAGTCCAGCTGACAGTGGTGGATCGCGTCGTCGCTCTCGCCCAGGATCATCAGATCCTCGGTGAACCCGAGGGCGAGCAGCCACCTGCGAAGCGCTGGCGCGTCATCACTGACCACGCTCGCCCAGATGCTCTGCTGCCGCACGCCGCTCGCCCGAACAGCCATGCTCACGAGCGTACGCCGAGGCCGCGCCCATCAGCAGGTCGATCCATGAACCTGGGTGACCTGCGCCGCATCTGGTGCGCCTGAGCTCACCCAGGCTCCGACGGCCAGCATCAGGCCGAGTGCCGCGGCGCCCGGCCATGGGTGTGGAGCCATTCCCAGCCAGAGAACGCGAAGAAGATCCCCGCGCCCACAAGGCCGAAGAGCGCCAAGGTAGCGATCACAGCCCTCAAGCGCCCTGTCACCGCCGATTCAGACGTTGAAGCGGAACTCCACCACGTCACCATCCGCCATCACGTAGTCCTTGCCCTCCATCCGGACCTTGCCGGACTCACGGGCCTTGACCATGGAGCCGGCCTCCACCAGGTCAGAGAAGGAGACGATCTCGGCCTTGATGAAGCCCTTCTGGAAGTCCGTGTGGATCACGCCGGCAGCCTCGGGGGCGGTGTCGCCCTTGCGGATCGTCCAGGCGCGGGTCTCCTTGGGGCCGGCGGTGAGGTAGGTCTGCAGGCCGAGGGTGTCGAAGCCGACGCGGGCGAGCTGGTTGAGGCCGGACTCGCCGATACCGAGGTCGGCGAGCATCTCGGCGGCCTCCTCGTCGGTCATCTCGATCAGCTCGGACTCGATCTTCGCGTCCAGGAAGATCGCCTCCGCCGGAGCCACCAGCTCACGCATCTGCTGCTTCAGCGGCTCGTCGGCCAGCTCGTCGGTGTCGCAGTTGAACACATAGATGAACGGCTTGGCCGTCAGCAGCGACAGCTCGCGCAGGAGGGCGCGGTCGAGGGAGGTCGCGATGATCGGCGTACCGGCCTCGAGCGCCTCCTTGGCGGCCTTGGCAGCCTCCAGGTTCGCGACCAGCTCCTTGTTCTTGCGCGACTCCTTCTCCAGCCGCACGATCGCCTTCTCGACGGTCTCCAGGTCGGCCAGGATCAGCTCGGTCTGGATCGTGGAGATGTCATTGCCGGGATTGACCTCGCCGTCGACGTGGGTGACGTCGTCGTCACGGAAGACGCGGGTGACCTGGCAGATCGCTGCTGACTCGCGGATGTGGGCGAGGAACTTGTTGCCCAGGCCCTCGCCCTGCGAGGCGCCGCGGACGATGCCGGCGATGTCGACGAACTCCACGGTCGCCGGGAGGATCCGCTCCGAGCCGAAGATCTCGGCAAGCACGGGCAGCCGCTCGTCCGGTACGCCGACGACGCCCACATTGGGC
>Ga0164242_10004980_pt1 | contig 14815 bp, 10 predicted proteins | sample OricomgcompostMG_FD_108783 | JGI IMG/M metagenome (GOLD analysis project Ga0164242, IMG submission 108783) | Miracle-Growth compost microbial communities from Emeryville, California, USA - Original compost - Miracle growth compost (MG) ... | reverse complement strand
GCACCACTTGCCCGCCGCCGCACCACTTCCCCGTAGCCGCACCAGTTGCCCCGCCGCCGTTCCCGCACCAGTTGCTCGGTACCGCACCACTTGCCCGCCGCCGCACCACTTGCCCGCCGCCGCACCAGTTGCTCGTCTTCGCACCCGTTGCAACCGGTGCGCGGCCGAGTAAAGGGCGCGCCGCCGACCAACTGGTGCGGGAACCGCCCGCCCCGTTGCAAGAGCCGCCCCATCCCGGTTCAGGCCGCACGCGCAACCTCAAAGTTTGACCTTGCGGCAGACGGGCGGGCGGCGGCCGCGGGCCGGCAGCGGGCCGGCGGCGGGCCGGCGGCGGGCCGGCTGCGGGAACGGAACGGACCGGACAGGTCCAGCCGGATTCGGCACCCGCGTAATCGCGGTCGCGGCATTGAACGGCCGGAGGAGTGGGCTCGAACGGCCGCACGGAACACGTCGTCGGACGACACGCCGCACAAATGAGGGATTATCTGACCCCTCGCCGAAGAGAGGCGAGGAGGGAGGGAGAGGCGAGAAGCGAGGAGAGCGGGTGACGGGAGTCGAACCCGCCTCTCGACCTTGGGAAGGTCGCGTTCTACCGATGAACTACACCCGCGTGCAGCACTGACCGCGGCCTCGGAGTCTACACAATGCCGGCCGGCGATGCCCGCTCAGCGTCGACATCGCTGCCCCGCTCCCTCCGCGACACCACGCCTGCGGGTTCGGATCCGCTGGACGGGACCCGACCGTCGGGACAAGATGGGGAGATGATCGGTGACGCCCCGACCAACGAGCGGCGGTTGGAGGAAGGGATCCACACCGATCCCGGCCCGCTGACCTACGCCGAATACCTCCACCTGGACGAGATCCTGGGAGCCCAGCATCCGCGGTCCCGTCCGGTGCATCACGACGAGCTGCTGTTCATCATCCAGCACCAGACCACCGAGTTGTGGCTGAAGTTGATGTTGCACGAACTGGTCAGCGCGCGCGACGGGTTCCGCACCGACGCGGTCCCGCTGGCACTGAAACGGCTGGCCAGGGTCAAGCACATCCAGCACACTCTCAGCGAGCAGTGGTCGGTCTTGGCCACCCTGACCCCCAGCGAGTACCTGGAGTTCCGCGACTTCCTGGCCAGTTCCTCCGGCTTCCAGTCCTATCAGTACCGGGCGGTGGAGTTCATCTTGGGCAACAAGAACGCCGACATGCTCGCGGTGTTCGCTGATGATCAACCGGCCGAGGCGATGCTGACGGCGTTGCTTGAGTCGCCCACTCTGTACGACGAGTTCCTCCGCCACCTGGCGCGGCAGGGCTTTCCGGTGCCCGATTCGGTGCTCTCCCGCGACGTCAGCGAGCCCTACCGACAGCACGACGAGCTGCTGGAGACGTTCAAGATCATCTACTCCGAACCGCAGCGGCACTGGTCGGCGTACGAGACCTGTGAGGAGCTGATCGATGTCGAGGACAACTTCCAGCAGTGGCGCTTCCGGCACCTCAAGGTCGTCGAGCGGACCATCGGTCACAAGGTGGGCACCGGCGGGTCCAGCGGCGTGGACTTCCTGCACGCCGCCCTCGACCTGACCTTCTTCCCCGAGCTGTACGCCGTACGAACGATATTGGAGCCGCCGGCCCACCGGTGAGACGGAGAGACGGTCAGACGGTCAGACGGTGAGAGACGGCCGGCCGGGTGACCACCCATCCGTCCCTGACCGGCACCCGGAACCGGAGCCGAAACCCTCGCCTCACCGAACCGACCCGGGCTACTTTGGAGGGGTGACAACCCCTCAGCCCGAATCGCAGGTTCCGTCGCCCCAGCAGGGCGCCCGGCCGGGGGCTCTGCGCGCCTCCGACGCCGACCGTGACCAGGTCGCCAATGTGCTCAGCACTGCCTACGCCGAGGGCCGCCTGACCCGGGAGGAGCACGACGAACGGCTCAGCCAGGTGATGGCGGCCAAGACGTTCGAGGAGTTGATCCCGCTCACCCAGGACCTGGTCTTCACCGGCGCCCCGGCACCGGCCGTCGGGCAGCAGCAGGACAACATGATCGACACCACCGGCGCCGACCCGACGCCTGACCGGATGGTCGCCGTCTTCGGCGGCACCTCCCGCAAGGGGCGCTGGCGGGTCCGCCGCAAGATCGAGGCGTACGCCTTGTTCGGCGGCCAGGACCTGGACATGCGTGAGGCGGTGTTCGAGAGCCCGGTCACCGAGATCAGCGGCTTCTGGTGCTTCGGCGGCCTGGAGATCAAGGTTCCCGAGGGTGTCGAGGTGCAGGACCAGACGGTGGGCATCTTCGGCGGCACCGACATCTCCAAGGTCAGCGACCCGACGCCCGGCGCGCCGGTCCTGGTGATCAAGGGTGTCGCTCTGTTCGGCGGCGTCAGCGTCAAGGGCGGCGGCAATCGGAGGAACCGCTGACCGCCGGCGACCCGTCGTCGTGAACAATGGGCCCGGTGAGCACCTTGGAAGAGTTGTTCGCCTCACCCGGTGAACCCTGGCAGCGACTCTCGCCGAACTACCGTTCGATGCGTCGCCTCACCTCGGTGATCGGCATCGGTGTCGTCTTCCTCGCCGGCGCACTGGTCGTCGGACTGGCCGCGGGCCTGTGGTGGCTGGCCGGCGTGATCGTCGTGGTCGGCGCCGCCATCCTGATCGCGCGCTGGATCGTCGTCGGCCGCAACTGGGCGTCGTGGGGATATCTGGAGCGGGAAGAGGACCTGTACATCACCCACGGCGTGCTCTTCCGGACCATGGTCACCGTGCCGTACGGGCGGATGCAGCTGGTCGAGGTGCGCAGCACGCCGCTGCAACGGGCGTACGGCCTGGCCACCGTCCAACTGGTCACCGCCAGCGCAGCGACCGACGCCGCCATTCCCGGCCTGTTGCCGGACGAGGCCGCCCGGTTGCGGGACCGGCTGAGCGAGCTGGGTGAGGCCAGGGCTTCGGGTCTATGACGTCCTCCCCACCGCCCACCCCGGCATCGACCTCGCCGACCCGAACCGTCAAGGAAACCGCCCGGCCACATCCGCTCACCCCGCTGATCCGCGGTTGGGTGGTGCTGCTGGTGATCCTCTTCGGCTTCGGACGGCAACTGATCCCCGACGGCCGGGGCGAGTCGCCGATCAAGGAGTTGCTGCGACTTGGCTTCGGCTGGCTGGTGCTGATCGTCCTGGGTGTCGTGATTCTCGCCGCGGCGGCAGGATTCGTCAGCTGGTACTTCACCCGGTTCGTGATCGACGACGACGAATTGCGGGTGGAGACCGGATGGCTGGCCAAACGCTCGCGCCGGATCGCCTTCGAACGCATCCAGTCGGTCGACATCGTGCAGCCGTTGGCGGCGCGCATCTTCGGGCTGATCGAGCTGCGGATCGAGGCCGGGGCCGGTGACAGCCGAACGATCCTGCGCTACCTGACCCGGCAGCACGGCACCCAGATCCGCGACTACCTGCTGGCCCGGGCCCACGGCGACCGGGTGACGTTCGCCGGCTCGTCCGCACTGCCGCAAGCCAGCGCACTGACCGATCTCAGCGCATCGGAACGGGTCCTGGTCACCATTTCGCCGGCCCGGCTGATCGCCGGCTTCGTGCTGTCCACCGAGTTCCTGTCGACGATCATGGTGTTGATCATCCTGTTGGTGGTCGGCGGTGTCCTGGGACAGCCGGTGGTCAGCCTGGCCGGCCTGATCCCGATGATCTTCGCCGGGTTCGGGCTGATCAGCCGGCGGGTCGCGGCTCAGTTCAACTACACCCTGGCCGAGTCCTCCCGCGGATTGCGGATCACCCGCGGCTTGACCAACCTGACCAGCCAGTCACTGCCGTTGAACCGGATCCAGGGCGTACGCATCTCCCAGCCGATCCTGTGGCGCCCCTTCGGCTGGTCCCGGGTCGACATCGACGTGCTCGGTTACGGCACCAGCAGCGAACGGGACGAGAACCGTACCGACGTGTCCAGCATCCTGTTGCCGATCGCGGACGACGGGCAGGTCCGGACCGCGTTGACCCGGGTGCTGCCCGGAGCCGATCCGGACCGGCTCGAACTCCATCCGTCACCGCGGCGGGCGCGAGCGATCCGCTGGTTCGACGGCTGGACCTTGCGGTACGGCTGGAACGACGCGGTGGTCGCCAGTCGGCACGGATGGCTCAACCGGACCACGGACCTGGTGCCGCACGCCAAGGTGCAGTCGGTACGGATCACCCGCGGCCCACTGCAACGCTGGCTGCGATTGGCCAGCGTGCATGTGGACACCCCGCGCGGTCCGGTCGATCTCGTCGCCTATCACCTCGACCCGGCCGCTGCACGGCTGTTGGCGCTCAGCGAACTTGACCGGGCACGAGCGGCCCGCCGCGTCGGGCAACCGGGCCCCGGCGACATCGGAGTTCTGGAGCGGTTCGGGATCGACGGCGTGCCCCCACTGGGTGCGGGCGCCGAGTCGACGGTCTATCCGCTCGGAACCGATCAGGTCCTGCGGATCTACAAAGGTGATCACCGAGCGGCGGCGGCCCTGATCGGTCAACTCGGACCGGCCTATGCCGCCTTCGCCCGGTACGACCTGGGCTTCCGAACGCCGGTGATCATCGAGTCCGGCGAGTTGGCCGGGCGGTTCTACACGATCGACCGACGGATCCCCGGAAGTTCGCTGTCGACCTGGCTGCCCACTGCGGCGCCGGAGCTGCGCCGGCAGGCGTTGCTGCACTACCTGCACGTGGCGGGTCGGATCCAGCAATTGCCCTTGCCTGCCGACGGATTCGGCCGGATGTTCGGTGCCGATCCGCGACGCTTCCCGACCTTGGGAGCACTGCTGGAAGATCAACTGCGTACCGCCGTCCGACAGACCAAGGAGTGGCTCGATCATGATCTCCCGGCCGATGCAGTCGAGCGGGTGATCGCCGAGGTCCATGATCGACAGTGCGCCCCACGACTGGTGCACGGCGACTACTTCCCCGGCAACGTGTTCGTCAACGCCCTTCCCGACGGCAGCCCGGTGATCAGCGGAGTCGGCGACTTCAGCCCGCACACGCTGGCAGCCGACCCGGTGATGGACATCGCCGGCGCGATATCGCTGATGGGCTATGAGGGCTACCCCGGGGTGAAGGAGGACCAAGCCTACGTCGCCCAGCAGGCGCTGGCGCTGTACAGCAACCAGATTCCCGACCTGGCGCACTGGCTTGATGTCTACCGGCGCTATTACGCGATCTACTACGCTCCCGATCCGGCTGTCTATCCGCAGTCCCTGGTCGAACTCCAGGACTGAACCGGCGGACCGGGCCAGTGGCTCGGCGGGCGGCCGTACCGGGGTTGGGCCGGACCCCAGCCCGGTTGGTTACGCTGCTGCCATGACCGTCGAAGGAGCCGACACCACGCCGTCGCAGCCGCAGCGTCCCGTGCTGGGCATCGACATCGGTGGCAGCGGCATCAAGGGTGCACCTGTTGATCTTGCGACCGGTGAGCTGGCCACCGACCGCGTCCGGTTCGAGACGCCGACGCCGTCCACACCGGAGAAGATCGCCAAGGTGGTCCGCGACGTCGTCGACGAGTTCGCCGAACTGATCGGCGACGGGCCGATCGGGATCACCATCCCGGCCGTCGTCACCCACGGCGTCACCCGGTCCGCGGCGAACATCGACAAGTCGTGGATCAACCACCCCGCGGAGAAGACCTTCGAGGATGTGCTCGGCCGCGACATCGTGCTGGTCAACGACGCCGACGCCGCCGGTGTCGCCGAGGTGAAGTACGGCGCCGCGAAGGATCATCCGGGGCTGGTGCTGCTCACCACGCTCGGCACCGGGATCGGCAGTGCGTTGATCCATCACGGTGTGCTGGTGCCCAACACCGAGTTCGGCCACATCGAGATCGACGGCCACGATGCCGAGTCCCGAGCCTCGGCGAAGTACAAGGAGGACAAGGGGCTGTCCTACAAGGCGTGGGCGAAGAAGAGCCTGCAGCGCTACTACTCGGTGCTGGAGTCGCTGATCTGGCCGGACCTGATCGTGGTGGGTGGCGGTGTCAGCCGCAAGGCCGAGAAGTTCCTACCGTTGCTGGAACTGAACGCCGAGATCGTTCCGGCGAAGCTGCAGAACCAGGCCGGCATCGTCGGCGCCGCCTGGCTGGCCGACGACTACGCCACGCATCGCAAGGAGCCGCTGACCAACGCCGTGGTCGACCCCACCGGCGGCGACTGACCGGGATCCTTCCCGGCAGGGTCACATCCGGTCCGGCGCCTCGATACCGAGCAGGTCCAGGCCGGTGGCCAGCACCCGCTGGGTCGCCAGGCAGAGCGCGAGCCGGGAGCCCCGTACGTCGCCCTCGGACTTGAGCACCGGGCACTGTTCGTAGAAGGTCGAGTACGCGACCGCGACGTCGTGCAGGTAGCCGCACAGCCGGTGCGGCTGGAGCGTCTGGGCGACTTCCTCGACGACCTCCCCGAGCCGCGGGAGCAGCAGGGCCAGGGCCTGCTCGGCCGGCTCGTCGAGCACCGTGACCTTTTCCGGTACGGCGATGCCTTCGGCTTCGGCCTTCCGGAGCACCTGATGGGTGCGGGCGTGGGCGTACTGCAGGTACGGGCCGGTGTTGCCGGTGGTGGCCACCATCCGGTCGATGTCGAACACGTAGTCCTTGTTGAGACCGCTGGACAGGTCGGCGTACTTGATCGCCGCCATCGCCACGGCGGGCGCGGCCTTCTCCTCGGCGGCGTCCAACAGATCGACGAGTTTCATCGTCCCGCCCTCGCGGGTACGCAGCCGCTTGCCGCCCTCGCCGAGCACCAGCCCGTAGCGCACGTGTTCGGCGGAGACGTCCGGCGGCAGGAAACCGGCCTTCTTGGCGACGGCGAAGACCTGATCGAAGTGGAAGGACTGCTCGGCGCCGACGACGTAGATGATCCGGTTGGCGTGCAGGTCCTGCACCCGGTGACGGATCGCGGCCAGATCGGTCGTGGAGTAGCCGTAGCCGCCGTCGGACTTGCGGATGATCATGGGCGCATTGAAGCCTTCGACGAACACGCAGAGCGCACCCTGGTCGATCACCGCAGTTCCGTTGCTCTCCAGCTCCTCGACGACCTTGGCGAGATCGTCGTTGTAGCTGGACTCACCGGCAAGATCGTCATCGGTGAGCTTGACCCCGAGCCGGGCGTAGACGGCGTTGAAACCGGCCTTGGAGATCTCGATCAACTGCCGCCAGATGGCCAGCGTCTCCTCGTCACCGGACTGCAGTAGGACGACCCGCTTGCGGGCCAACCGGGCGAATTCCTCGTCATTCTTGAAATGTTCCGAGGCCCGCCGGTAGAGGTCCTCGGCGGACACCAGGTCCAGGGACATCGGGTCGACGCCCTCTTCCAGGATCTCCTCGACCAGCAGGCCGAACTGGGTGCCCCAGTCGCCGATGTGGTTCTGCGGAATGACCGTGTGACCGAGAGCCGACAGCACCCGGTTGAGGCTGTCGCCGATGATCGTGGAGCGCAGGTGGCCGACATGCATCTGCTTGGCAACGTTGGGTGCCGAGTAGTCGATGACGACGATCTGCGGCTGCTCGGTCTGCGGGACGCCGACCCGCTCGTCGGCCAGCTGCTCCGACACCACGGTCGCCAGGGTTTCCGGCTTGAGCCGTAGGTTGATGAACCCGGGCCCGGCGAGTTCCGGCGGCTCGGCGATGTCGGCCAGGTCGAGCTGGTCGATGATCGCACCGGCCACCTCGCGCGGTGGTTTGCCCTCCTGTTTCGCCAGACGCAACGCAACATTGGACTGGAAGTGGCCGAACTGCGGCTTGGTGGCCGGCCGCAGCTCGGGATCGATCCCGGTGACCGCTTGGATCCGGGCGCTGAGCGTCTGTTGAACCGAGGACATGATGGGCCAAGTATCTCACCGTCCGCGACCGGTTTCCGCAGCCCGACCCCGGCCTCCGCGTCGTGCTCGACGACCCGTCGGCACCGCCTCGTACCGACCGTCGCCTGGACCGGCAATCACGCGCCCGGGGTACCGACCCGATCGCCCGGCCAAGCACCGCCTCGTGGTCGCAAGGTCAAACCTTGTTCCTGGGGTTGCGACACGCCGGACCCGGGAGCCACGGGCTCAAACTTTGAGCTTCGCGACACCCAGCCGGCGGGAGCCGGAGCTGGACACGGAGGCCTAGCTGCGCGGGTGGCCGGGCCGGGTGACCGAGCCGGTGACCGGGCCGTAGGTCGGGCTGGTGACCGGGCGGGAGGTCGGGCGGGTGACCGAGGTTCGCGGCCGCGGCGAGTGGGTAGTTCGCGACCCGGCAGACGATGGTCCGGCATTACCGGCCGCCCGACGCGGTCGGTTAGGTTGGGCGGCGAGCCCGGACCGAGTTCGTACGAACCCAAGGAGCACATACCGATGACACAGGTCCCTACCATCACGCTGAACGACGGGCGGGCGATCCCGCAGCTCGGCATCGGCGTCTGGCAGGTGTCGAACGACGACATCGTGGCAACCGTGGCCAAGGCGCTCGAGGTCGGCTACCGGCACATCGACACCGCACAGGGCTACCAGAACGAGCAGGGTGTCGGTGAGGCGTTCGCCGCGTCCGGACTGTCCCGCGACGAGGTGTGGATCACCACCAAGCTGGCCAACGGCAAGCACGAGCGCAGCGACGCCGTCACCGAGTTGAAGACCAGCCTGTCCAAGTTGGGCATGGAGTACGTGGATCTCTACCTGATCCACTGGCCGACTCCGAACAGTGGCGACTACGTCGAGACCTGGCGCGGCATGCAGGACGCGCTCGAGCAGGGACTGACCAAGTCCATCGGCGTCTCGAACTTCCAGCCGGACCACCTCGACAAGCTGGTCGCCGACGGCGGCGTGGTACCCGCGGTGAACCAGATCGAGATCCACCCGACCTTCGCCAACCAGACGGCGGTCGATGGCAGCCTGAAGCACGGCATCAAGATCGAATCCTGGAGCCCGCTCGGCCTCGGTGCCGATCTGAACAACCCGACCGTGGCCAAGATCGCCGCACGCACTGGGAAGACGCCGGCTCAGGTGATCATCCGCTGGCACCTGCAGAAGGGCTACATCGTCTTCCCGAAGTCGATCACGCCGTCCCGGATCGAGGAGAACTTCAACGTGTTCGACTTCGAGCTGACCGCCGACGATGTGGCGGCGATCGACGCCCTCGACGCGGGCAACCGCACCGGCCCGGATCCCGACACCTTCGGCTGATCAACTTTGCGCGGGTCGGCTCTCGCTCACTTCATGGTGATCAGCCGAGCCGATAGCCACGACGTACCACCGTGGTCACCAACCCTGGAGTGGCCAGCGCGCCGCGCAACCGGCCGATGGCCACCTCCAGGGCGTGATCATCGTTGCCGACCAGTGAACTCAGTTGGCTCTTCGGCACCACCGCACCCTGGGCCCGGACCAGCGCCTTCATGATCAACGCGCCGCTCGGCGGCAACAGCAGTTGGCGACCGCCCATCGCAACCAGCCGGCCGCGCAACTCGACGATCCCGGCCGACGACTCCGCCCGGCAACTCCGTGACCGCAGTTCCTCGGTGACGGTACGCACCAGGGCACCCAGCCGATACCGGTCCGGATGCACCGGCTTCAGCCCGGCCCGCCGGAGCGGGTCGGCCGTCACCGGCCCGACTGCCACCGGCAGCACCTCGGAGTGCAGCGCGGCAAGCAGGTCCACCGTCCGACCGATCCGTCGAGCGGCCTGCAGCAGGGCATCGGCGGCGGGAGCGCTGGTGAAGGTCACCGCATCGACCTGACGAGCGACGATCGCCTCGATCAACCGCTCGGTGGGCCGCGGATCCGCCGGCGGTGCCCAACGGTACGGCGCGACCGTCAGCACCCGGGCGCCCGCCGCCGACAGCCGGCCGAGTTGATCATGATCGACGTATCCGTGCAGCTGCACGGCGACCGTCCGGCCGGCGACACCGCGCGCGATCGCCAGGTCGACCAGGGCTGCGGTGGTCTCCTCCGCGCCGCTGCCCGACTCGGTGAGACCCGCCGCCCGGACCGCACCCCGCGCCTTCGGACCCCGGACCATGATCGCCGCACCGGTCAGCACCTCCGACAACTGCGCGCCCAGTCCGGCAGCGTCGGCGGCCTCCATCCACGCACGGAAGCCGTGCGAGGTGGTGGCCAGGACACATTCCGGCCGGGCCGCGATCACCGCGCGGGTGTCGGCCAACAAGTGATCATCGTGTTCGGCGGCAACGATCCGCAGGGTCGGGGCATGCACCACCTCCGCACCCCGCCGGACCAGAGCAGCGATCAGGTCACCCGACCGCCGGTCGGCCGTGACGCCTACCGTGTAGCCGAGCAACTCGTCGCTGATCCGGTCTCCGGTCATCGACCGCGGACCGGAATGGTGGGACCACAGGCCAGCACGGCGATCTGCGGCACCGCCGCATCCCGTTCATGATCGTGCGGTGGCCGCCACTGCCCCCGCTCGGGGACCCGGGTGATCGTCGGATCGGGTTCGGCGGCGTTGACGAACCCGCGGAATCGGCGCAGCCGCTCCGGATCCGCCAGGGTGGCCGCCCACTCGTCGGTGTAGCTGCTCACGTGCCGGTCCATCGCCTCCTCCAGCTCGGCGCAGATCCCCAGGGAATCATCCAGGATCACCTCACGCAGATGATCCAGCCCACCGTCCAGGTCGGCGATCCAGGCCGCGGTCCGCTGCAGCCGGTCGGCAGTCCGGACGTAGTACATCACGAACCGATCGATGACCTTGATCAACACCTCATCGGAGAGATCACCGACGAGCAACTCCGCGTGCCGCGGAGTGAAACCGCCGTTCCCGCCCACATAAAGGTTCCAGCCCTTGTCGGTGGCGATCACACCGACGTCCTTGCTGCGCGCCTCGGCACATTCCCGGGCGCATCCGGAGACGCCCAGTTTGATCTTGTGAGGTGACCGCAGGCCGCGATAGCGCAGCTCGAGTTCGATGGCCATACCGACCGAGTCCTGGACGCCGTACCGGCACCAGGTCGACCCGACACACGATTTGACGGTCCGGACGGCCTTCCCGTACGCGTGGCCGGACTCCATGCCGGCGTCGATCAGCCGCTGCCAGATGTCGGGCAGTTGATCCAGCCGAGCGCCGAAAAGGTCGATCCGCTGGCCGCCGGTGATCTTGGTGTAGAGGCCGAACTCCTCGGCGACCTCGGCGATCACCTTCAGCTTGGCCGGAGTGATCTCGCCGCCCGGGATCCGCGGGACGACCGAGTAGGTGCCGTCCTTCTGCAGATTGGCCAACGCCCGGTCGTTCGTGTCCTGCAAAGTCCCCCTGCCGTCGGAGAGCACGTACTCCTCGTGCAGGGAAGCCAGGATGGAGGCAACCATCGGCTTGCAGATGTCGCAGCCGCGATTCGCGGTCCGATCCGGCCGGGGTACACCGAACCGCTCGACGATCGCCGTGAACGAGGTCAACCCGGCGATCCGGACGGCTTCGAACAGCTCCGAACGGGACAACGCGAAGTGTTCGCAGACCGCCTTGGGGATCTCCACCCCGGCGGCGGCCAGTTCCGTGTTGAGCAGTTTCTGCACCAGCCCGACGCACGACCCGCATTGGGTTCCAGCTCGGGTACAGGCCTTCACTCCGGCCACATCGGAGCAGCCGTCCCGCACCGCGCCCCGGATGGTTCCGGCCGACACCGCGTTGCAGGAGCAGACCTGGGCGTCATCGGGTAGATCGCCGGAGCCGGGCAGGTCGGTGCCCGCCGCGGCCAGGTAGCCGGCCGGTTCGCCGCTCAACGCCCGACCCACCATCGGTCGCAACGACGCGTACGCGGTCGCATCACCGACCAGGATGCCGCCGAGCAGCGTTCGCCCGTCGTCGCTCATCACCAGCTTCTGGTAGACCCCGCGTGCCGGGTCCGCGTAGACCACGTCGAGACAGTCGGGGGCGCGGCTGAGCGCATCGCCGAAGACCGCGACGTCGATACCGGACAACTTGAGCTTGGTGGAGTCGTCGACCCCGGGGAAGGTGCCCCGGCCGCCGAGCAGCCGGTCGGCGACCACCTCGGCCATCGCATTGGCCGGCGCGACCAGCCCGACGCAACCCCTCTCCGGCAGGCAGGCCACCTCCCCGATCGCCCAGATCTGCGGATCGCTGGTCCGGCAGGTGTCGTCGACCACCACACCGCCCCGCGGGCCGATCGCCAACCCGGCATCGCGCCCCAGTTCGTCGCGCGGCCGGACGCCGACGGCGAAGATCACCAGGTCCGCGGCGACCACGCTGTCGTCGGTCAGGGTGACCGCGAAGCCGCCGGTCTCGGCACGTTCGATGACCTGTGGGCCGACGTCGTTCTGCACCTCGACGCCAAGATCCTTGATCAGCCGACCGAGCGCCTGCCCGCCGCCCTGGTCGAGCTGCGCGGGCATCAGCCACGGTGCCAGTTGCACGACCCGTACGTCGACGCCCTGGTTGACCAGCCCGCCGGCAGCCTCCAGGCCGAGCAAACCACCGCCGACGATCAGCGCCGTGGGCGTCTTCTTGGTGACCAGCGATGCCACGTGGTCACGCATCCGGTCGACGTCGGCGATCGTCCGATACACGTGGACGCCGTCGAGGTCGGCACCGGGGACCGGCGGGGCCCACGCATAGGACCCGGTGGCCAGGACAAGCTCGTCGTAGTCCACCACCCGCCCGGCATCGGTACGGACGCGCCGGTCCTCCCGGTCCACCGACGACACCCGCTCGCCGCAGATCAGCGCGACGTCGTCTCGCTGCCACAGCGCAGCGTCGCCCAGCCGCAGATCGCTCTCCGGATCCCATCGCCTGGCCAGGTTGACCCGGTCGTACGGCTCATGCGGTTCCTCGCCGATCACCGTCACCGTGCGGCCGTCCAGCCCGCGGGTGGTCAGGGCGTCGACGAGCCGGAAGGCCGCCGGTCCGCCGCCGGCGACGACGATGTGCTGGGTGTTCGGGCTGGTCGGCATGGGACCTCCGGGCAGTTGGCAGCTCAGCTTGCCCAGGACAGTACGAATCTCCGGTTTCGTGCCCGCGTCACGTCTGTAACAACACTGTTCCCGAGGCCTCACCGGCGCTTCGGCGGCCGGTGAGATGTCCGGAACGAGGCGGTAACGGCGCCGTGCAGCCGTCGAAACAGCTGCTTCCTAGCCTTTCGGCAATGAGCCTTCTGCGCACCTCGGTGGACCGGGTCGGGACGGTCGGGACCATTCCGGGCGGGACCCGGATCGACCACTGGGAGCCCGAGGACCAGACCTTCTGGTCGGAGATCGGACGCCCGGTCGCCTACCGGAATCTCGGCTGGTCCATCTGTACCGAGTTCCTCGGCTTCGTCGTCTGGCAGTTGTGGAGCGTCGTTGCGGTGTTGCTGCCGAAGGCCGGGTTCGCCCTCACCACGGCGGAGACGTTCTGGTTGATCTCGGTGCCCAGCCTCGTCGGGGCGACGATGCGGTTCCCGTACACCTTCCTGGTGGCGCGCTTCGGCGGTCGCACCTGGACCGTCGTCTCGGCGCTGTTGCTGTTGATCCCTACGATCGGCCTGGCCGTGGTGGTCGGTCACCCGCAGACGCCGTTCCCGGTGCTGTTGATCATCGCCGCGCTGAGCGGTCTGGGTGGCGGGAACTTCGCCAGCTCGATGGCCAACATCACCTACTTCTTCCCGATCCGGGAGAAGGGCTGGGCGCTCGGGCTGAATGCCGCCGGCGGCAATCTCGGCGCATCGGTGGCTCAGTTCGTCGTGCCGATCGCGGTGACGATCGGAGCCGTTGGTCTGAATCTGCGTGTTGCCGGGCTGTTGTGGGTGCCGCTGTTGTTGATCGCCGCCTTCGGCGCCCGGCGGTTCATGAACAATCTGACCGGCGCCCGGAACGACGCCGCCGGCACGCTGGCGGCGGCGAAGGAACCCCATCTGTGGTTGCTGGCGCTGCTGTACGTCGGCACCTTCGGCTCCTTCATCGGTTTCTCCGGTGTGTTCCCGAAGTTGATCAATGACACCTTTCCGGAGTTCGCCGCGTTGCCGGTCGGCACGGCATCGGTGTCGCTGGCCTTCCTTGGCGCGCTCGTCGGATCGCTGGCCCGACCGTACGGTGGCCGGCTGGCCGATCGGCTGGGCGGCGCGCGAGTGACCGCGGGCGCCTTCGTCGGGATGATGATCGGAGCGCTGGCGATCGTGATCACCCTGCCGATGCGCAGTTTTGTGATCTTTCTCGGCTGCTTCCTGTTCGTCTTCATCGCGACCGGGATAGGCAACGGATCGACCTATCGGATGATCCCGGCGATCTTCGCCGCGCGGACCGGCGGCGGGCTGGTCGGCCGGCATCGCAAGGCAGCCGCAGCGCTCGGCCTGATCGCGGCCATCGGCGCGTACGGCGGTTTCCTCGTGCCGCAGATCCTCAGCGTCTCCAAGCAGGCAACCGGTGGATATGGCGGTGCGTTCCTCGGCTTCGCAGCCGCGTACCTGGTGCTGATGATCATCACGGTCATCGTGTACGTCCGGGGCCGGGTGGAGGTGCGGTCGTGACCGCGGTCGACACCCACTGCCCCTACTGCGCGCTGCAGTGCGCGATGACGCTGACGGTCGACGGTGACCGTGGAGACGAGACGGTGACGGTGTCCGGTCGGGACTTCCCGACGAACCGCGGCGGTCTGTGCCGCAAGGGATGGACGTCGGTACAGCTGCTGCGGCATCGGGACCGGCTGACCACACCGCTGCTCCGCGGACCGGATGGTCGGCATCGGCCGGTCAGCTGGGCCGGCGCGTACGAGTTGATCATCAGCGCCATCCACCGTATCCAGGCGGCTCACGGCAAGGACGCGGTCGCCGTCTTCGGTGGCGGTGGACTGACCAACGAGAAGGCCTACCTGCTGGGCAAATTCGCCCGGGTGGCGT
>Ga0164242_10004979_pt1 | contig 14815 bp, 14 predicted proteins | sample OricomgcompostMG_FD_108783 | JGI IMG/M metagenome (GOLD analysis project Ga0164242, IMG submission 108783) | Miracle-Growth compost microbial communities from Emeryville, California, USA - Original compost - Miracle growth compost (MG) ... | reverse complement strand
TCGCTCCCGGCGATGCTCCCCAGTCTGAGCACGCCGGGCGGGAGCTTGCGGTCCGGCGGTCGAGGTCGATCATCGGCCACCGGTCGAGCCTATCCGCTGTTTGTCGGTGGGCTCGCCTAGGGTCATGGGTCATGACCACCACGTCTCCCGCCGAGCAGCTGTCGACCCCCGTCGACGGGGTGACCGTGCTGGGATCGCTCTCCCCGAGCCGCGCGTCCGACTTCATGACGTGTCCCCTGCTCTATCGGTTCCGGTCGGTCGACCGGCTGCCCGAGCCGCCGTCGCCGGACGCGGTGCGTGGCACCGTCGTGCACAAGATCCTCGAGGATCTGTTCGACCTGCCCGCCCAGGAGCGCACGGCCGCCACCGCGCTCGACATGCTGCAGCCGGCCTGGGAGGCGCTCCAGGAGGCCGAGCCCGAGCTCGCCGAGATGCTGCCGGAGGCCGAGCGCGAGCGCTGGCTGACGTCGTGTCGCACGGTCCTCGAGCGCTACTTCACGATCGAGGACCCGACCAGGCTGGAGCCGGCCGAGCGGGAGGTGTACGTCGAGAGTCTCCTCGACTCCAAGCTCCTCCTGCGCGGCTTCATCGACCGGGTCGAGATCGCCCCCGACGGAGCGGTTCGGATCAGCGACTACAAGTCCGGCCGGGCCCCAGGACCGGGCTTCGAGGCCAAAGCCCTCTTCCAGATGAAGTTCTACGCGCTGGTGACGTGGCGGGTCCGCGGTGAGATCCCGCGGATGCTCCAGCTCCTCTATCTCGGCAGCGGTGAGGTGCTGCGCTACCAGCCGGACGAGGCCGACCTGCGCGCCACCGAGCGCAAGGTGGTGGCCATCTGGCAGGCGATCCGCGCGGCCGAGGAGTCGGGTGACTGGCGCCCCAGCCCCAGCAAGCTCTGCGGCTGGTGTTCCCACCAGGCGCTGTGCCCCTCGTTCGGGGGCACTCCCCCGCCGCTTCCGGTGAGGGAAGCGGCGGCAGAGGTCAGCTCGCCGTCGCCTCCCGCTCCGTGAGGGCGTCGGTGAGCAGCCGGACCAGCGCCTCCAGCCGGATGTCGACGCTCGAGGCGACGTCCTCGGTCGCGATCCCGTCCAGCGCCTGGGCGGCGAGCCCGGCCTTCTGGTCGATCAGCTCGGCGATCCGCGCGTCCAGGGTCTGGGCCGCGATCACCCGCCAGGCGGTGACCGGCTCGGTCTGACCGATGCGATGCACGCGGTCGATCGCCTGCGTCTGCTCGGCGTCGGTCCACGACAGCTCGGCCAGCACGACGTCGGAGGCGACCTGGAGGTTGACGCCGACGCCGGCCGCGGTCAGCGAACAGACGATGACCGCCACCTCGGGGTCGTTGACGAAGGCGTCGATCGCCTTGGTGCGGGCGGTAGCGGACTGGTCGCCACGGATCTCGGTGTAGCGCAGACCGCGCTTCTCGAAGACCTCGCCGGCAGCGTCGAGCACGTCGAGGTGCTTGGCGAAGAAGACGACCTTACCGGCGCTGCGGGCCAGTTGGGCGGCGTAGTCGGCCGCGAGTCCGGCCTTGGCCCGGCCGATTCTGCGGACCATCGCGAACACGTTGTCGCCGGTCGTGGAGTCGTCGCCGTCGGCGAGCTCCCACCCGGCCACGCGGCGTACCAGCTCGTGGTCGATGCCCTCGACCTCGCTGTGCCCGCCGGTCTTGGCACGATGCTCGCGCCGGGCCTCGACGGCCGAGTCGTAGCGCTTGACCAGGCGCAGCGCGAGCTCGCGCTCGGCGGTGCGGATGGAGCGGCTCTCCGCTTCGTCCAGCTCGACAGGCAGGTCGGCGATCCGGCGGGCTGGGATATCTGCCGCGACGTCGACCTTGCGGCGGCGCACGATGCCCATGTCGACAACCGCCTGGCGGGCCGCCGGGTAGAAGCCGAAGTCGGCCGGGGTCATCCCGGTCTCCTCGAGCTTGGCCATCAGCGCGGGCCGCGGCGACCGCTCCGTCACCCAGCCGAGGAACTGCCAGATGGTGAGGAAGTCCTCGACGTCGTTGATCAGCGGCGTACCGGTCAGGGCCATCATCAGCGGGTTCGCGACCCGATGGCGGACACGGTCGGCGATCTCGAGCACGTGCTGGGAGCGCTGCGACTTCTTGTTCTTGATGAAGTGCGCCTCGTCCACGATCATCCCGCGGAAGCCGTGGTCACCGATCCAGCCGACGTGGCGGTCGAGGATCTCGTAGTTGAGCACGATGATGTCGGCGAAGCCGTCGACGTCGTTGCCGTCACCGTGCACGACGCTGACGCTGCGGCCGGGAGTCCAACGAGCCGCTTCGCGCGCCCAGTTGGTCTTCACCACGTTGGGCACCACGACGAGCAGCGGATACGCCTCCGCCGCCTGCGCGGCGATCAGCGACTGCGCGGTCTTGCCGAGCCCCGGCTCATCCGCCAGCAGGAACGTCCGATGGCCGTCCGCGACCGACGCGATCAGACGCGCCTGGTGGTCCATCAGGGACAGACCCGGCGGGAGTACGGCGGGCGGTCTTGCAGCGGGGAGCTCCATGCAGGACGAGACGCCCGGCGCGGGGTGCTCGAACGAGTTGAGCAGGGGGCTGATCAGGTCCCAGCCGACCAGGCGCCGGGTCTCGATGCGAGCCGGGGCCGCAGAGAAGTCGGGCACCATGAACGGCGTCATCAGCTGCGCGCGAGCCACCGAGGTCGGCACCACCTGTCGCTCGGTGCGGACGGCGGAGACCTCGCGTCGTACCTTCTCGTCGGGCTCCTCCGGCAACTCCCGCCCGGCGGCCTCGAGCAGTTGACGGCGCAGGTGGCGGGTGGCTTCCGTCTGCTCGGCGTCCTCGCCCAGGAGGCCGAAGAGCGACGGTTCGCGGGCCGCGGTCTGGGCCAGGATCGTGGCGATCCCGTCGAGACGCTTGAGCTCGGCCGCGCGAGCGGGCTCGGTCAGGTCCGGGTCGGCCTTGAGCCGCTGCCGTTCCTCGCGGACCAGCAGGGCGACGACCTGGAAGCGGGCCGCCTCGGGCCGGCCACGCTGGACGCTGATCTCGACCTCACGGACCGCCTTGGCGAGCACCGGGATGAGCCCGGTCTCGTCACGCTGCCGCGCACGCTGACGCTGCTGGGACCGTCCGCGTCCGGAACCACGCCGACCTTCTGCCGCCACACCACGTCCTGTTCTGCCACGCGGATGCGCGGCGATCGATCACATCGGCCCCAGAGAGGAGCACGTCGAAGACGCAAGGCTCCCGGGCCGGACGGGGCCATGATAGCCACTACCTGCCCGGGATTGGCGGAGGGCGTCCTATCGGGGAGGCAGCAGGCCGGGAAGATCTTCCGGCGAGAGGCCCGCGAGGGTCGGCCGGAACACCCGTCGCTCCCCGGGCAGCACCGGCACGTGGTTCTCCACGACGAGCACCGTGCACCCGGCGGACTCGGCCGACTTCGCCCCCGTGTTGGAGTCCTCGATCGCGAGGCACTCCCCCGGCTGCAGGCCGAGGGCCGCGGCGGCGGTCTCATAGGGCTCCGGGTGCGGCTTGCCGTTGTCGACCTGGTCCCCGGTCACGATCACCGCGAACGTCTCGGCCGGAAGGTGCGCCAGGATCGGCGCCACGAAGCGCTGGTAGGACATGGTCACGAGAGCGCACGGGATCTCTCGGTCGCGGAGCTCCGCGAGCAGCTCAACCGCGCCCGGGCGCCACGGGACGTGGGCCTGGATCCGCTCCACCACGCCGTCGAGCAGCATCTCGACGATCTCCTCGGGCGGGTACGGAAGCCCCATCCGTTCCTTGATGTAGCGGCCGGACACCAGCAGGTCGCTGCCGACCAGCTGCATCGCGTCCTCCTTGGTCCACTCTGCACCGTTGGCCCGTGCGATCGCGAACTCGGTCTCGATCCAGTACGGCTCGGTATCGACCAGGGTGCCGTCCATGTCCCAGAGGACGGCCGTCGGCAGTCGAGGTTCGCCGTCGAGGGCTTGCCCTGCAGCGTGTCGAGAAATCACGGTGCCCAGCATGCCCTGCGCACCCTCTTAGGCGGGCGCCGCCTCGGGCTTGGCCCGCTGCGTTCCGTCCCGGTCGGGGTAGGTATACGTGTAGGGATTGGTGAGCACCGGCGAATCCGGGATCTCGGGGCTCATTCCGCTCTCCCAGTCGGCGCCGAGTTGGCTGCGGAGGTAGTCCACCGTCTCCTCGACGACCCGGCGCGCCTTGCTGAGGTCGGCGTCGACCAGGTGGCGGTCGTACTTCACGACTCGGCCGTTGACGACCACCGTGTGGACGTCGCCGCGCTGGGCCTGGAAGACGACGTGTCCGAAGGGGTTCAGGATCGGGAACATCGCCGGTGACTCGTCGTTCTTGATCAGCACCAGGTCGGCCCGCTTGCCGGGCTCGAGGCTGCCGATGATGCCGTCCAGCCCCAAGGCGCGGGCGCCGCCCCGGGTCGCCCACTCGACGACCTCCTGGGCGCGCAGCGCGATATGGGTGACGGTGTCTCCGCCGGCGTGCGCCTCCAGGTGCTCCCGGCTACGGTCGGCCGACAGGGTGGACCGCATCGCGGCGAACGCGTCGGCACTCCACCACACGCTGGTGTCGACCGAGAGCGAGATCGGGATCCTGTGGCGGCGCAGCGCCCAGCTCGAGGGGTAGCCCTGGCCGCAGCTGGCCTCGCTCTCCGCCGAGACCGACGCGGTGCCGCCGGTCGCCGCGATGCGCTGGTAGGAGTCCTCGTTCAACGTCGCCGCGTGCACGTAGACCGTCTGCGGCGTCATGAAGCCGTGCTCGTGCATCAACCGGATGCCGTCGTCGTTGGTCGCACCCCACACGCCGGCGTGCGTCGTGACTGGTACGCCGAGCTCGCGGGCCGCCTCGAACGCGGCCTTCTCCGGGAAGGTCGGGTCGCCGGTGACGTCGAAGGCGATCTGGAAGCCGAGCATCTCCGAGCGCGGCATCCGCCGCTCCGCGAAACTGCGAAAGTCGGCCGAGTTGGTCCACTCCCACGGCCCGGCGTGGATGTTGCCGTAGGCGAAGACGAATCGGCCGGGCACCTCTTCGAGGGCGTCGACCGCTGCCTCGGCGTGGTCGACGGTGCTCAGTCCGTGCGACCAGTCGACGCTGGTGGTGACGCCGGCGTCGATCGCCTCGATGGCGCTGAGCAGGTTGCCGGCGTAGATGTCCTGGGGCCGGAACTTCTTGCCGTGCTCGAGGTAGTTCCACACGAAGTACTGCGTCAGGGTCCAGTCGGCGCCGTACCCACGCATCGCGGTCTGCCACATATGGCGGTGGGTGTCGATCATGCCGGGCATGAGGATGCCGCCGGCGGCGTCGATCTCGATGGTGCCCTCGGGAACCGGGAGGCCCGGCCCGACGGCCTCGATCCTCTCGCCGACGACGAGGACGTCGGCGTCCTGGAGAACGGTGCGCCGCTCGTCCATCGTCAGGACGGTACCCCGGCGGAAGACCACCGCCGGTGCGGCGGTGACCTCGGCGGCTGCTGGTGCCGGTGGGTGTTCGTTGAGTGCCATGGGATTGCCTTTCGCGTGGTGCAGGTGGGACGGGTCCGAGAAGGCGGTACGGCGGGCATCAGGTGGTGATGTCGGGATAGGGCTGCGTCACGTGGGCGAGCTTGCGCGCGTAGTCGAGCTGCATGCCGAGCGGCTCGTCGAAGTCGCGCTCGAACATCGCGATCCACAGCGTCAGGGTGAGGAACGGATGAGCGCCGAGCTCGAAGAGCTTGACGTGGTCGTGGGTGGCCAGCGCCCCACGCTCCTCGTCGGTGAACCGCAGCCAGGTGGTGCTCTCGGCCACCGCGCAGTTGAGGATCATGCAGGCGCGTTCCCGCTCCCACCAGGCAACCGTGCCGGCCGGGTCGTCGCGGTAGCGCTCGGTGAGCTCGTGCTCGCGGTCGACCGTGTAGAGGAACTTGTTGACCAGGTACTTGCTCATGCGCCAGCTCCGATCGTGGGGAGCACCGGGTCGATGAGCTCCGGGTTCGGATACCAGGTGAAGTAGGCCTCCATCGTGTGGAAGAGGCTGAGGTTGTCGACGTAGTCGGCGGGGTGGTAGCCGGCGACGCCCATCATGAGCATGAAGTCCATGAAGCCATGGGTGGCGTTGCCCGGTGCGTGCAGCGACTCGAGTGTGACGTTCTTCAGGACACCGTCGATGTCGCCCGTCCCGATCCACTCCACCGCCTGGGCGTCGAACTCCGGGTCGGGGCCGGTCGGTCCGAACTGGCGTGGGCCGCCGAGCTCCAAGGAGAGGTGGCCGGTGCCGATGACGGCGACGCGCAGCTGGCTGGGCCAGGCGTCGATGATCTCGCGGATGGTCTGGCCGAGCTTCACGAAGCGCTCCGGCTGCGGCAGCGGCGGCGCGAAGATGTTGGTGTAGATCGGCACGATCGGCAGGTCCGCCTCCGGACGAACGGTGATGATCGGGCAGGTGACCGAGTGGTCGATGCGCAGCTCGTTGGAGAAGGCCAGGTCGAAGCCGCGGTCAAGCCCCTCGCGCAGCATGTACGCCGAGAGCTCCTCATCGCCCTTGAGCAGGAGCTTCGGCATGCCGAACTCGCGCATCTCGTTCTCCCAGTTGGCGTCGTAGAACGGCGCCTTGCCCACGAGGAACTGGGGCATGTTGTCGAGCCAGAGCTGGTGGAAGTGGTCGGAGCCGACCATCACCAGCACGTCGGGCCGGGCCCGGGTCAAGGTCTCCCGGTACGCCGCGACCTTGCCGACCCACTCCCCCGCGAAGGGCGGCGCCTCCTCGGCCGGCAGTCGGCTGGTCTTGTAATAGAAGGGGTGGTGGGTGGTGGCGAGGATCGCGACGAGCTTGGCCATCGGTGGTCCTTCTTCTCAGCTGCCGGTCAGGCAGCGGGGCCGGCGTGGACAGGGACCGCGCGCAGCGCACGGCGGCGGTTGAGCAGCGGGGGCAGGGCGGCGAGGACACCGACCGCGATGGCGACGACGGCGCCCCAGCCGCCGCCGTCGGGCAGGCCGGCGGCATGGTCGATCGCGATCCGGCCGGGCCCGGTCACCGCGACACAGGCGGCGATGCCGGCGTACGTGACCGGGACCTCGCAGCCGCCCAGGTGGGCCCACAGGCCGTTGACGGCGTTGGGCGCGGCGGCGACGATCATCGTGCCGATCACGACGGCGCAGCCGGCCCGGGTCAGCAGGCCGGTGGCGAGGAGGACCGCGCCGGTGAGCTCACATGTGGTGGCGAGCAGGACGTGGGTGCGGCCGGGCCGGAAGCCCCAGCTCTCGAAGACGTCGGCGGTCCTGGTCAGCCCCATCCCGCGGAACCAGCCCAGCGACTTCTGCAGGGCGTGACCGGAGAGCAGCGCCGCCAGCCCGACCCGTAGCAGGAACAGGCCCAGGTCCAGTCCGGCGAGGTGGTTCATGCCAGGCGCTCCTGCCCCTTGGCGGCCTCCGCGGGCGCGACGAACTCGGCGTGCTGCTCGACGAAGAGGTAGGTGTCCATGCCGACCGGCATCCGCAGCTCCTCGGCGAGCTGGCCGAGCAGTCCCGCGGCGCGCGCCAGCAGGGCGAAGCCGCGCAGCAGCCTCATCGGCAGCTCGAGGTCGGCGAGCGCAGCACCGACGACGCCGGCACCGTTGAGCACCAACCGGCGGCCGAGGAACTCGGAGTGGACGCGGCCGATCGCCTCGAAGAGCGCCAGGTGAGGGCCGTAGCAGCCCTCCTCGGTCGCGATCCGGACGAGGGCTGGCGTCCGTGGGTCGAGCTCCTTGTGCACCGGGTGGCCCAGGCCAGGGATGATCCGCTTCTCCTCGCGGGCCGCCGCGACGACCTCGCGGGCGACCTCGTCCCAGGCGTCGGCGTGCTCCGGCAGGTCGGCGAGCGCCGCCACGATGCCGTGGAGGAACTGGCCACAGTCCTCGGTCACACCGAGGAAACGCGATCCGCCGCCGAGCAGCCCCGCCGCCATCGCGCCCTGTATCGAGTCCGGCGCGGAGAGATAGGTCAGCCTCGCCGCGATCGCCGTCGGGGTGAAGCCGTGGTCGGCCAGCGCCAGGAGGCAGGCGTCGAGCATCCTGACCTGGCCGGGGGTCGGCGTACGCAGCGTGACCATCCGATAGACCAGCTCGGTCAGGCTGACGTTGCCCATCAGGTCCTCGGCGAGGTCCTCGCCCAGCAGGGTGATCGTCGAGGTCGTCGACACCCCCAGCGAGGTGGGGAACCGGACGCTGTCAGCGGCGATCGGATCGGCGCTCACCGCTGCGCCTCCTTCCCGGCGTCCTCGGTGGTGCCGCGGAGCCAGTCGAGGACCTCCTCGGTGTGCTCGCCGATCTCCGGCGGCGCCAGCTCGTAACGCAGCGAGGACCGCGAGAACCGGATCGGGTTGCGCACCAGCGGGATGGCGTCCTCGTCGCTGCCGACCTCGACGACCGGCTCGAGGCCGAGACCCTCGGCGAACCGCACGCCCTCGGCGACGGAGTTGATCGGCCCGGCCGGCACGCCGGCATCGATGAGGATGTCGAACCACTCCGCCTTCGTGCGCTGGCTCAGCTGCTTCTCGAGCAGCGGGCGCAGCTCCTCACGGTTGGCCGTACGGTCGCCGACGGTCCGGAATCGCGGATCATCGGCGAGCTCCGGCGCGGCCAGCGCCGTACACAGGGTCCGGAACTGCCGGTCGTTGCCGGCGATGACGATGATGTCGCCGTCGGCGGCGGGCAGCGGCTCGTACGGGAACAGGCTCGGGTGGGCGTTGCCCATCCGGTGGGGCACGACCCCGCCGGCGGCGTACGCGCCGGTCTGGTTGACCAGCCCGGACAGCGCCGAGGAGAGCAGGTTGACCTCGACGCGCTGGCCCTGGCCGGAGTGGTCGCGCTCGCGCAGCGCCGCGAGGATCCCGATGAGGGCGTGCATGCCGGTCATGACGTCGAAGACCGAGATGCCGGCACGGTACGGCGGGCCGTCCGGCGACCCGGTCAGGCTCATCAGTCCCGACATCGCCTGCACCAGGAGGTCGTAGCCGGGCAGGTGGGCGCCACCGCCGGAGCCGAAGCCGCTGATGGAGGCGTAGATCAGGCCGGGGTTGTCAACGGCGACGGCGTCGTAGTCGAGGCCGTACTTCGCCAGCCCGCCGGGACGGAAGTTCTCGATCATCACGTCGGCGCGCCGGGCGATGTCGCGGGCTACGTCGAGATCGCCCGGGTCGCGCAGGTCGAGGGCGATCGACCGCTTGTTGCGATTGATGCTCAGGTAGTAGGTCGAGACGCCGTCCCGGGTGGGTGGCACCCACGTGCGGGTGTCATCGCCGTCGGGGCTCTCCACCTTGATGACATCGGCACCGAGGTCGGCCATCAGCATGGTGGCGTCGGGGCCGGCGAGGATCCGAGAGAAGTCCGCGACCAGCACGCCACTGAGCGGGCCGGTTGAAGCGTGAGTCATGAAACGTGGTCCTGTCCGTCTAGCGGGCATACGTCCGTATGACGGTCCTCGTGACGCCGGTCACATCTCCGCGTCAAGACGCAGCGATCCGCGTCGCGCCGGAATCCGTAGAGTGACCCACATCGGCAAGGAGGTGGCCATGGCGGACCGCGGTGCGGGCCCCGACTTCATCGAGGCACTCGCACGAGGCCTCGACGTCATCAAGGCGTTCGACGCCACGACACCGGTGCTTTCCATGGCCGAGCTGGCTGAGCGCACCGCCTTGGCCCGCCCGACCGTGCGCCGCATCCTGCTCACCCTCGAGGAGTTGGGCTACGTCCGCGCCGAGCAGCCGGGCTTCTCCCTCACCCCGCGCGTGGTCGAGCTCGGCATGGCCTACGTCCACTCCCTCGGGCTGTGGGAGATCGCCCGGCCCCACATGGACGCGCTGGTCGCCAAGACCGGCGAGTCCTCCTCGATCGCCCAGCTCGACGGATCCGACATCGTCTACGTCGCCCGCGTGAGCGTGCCGAAGATCGTGGCGCTGCACGTCGTGATCGGCACCCGGTTCCCCGCAGCGACGACGTCACTGGGCAAGGTGCTGCTCGCCGGTCTGCCGAGCGCGGATGTCGAGGCCGTGCTCGCCGAGCCTTCCCGGGCCGGTGTCACCGCCCGCGCGGAGCACGACATCGAGGACCTGATGGCCGAGCTGGAGCAGACTCGCGCCCGCGGCTGGGCGCTGACTGACCAGGAACTGGCCGCAGGGATACGATCGATCGCTGCTCCGTTACGCGGCAGCGACGGCTCGGTCATCGCGGCGCTCAACGTCAACGCGCACGCGGCCGAGACCTCCCTCGACACTCTGGTCGATCACCACCTGCCACATCTCCTCGCCACCGCGGCGGCGATCAGCGCCGACTTCGCCGTCCGGGACAGCGTCCCCCACAGCGAGACCGCCTGACGAGACTCCCTGACGAGACCGCCGCGGGCTCGTCAGGCGCCGGTGTCAGCGGATCGCGTGCGCGGCTTCGTGACCCGTGACCTCGGGCACGACGTCCGAGACCTCGGCGACCTCGCCGTTCTCGATCGCGAGGAACCAGCTCACCCACGCCTCCGCGAGGTGTGGCGGCTCTCCCGCCTCCGAGCGGATCCGACGGGCTTCCTGCGCGGTGATGGCCTCGAAGCTCCCGGCCTCGGCCAACGTCAACGCCTCGGGGCCGGTGATCGGCAGCACGGCCCCGTCGTACCGCCCGGTCGTGTCGCCCAGGATCTTGACCAGGACCTCCGCTATGTCGCGGTGCCCGACCAGGCTGACGCGCCCCGTCGGTGCCGGGCCGCGCACGATTCCGCGTTCGTCGGCCAGCCGGTCGAGCGTGTCGGTATAGAAGGAGGGCCGTACGACCGTCCATCGCAGACCGCTGCTCGCGAGCATCTGCTCGGTCTGCCAGTGGTCGCGCGCGTTGATGTACGTCGCGTCCGGGGCCGCACCCAGAAGGGACACGTAGACGACTCGCTGCACGCCAGCGTTCCGCGCCGACTCGATCGCCGCCGTGTGCTCGGCCAGGCGGCGGCCGGAGAGGCTGGCGGACACCAGCAGCAGCGTGTCGATGCCCGCGAGCGCGTTGGCGAACGTGGCGTCGTCGTACGCCGCCGGCCCGGCCGGCCGGAGGTGGGACCGCTGCGGCAGCCGCGTGGGCTGGCGAGCGACCGCGACGTGGTCGGTGCCGGCTTCCTCGAGCAGCTGGCTGACCCAGCCACCCAGCTTGCCGGTGGCTCCTGTGATCGCGAGCGTCGCTGGGGTCGTCACAGCGGAGCCGTCGCCTCACCAGTCGGCACGATGTGCTCCCTTCGTCCGGTGTCGACCCGTCCGGTAACCGTCGATCTTCGCCGCATGCCGATGCTCTCGAGCCCCGGGGGGAACGCCGTGCGGCTACGCCGGGTGCCCGGCCTCGATATCGGTGACGTCCTGGAAGCTGAGCGTGTCGTCGGAGTCGGTCTCCTGCGCGGCCTCGACCTCGAGCGGAGCGAGCAGGTGCCCGATGTGATCGCCCAGGACATATCGCTCGATGATGCGGCCCACAAGACGGCGAGGGCAGTCCTGGAGAAGCGGCACGCCCTCCAGGCCCGGACGCCAGACGACGTCGGCAAGCTTGTCGACCTCATCGCCGGTCTGCGAGCCGAAGTGAGCAGCGAGCGGGTGCTCACGACCGTCGAGAACATGTACGGCGAGCACGTCGGCGTCCCGTGCGATCGCGGTGGTGCGGTTGGCCTCCGAGAGACAGACGAGCATGCGCGGCGGATCGATGCTGGTCTGCGTGGCGAAGCCGACCAGGCACCCGTCCCGCCCGGCCGCACTCGCGGCCGTGACGATGAAGATCGGATAGTCGAGGCCGGCGACGAACTCGTCGAAGCCAGCGGTGTCGACCTCGTCCTGCACTGCCATGCCTCGATCGTGCCACCCCATCAGGTAGCCGCATCACCACAGGCGGCGTACCGTCGAAGACACGGACCAGTCTCAGGAGTCCTCATGGCGGATCACACGTTCTTCCATCGGCCGGCGTTCCATCAGCCAGCGTCCCGCGCTGCGTCACAGTCGCCGCCGGACTTCCTTCCCGTGCTCAGCCGCGGTCGCCATCGCAGTCCCCGACGCGGTGCATGCTTCATGGAGATGGCGTCCTATCTCGCCGGCGAGCGGTGGTCGGACCATCCGTCGTGCACCCATCCGCTGCTGGCCGAGCTGGCGCGCTCGGTCAACGACGCGACGTCGGATGCGGCCCGGCAGCGACTTGCCCCCATGGTGCCGGACGTCGTGGGTCTCCATCCCGAGGGCCGGTGCGTGGCGCCCGCCATCGCTCGACTCGCCGCCACCACCGCCCTCGAGGTGAGTGCCGCCAGCACCCAGCGGGTTGCCGCGGTCGGTCTGCTCCGGTGCGAGGCGATGCTCGCCGACCTCGAGGCGCGCGGTCCCGGGGAGCTCAGCCCGGGTGCTCAGGCGGCACTGGCCGACGCTCCGCAGGCAGCCGACTGGGCCTGGCGTTTCATCGGGCAGGCCCGATTCCCCACCGACAAGCCGGATCGGCGGTCGTTCGAGCGCCATACCGGCGTCGCGATCGTGCGTACGTCGGTCAACGGCATCGCCGCTGCCTGCGTGAGCGACCCCGACGCGCGGCTGGTCGAGCTACTGACCCACGCGATCGAGCTGTGCCAGGTCGCTGCCGCACAGCAGCAGCCGGCCCAGGTCAGTGCCGCTTCTGGATGAGGACGACGTAGCCGAGCGCCACGCCCAGGCCGGCGACGATCGGACCGAAGGTCTGGGCGGCACCCGCGCCGGCGAAGGTCCAGATCGCGCCGAGCACGATCATCGCCAGGGCGACGAGGGACCACAGGATCTTCACACCGATGTTCGTGCGGCCGTAACGGTCACGCAGATCGGGCCGTGGACCGCTCACTTTGATCTCACTCCTCAGTCCTCCGGCTCGTAGCCGAGATTGGAGCCCAGCCAGCGCTCAGCCTCCTTGAGCGTCCAACCCTTGCGCTTCGCATAGTCGGCGACCTGGTCCTGACCGAGCCGGCCGACGACGAAGTACTGCGACTGGGGATGGCTGTAGTAGATGCCGGAGACGGACGCGCCCGGCCACATCGCCATCGAGTCAGTGAGCTCGATCCCGGTGTTGGCCTCGACGTCGAGCAGGTCCCAGATGGCCTGCTTCTCGGTGTGCTCGGGGCACGCCGGGTAGCCCGGCGCCGGGCGGATGCCGGCGTACTTCTCGGCGATCAGGTCCTCGTTGGTGACGCCCTCCTCGGAGGCATAGCCCCAGAACTCCGTCCGGACGCGCTGGTGCATCCGCTCGGCGAACGCCTCGGCGAGCCGGTCGGCCACGGACTCCAGCAGGATCGCGTTGTAGTCGTCGAGCTGCTCCTTGAAGGCCGACACGCGCCCGGGCAGATCGACACCGGCGGTGACGGCGAAGGCACCGACATAGTCGGCCAGCCCCGTCTCTGCGGGGGCGACGAAGTCGGCCAAGGAGCGGTTCGGGATGCCGCCGCGGTGCTGGCCCTGCTGACGCAGCTGGTGCAGCGTCCTGCGCACCTCGGTGCGGTCCTCGTCGGTGAAGACGACGACGTCCTCGCCCATCGAGGCCGCCGGGAAGAGCCCGTAGACGCCCTGCGGAGCCAGCCAGCCCTCAGCCTCGATGGTGTCGAGCATCGCCTGCGCATCGCCGTACAGCTTGCTCGCCGCCTCACCCGTCACGGGGCTGTTGAGGATGTCGGGGAACTTCCCCTTCATCTCCCAGGCGTTGAAGAACGGCTGCCAGTCGATGTACTCCCGCAGCTCGCTCACGGGGTAGTCCTTGAGGACGTGAACGCCGAGCTCGCGCGGCACCGGCGGCGTGTACGACGACCAGTCGATCGGAGTGGCGTTCGCCCTCGCCTGGGCGAAGGTCAGCATCGGCCGGTCGTGCTTCTCCGCGTGGCGGGCCCGCAGCGCGTCGTAGTCCTCCTTGACCGCCGCCATCAGCTGGTCACGCTTGTCCCCCAGCAGCTGTGCGGCGACCGGCACCGACCGGGAGGCGTCCTTGACCCAGACGACGGGACCGTCGTACTTGGGATCGATCTTGACCGCCGTGTGGGCGCGCGACGTGGTGGCGCCGCCGATGAGCAGCGGGATCGTCAGCCCGGTGCGCTGCATCTCGGCGGCGAAATGGACCATCTCGTCGAGGCTCGGTGTGATGAGGCCGGACAGGCCGATGATGTCGGCACCGACCTCGGCGGCCGTGTCGAGGATCTTCTGCGCCGGGACCATCACACCGAGGTCGATCACCTCGAAGTTATTGCACTGCAGCACCACGCCGACGATGTTCTTGCCGATGTCGTGGACGTCGCCCTTCACCGTCGCCATCACGACGGTGCCGTTGGTCTCCTTCTGCGTGGCGAGCGCCGGGTTGCTGCGCTTCTCCTCCTCGATGAAGGGGATGAGGTAGGCGACCGCCTTCTTCATCACGCGTGCCGACTTCACCACCTGGGGAAGGAACATCTTGCCCGCGCCGAAGAGATCACCGACGACGTTCATGCCGTCCATCAGCGGGCCCTCGATCACCTCGATCGGGCGACGGCCCTCGGCGGCGAGCGATGCCCGCAGCTCCTCGGTGTCGTCCTCGACGTGGGCGTCCAGGCCCTTGACCAGCGCGTGCGTGATCCGCTCCGCCACCGGCAGCGAGCGCCACTCGTCGACCTTGGCCTCCGCCTCCTCACCGCTCCCCCGGTGCCGCTCGGCAAGCTCCAGCAGCCGCTCGGTCGCGGCGAGCGAGTCAGGGGTGCGGTTGAGGATGACGTCCTCGATCGCGTCGCGCAGCTCGGGGTCGATCTCGTCGTAGGTGACCAGCGCACCGGCGTTGACGATGCCCATGTCCAAGCCGGCGTTGATCGCGTGGAAGAGGAAGACGGCGTGGATCGCCTC
>Ga0164242_10004978_pt1 | contig 14817 bp, 11 predicted proteins | sample OricomgcompostMG_FD_108783 | JGI IMG/M metagenome (GOLD analysis project Ga0164242, IMG submission 108783) | Miracle-Growth compost microbial communities from Emeryville, California, USA - Original compost - Miracle growth compost (MG) ... | reverse complement strand
GGTTCAGTTGAGCTGCGGCTTCCTGTTCACCTGCAGCGGCTACTACCGCTACGACGAGGGCTACACGCCGGAGTTCGCCGGTACCGAGCGCTTCGGCGGCACGATCGTGCACCCGCAGCACTGGCCCGAGGACCTCGACTACGCCGGCAAGAAGGTCGTCGTGATCGGCAGCGGCGCCACGGCGGTCACGCTCGTGCCCGCGATGGCCGGGCAGGCCGCGCACGTGACGATGCTGCAGCGCTCGCCGAGCTACGTCGTGTCCCTGCCGGGCGTGGACAAGGTCGCCGTCGGGCTGCGCAAGGTGCTGCCCGACGGCCTCGCCTACGCGGTCACGCGCGCGAAGAACGTGGCCGTCTCGACCGGGATCTACCAGCTCAGCCAGCGCCGTCCGAAGCTCGCCCGCAAGCTGATCCGCGAGGGGGTCAAGCGGCAGCTACCGCCCGACTACGAGGTCGACGTCCACTTCAAGCCGGCCTACAACCCGTGGGACCAGCGGCTGTGCCTGGTGCCGGACGGCGACCTGTTCCGGTCCATCCGGCACGGCAAGGCGTCCGTGGTCACCGACCACATCAAGACCTTCACCGAGACCGGGGTCGAGCTCGAATCCGGGGCGACCCTGGACGCGGACATCGTGATCACCGCGACCGGCCTGAACCTGATCGCGTTCGGCGGCATGCAGCTGTCCGTCGACGGCGCGGACGTCTCGCTGCCGGACACCATGGCCTACAAGGGGATGATGCTGTCCGGCATCCCGAACTTCGCATACGTCGTCGGGTACACGAACGCGTCCTGGACGCTCAAGGCCGACCTGGTGTGCGAGTACGTGTGCCGGCTGCTGCGGCACATGCGGACGCGTGGCTTCGACGCCTGCGTGCCAGAACGCGATCCGTCCGTGGCCGAGGAACCGTTCCTCGACTTCGCGGCCGGCTACGTGCTGCGCTCGCTGGACCAGTTCCCCAAGCAGGGCGCGAAGACACCGTGGCGGCTGCGACAGAACTACCTGCGGGACGTGGTCACCCTGCGCCGCAGCCCGGTCACCGACTCGATGCGTTTCAGCCGCGTCGCTGCACGGGAACTGTCAGAGGCGGCCGGATACTCACCTGTGTGAAGTTGCTGCACACGTCCGACTGGCACCTGGGCCGCACCCTGCACGGGGCGTCGCTGATCGAACACCAGCGCGGGTTCCTGTCCTGGCTCGTCGAGCTGGCGGTACGTGAGCAGGTCGACGCGGTACTCGTGGCCGGCGACGTCTACGACCGGGCGGTGCCGCCGACCGACGCCGTTCGGCTGCTGGACGAGTCCCTGGCCGCCTTCGCGGCCGCGCGGGTCCCCGTCGTGCTGACCAGCGGCAACCACGACTCGGCGATCCGGCTCGGCTTCGGCCGCGCGTTGGGCCGCTCGGCGGGCATCCACCTGTGCACCGACCTGTCCGCGCTCACCGCCCCCGTGCTGCTGACCGACGACGCCGGCGAGGTGGCGGTCTACGGCATCCCGTACCTGCTGCCCGACGCCGTCATGGACGACCTCGGCGCCGAGCGCTCGCACACCGGCGTGCTCTCCGCGGCCGTCGAGCGCATCCGGTCCGACGCGGCGCAGCGCGGGGTCGGACGCGTCGTGGCGCTGGCCCACGCGTTCGTGACCGGCGCGCGGGGCTGCGAGTCCGAGCGCGACATCCGGGTGGGTGGCATCGGCGACGCACCCGCGAGCGTGTTCGAGGGCCTGACCTACACGGCGCTCGGGCACCTGCACGGCGCGCAACGGGTCGGGGACCGGGTGCACTACTCGGGCTCGCCGCTGGCGTTCTCGTTCTCCGAGGCCGCGCACACCAAGTCGGTCAGCCTGGTCGAGATCGACGCGGCCGGCGAGGTGCGCGTCGACCGCGTGCCCGCCCCCGTGCCCCGAGCGCTGCGCGAGGTGCGCGGGCGGCTGGACGAGCTGCTGGCGCTCGACGCCCCCGACCTCGCCGACGCGTGGGTCAAGGCGGTGCTCACCGATGCCCGCCGGCCGATGGCGCCGATGGAACTGCTGCGCGAGCGCTGGCCGCACACCCTGGTGCTGGACTTCCAGCCGGAGGGCACGCGCGCCGACCCGGCCGCCGACCTCGCCCGGCTGCGCGAGTCGACCGACCCGGTCGAGGTGTGCGCGGCATTCATGGAATGGGTCGACTCCACCCGGCCCGATCGCGCGCACGAGGACACCCTGCGCAGCGCCGTCGAAGCCGTCCGCCGGCTCGAGGCGTCCGCATGAGACTGCACTCGCTGCACCTGACCGCGTTCGGGCCGTTCGCCGGTGAGCAGCACGTCGACTTCGACAAGGTGGCCAGCAGCGGGCTCTTCCTGCTCGACGGCCCGACCGGTGCCGGCAAGAGCACCGTGCTGGACGCGATCACGTTCGCCCTCTACGGACCGGGTGAGCGCGGCGGCGACGACCGCCTGCACTCGCACTTCGCGGCCGTCGGCACCGCGCCGCAGGTCACGCTCGAGTTCTCCGTCGACGGCACCCGGCACCGGGTCACCCGCACACCCGAGTACCAGCGCCCGAAGAAGAGCGGCAGCGGCCTGACCAAGCAGGCGGCCTCGGTGCACCTGGAGCGGATGGAGTCCGGCAGCTGGGTCAGCCGCTCGTCCAACAAGGCCGAGGTCGCCGAGCAGCTGGCCGAGGTGATCGGGCTGACCCGCGAGCAGTTCACCCAGGTGGTGCTGCTGCCACAAGGCGAGTTCGCAACCTTCCTGAAGGCCGGCGACGACGAGCGTCGCAAGCTGCTCAGCAAGCTGTTCGGCACCCACCTGTACGACCGGATCACCGAGGAGCTCGACCAGCGCCGCGCCGAGTCCGTGCGCGGGATCGACGGCGCGCAGGTCGACGTCCAAGCCTGCATCGCGGCCGCCGCCGAGGCCGCCGGACTCGACGCGGACGCCGCGGCCGAGCTGCGCGACCTGTCGACCGCCGAGGTCGCGCAGCGGCTCACGGTGCTGGCCGACGAGCTGGCGCGCGCGCACGCCGCGGCCGACGGCGCCGCTGCCGACGCACAGGCCGCCGCCGAGCGCGCGCGGGCCGAGCACGCTGCCGCGGTCTCGGACGCCGACCGGCTGACCCGCTTCGCCGCCGCGGTCGCCGCCGGCGAGGCGCACGCTGCCTCGCGTGGGGAGCAGGAGGCGCGCGTCGCCCGGCTCGCCGCCGCTCGCCGTGCCGAACCGGTGCGCCCGTTGCTCGCCGCGATGCGCGAAGCCGCCGATCTGGCTGCGCAGGCCGAGGCAGCGCTGCTCGCAGCCGCGCCCGGGGCAGACGGCGAGGCCGATGCCGACGGACTCGCCGAGCGCGCCGCCGCCGCCGACCACGCCGCCGTCGCGCTGCAGCACCTGGTCGACCGGGAGGCGGGCCTGGCCACGCTCACCGGTGCCGTCCTCGACGCCGAGGCCGCGGTGGCCGAGCACCGGGCCGAACTCGACCGGCTCGCCGAGCGGCAGTCGTCACTGCCGGGCGAACTCGAACGGGCCGCGGCCGAGCTGGAGCGTGCCCGCGGTGACGCGGAGCGGCTGGCCGTCCTGCGGGCAGAGCACGAGCCGGCGCGCCGCCGCCTCACCGCGGCCCACACGGCGGAGGGCCTCGCACCCAGGCTGCACGACGCGCGCACCGCGTCGGCGGCCGCGATCGATGCGCACCAGCGTGCGGTCGACGCACACCAGCGGCTGCTCGACGCGCGGTTGTCCGGCATGGCGGCCGAGCTGGCCGGCGAGCTGCGCGCGGGCGAGCCGTGCGCGGTGTGCGGCGGGACCGAGCACCCCGCGCCGGCCCAGCCGGCTCTCGACGCGGTCACCGCCGACCAGGTCGAACTCGCGGCGCGGGCACGCGATGCCGCGGCGGCCGTCCGCGACGAGGCAGCGACCGCCGTCCGGGGGCTGGAGAACGAGACCGCGGCCGCCCGGGCGGTTGCCGGTGACGGCGAGCCGGCAGCGCTCGCCGAGCAGCTGGCCGCCGAGCTGGACGAACTGGCGGCCGCGATCGAGGTCGCGCAGACCGCCGCCGACGGGATGGCCGAACTGATCGAGTGGAAGCGGGTGCTCGACGCGGAGGCCGAGTCGCTGGCCCGTCGGCACGCGGCCGTGCTCGCCACGCACGCCACCGCCTCCGAACGGCTCGCGGCCGCGACGACGGCGCGCGACAACCTGACCGCCGAGCTGGCGACGGCGTCCGCCGACTGCTCCAGCGTCACGGCCCGCCAGCAGCAGCTGCGCGACGAGGCGGAGCGCTGCTCCGCGCTCGCTGCCGCCTCGCGTTCGCTCGCCGAGGCCCGTGCACGCTTCGAGCAGGCGCAGGCACGCGCCGACGCCGAGGCAGTCGACCGCGGCTTCGCCGACTCGGCTGCCGCGGCCGCGGCCGTGCTGCACGAGACGATCCAGGCCAGCCTTGCAGCCGAGGTCGAGACTTGGACGGCCGAGACCGAACGCCTTCGGGCCGCGGTCGACGCCGCGGAGTTCGCCGGCCTGAGCCGCACCGATTTCGCCGAGCCGGGTGCCATCGAGCGGGAACGGTCCCGGGCCGAGCAGGCCGCGGCCCGGCTCCGCGACGCGGAACAGGCGGCGCGCGCGGCGGCCGACTCCGCCGAGCGGGCCCGGCACGCCGCCCGGCGATTCGCCGAACGGCGGGCCGACCTGGTCAGCGCGATCGCCCGCCTCGTCGAGCGCGAGACCGAGGCCGCCCCGATCCTGTACCTCGCCAAGCTGACCAAGGGCATGACCGGCCAACGCCGCGTCGCGCTGACCACCTACGTGCTGCGGCACTGGTTCGAGCAGGTGGTGCAGGCGGCGAACCTGCGGCTGGCGCACATGTCCGGCAACCGCTACGAGCTGGTCCGCGTCGACGACCTGGCCGGCGCCGGCTCTCGCGCGCAGCGCACCGGGCTGACCCTGCAGGTGCTGGACCGGCACACCGGCGAGCAGCGCAGCACCGGCTCGCTGTCCGGCGGCGAGACGTTCTACACCTCGCTGGCGCTCGCACTCGGGCTGGCGGACGTCGTCCGGGCCGAGGCGGGCGGTGTCGACCTGGACACCCTGTTCATCGACGAGGGCTTCGGCAGTCTCGACCCGGACACGCTCGAGGACGTGATGAGCGTGATCGACGAGCTGCGCGACCGCGGCCGGGTCGTCGGCATCGTCAGCCACGTCGGTGACCTCAAGGACCGCATCGCCGAACGCGTCGAGGTCCGCCGCCGCCCGGACGGCAGCAGCGAACTGCGCGTGGTCGCCTGAGGTTCCCGTTTGACGCGTGCGTCAGGGGTCAGCGGTCGTAGTCGTCCTCGCCGTCGTCCGGGACGTCCAGTTTCTGCTCCATCGCGTCGGCGCCGTCGGTCTCGACGGGCACCTCGCGCTCGAACTCGTCCAGCAGGTCCGCCTCCGCCTCGGCGAAGTCGGCGGGACGCTCGGTGACGGTGTCCTCGGGATCGGTCATCACAACCTCCTGCGGGGGACGGACGGCAACGACGGGCTACCTACCCCAACGGTACGAGCCGCTACCGTCCGTGCCACCCGCGCCGGGCGCACCCGGGGCGCCACCCGTCCCGCCGTCGGCGGGCAGGTAGGTGAAGGTTGCCCAGCCCGAGGACGTCCCGTACTTCGTCGTCACGACGACCGGGTACGTACCGGCCGGCAACGCGGGCAGGGTGGCCGAGATCGTCGTCGCGGACGTGACCTGGAACGTGGCGGCCGTGCCGCCGACGGTCACCCCGGTGACGTCCTGGAAGCCGGTGCCGGTGAGCGTCACGGACTGCGTGGCGTCCGCGGGGCCCGAGTACGGCGACAGGCCGGTGACGTCCGGTGCCCCCACGTAGCTGAAGCCGACCGAGTTCGACACGCCCCAGGCGCCGCCGATGCGGATGGTGACGTTGCCCGCGTCGTGTGCCGGCAGCGTGATCTGGAGCCGGCGGCTCGACAGCACGGTGAAGTTGTACGTGCGGGTGCCGGCGATCAGGACGGTCGAGACCTGGCGCAGCCCGGTGCCGTACGCGGTCACCGTGGTCGTGCCCGTCGTCGAGCCGACGGTGCTCGACAGGCTCGTCACGTGCGGCGCCGCGCCCTGGGCGCCACGCGTGAGGGGTCGGGTTGCCGCGTAGAACGGACGGCCGGGGCCGGAGTAGAGCGTCGCCGTGCCGATCGTGTAGCCGGACTCCGGGGCCTGGATGATCTGGCCACCGCCGACGTACATCTGCACGTGGTCGATGCCGCCCGCGGTGCCGTTGCCGGAGTAGAAGATCAGGTCGCCGGGCATCAGCTCGTTCTGGTTCGGGTGGAACTTGCCCGCCTGCCGGTACTGCGTCGCGGCGAAGTGCGCCATGGACTTGTACGGCGCCCACGAGTACAGCGTCAGGCCCGAGCAGTCGAAGCCCCAGATCTTGCTGTCGAACCAGCCACCGCCGCTGGTGTTCACGCCGTACGAGGGGCCGGACGCGCCGCCGCCGGCCCACGAGTAGGACAGTCCCGTCCAGCCCTGCGCGCGCCGCACCGCGTTCTGCGCGATCGCCGGCGTCCAGTGGCTGGACCGCTTCACCGGCGCGACGACATGACTCGCAGCAGTGCGCCGGAACTTGGCCGAGTTCGCCATCGCCTGCGCGGCCGTCATGCCGCAGTTCAGGCGCGTCTTGGTCATGCTCAGCGGCTGGTTGACCCACGCGTAGCGGGCCTGCGCGCTCAGTGGTGACACGCCTGCGCCGGTCACCACCCGCACGTTCACCTTCGCGCGGCCGTGGGCGGGCACGTAGGCGAGGATCTGGGTCGGGGACAGCACCTGGTAGCCCGCGCGCACCCCGCCGAACTGCACCCCGGTGACCCCGGCGAAGTTCGCGCCGCTGACCGTCACTGTGCTGTCGCAGTCGGTCGTGCCGGTGCGGGAGCTCAGGCCGGTGATCTGCGGCGGGCCCGTCGGTGCGTCGTCCGCAGCGGCGGCGACCGGGAGGGCCAGGGACAGCGCGGTCGCGGCGACTGCGAGACCGGCTGCGATACGTGCGCGTGGTGCGAGGTACATCCGTGCCAACCTTCGATGGTCTTTCGGCAGCACGGGTCCGCCCGCATCCGGTGCGCCACGATCCCCGCCAAGACGTTCGGCCGGCCGGCCCCGAACTTGAGCGCGCGGGCGTGGACGGGGAACCTGATGCGATGACGCACGCGCATCACGCCCACGGCGGCCATGCCCACGACGACCATGCCCGTGCCGACAATGCCCCTGCCGACAATGCCCCTGCCGGTCAGGACGACGCCGGGCTGGCCGACATGCTCGACCTGGACGGCGTGGTGCTGCGCGACTACTGGTCGTCCGCCCTCACCTGGCTGCGCCGTGCGGCCCGTCACCTGCCGCGCACCCGGCTGCTCGACGTCGGGGCCGGCAGCGGGGTCGGGACCATCGCGCTCGCCCAGCGATTCGACGGCGCCGAGGTGGTCGCGGTCGACCAGGACGAACAGATGCTCGATCGCGTTCGCGGCAAGGCCCTCGACCTCGGCCTGGCCCCGCGCGTGCGCGCCGTGCAGGCCGACCTGGACCTGGGGCTGCCGCCGGTCGAGCCCGTCGACGTCTGCTGGGCGTCCATGTCCATGCACCATCTGGCGAACCCGGACCGCCTTCTGGGTGAGGTGTTCGCCACGACCCGGCCCGGCGGGTTGCTCGCCGTGGCCGAGTTCGCCGAGCCGTTGCGCCACCTGCCGGATGACCTGGGCGTCGGACGTCCCGGGCTGGAGGACAGGCTGCTCACCGCGCTCAACCACCAGCACGCGCACGAGCTGCCCGAAATCGGCGCCGACTGGCCGCCGCGACTCACCGCGGCCGGGTACACGGTGCTGGAACACCGCACGTTCCGGATCGACGTGCGCCCGGGACGGGACGCCGACGCGGCCCGCTACGCGCAGCTCTGGTTCGAGCGGCTTGCCCAGGGGTTCACCGACAGCGTGGCCGACGACGACCTCGAGGTACTCGACCTGCTGATCGGCGACGGACCGCAGTCATTGCGACGCCGCGAGGATCTGCACCTGCACGGCGAGCGGACCGTCACCCTCGCCCGCCGCGAGTAACGGCTACTGCGCCGCGGCGATCGCGTCGAGCAGGTCGCGGGCGCGGTCCGGCACGCAGATCAGCAGGTCGGGCAGGTACGGGTGCTCGCTGTTGTAGATCAGCGGTGATCCGTCCACGCGCGAGGCGTGCAGCCCGGCCGCCTGGACGACACCGACCGGCGCGGCCGAGTCCCACTCCCACTGCCCGCCCGCGTGCACGTACGCGAGCGCGTCGCCGCGCAGCACGGCCATCGCCTTCGCACCGGCCGAGCCCATCGGGCGCAGCTCGGCACCGACCGCCTCGGCCACGGCCGCCGCGAACGCCGGGGGACGGCTGTCGCTGACCAGGATCACCGGGCGATCGGGGAGTGTTGTGGGCTCCCAGGCCCCGGAAGACTCCCCGATCGTGGAGTAGACGGTGTCCAACGCCGGCTGCGCCACGGCGGCGTCGGTGATGCCTGCACCGCGCTGCCACAGCGCGACGTGCACCGCCCAGTCGCTACGTCCGGTCAGCCCGTACTCGCGGGTGCCGTCGAGCGGGTCGATGATCCACACGCGGTCCGCCGACAGGCGCGCCGGTGAGTCGACCGACTCCTCGGACAGCACGGCGTCGTCCGGCCGGTGCTCGGCCAGCAGCGACAGCAGCAGCGCGTTGGAGTCGGCGTCACCGCGCTTGCCCAGTTCCTTGCCAGTCAGCCCGCTGGTGGCCTGCAGCTCGAGCAGCAGCGCACCGGCCCGCTCCGCGAGGTCCGCGGCGAGCCGGGCGTCCGAGCCGGTCACGCCTCGAACCGGTCGATGCGCTCGAGGACCACCGCGGCCAGGGCGGCGGCGTCACCGTCGGACGGTCGCAGCAGCAGGTCGGGCGACTGCGGCGCCTCGTACGGGTCGTCGACGCCGGTGAACCCGGTGATCTCGCCGGCCCGCGCCTTGGCGTACATGCCCTTCGGGTCGCGCTCCTCGCACACCTCCAGCGGGGTGTCCATGAACACCTCGAGGAAGGGCAGGCCGGCCTCGTCGTGCGCGGCCCGCACCCGGTCGCGGTCGGCGCGGTATGGGCTGACCAGCGAGACGATCGCGATCACGCCGGCATCGGCCATTAGCTTGGCGACCTCGCCGACGCGACGCACGTTCTCGGCGCGGTCCTCGGCCGAGAAGCCCAGGTCCGAGTTCAGCCCGTGGCGCAGGTTGTCGCCGTCCAGCAGGTAGGCCGGCCGTCCCGCGGCGACCAGCCGCCGCTCCAGCTCGACCGCCACGCTGGACTTGCCCGAACCCGAGAGCCCGGTCAGCCACACGGTCAGACCGGACGTCGCCCGCTGCTCTCGGTTGACGGCGCCGCCGTGCCACACCACGTTCGACTCGCGCAGGCTCGGCCCGAGGATCATGCCGGCGGCGACGGTGTTGTTGGTGGCCTCGTCGACCAGGATGAAGCTGCCGGTCTCACGGTTGCGGCGGTACGGGTCGAACTGCAGCGGCTGCTGCGTGCGCAGCCTGATGCGGCCGATCTCGTTGAGCGCCAGCCCAGTGGCCGTCTCGTCGCGGTGCAGCGTGTTGATGTCCAGGCGGTACTCCAGGTCCTTGACACTGGCTCGCGTCGAACGCGTGGTGTGCTGGATGGTGTACGTCGCGCCTGGCGTCAGCGACGAGCGCTCGTCCATCCAGGCGATCATCGCGTCGATGTCCTGCGTGCTGTGCGGACGGTTCGCCGGGCGGCAGATCATGTCGCCGCGCGCGATGTCGATCTGATCGGTCAGCTCGAGCGTCACCGCCTGGTCCGCGAAGCCCTCCTTGAGCGGTGTGCCGCCCGGGCCCCAGACCGCCTTCACCCTGGTCGAGAAGCCGGACGGCAGCACCGTCACCTCGTCGTCCGGACGGAACACGCCACCGGCGACGGTGCCCGCGTAACCGCGGAAGTCGTGCAGCACCGCATCGGTCGACTGGTGCGGGCGGATCACGTACTGCACCGGGAAGCGGGCGTCGATCAGGTTGCGGTCGCTGGCGACGTGCAGGTCCTCGAGGTGGTGCAGCAGGGACGTCCCCTCGTACCACTTCATGTTCTCGCTGACCGTCACCACGTTGTCGCCGGCGAGCGCGGAGATCGGGATGAACGACAGGTCGCCGACCTCGAGCTTGGTCGCGAAGCGGCGGAACTCGCCGCGGATCTCCTCGAACCGGGCCTGCGAGTAGTCGACCAGGTCCATCTTGTTGATGCACATGATCAGGTGCGGGATGCCGAGCAGGCTGGCCAGGAAAGCGTGCCGGCGCGACTGCTCCAGCACGCCGTTGCGCGCGTCGATCAGGATCAGCGCGGCGTCCGCCGTGGACGCCCCGGTGACCATGTTGCGCGTGTACTGAATGTGCCCGGGGGTGTCGGCGATGATGAACTTGCGCTTCGGCGTGGCGAAGTAGCGGTACGCGACGTCGATCGTGATGCCCTGCTCGCGCTCGGCCCGGAGGCCGTCGGTGAGCAGCGCGAGGTCCGGGGCGGCGTGGCCGCGGGCGTGGCTGGTGGCCTCGACCGACTCCAACTGGTCCTCGAAGATCGCCTTCGAGTCGAACAGCAGGCGTCCGATCAGGGTGGACTTGCCGTCGTCGACCGACCCGGCCGTTGCGATCCGCAGCAGTTGCGAGGCCATTTAGAAATACCCCTCCTTCTTGCGGTCTTCCATCCCGGCCTCACTGATCCGGTCGTCGCCACGTGTCGCGCCCCGCTCGGTGAGTCGGGCGGCCGCGACCTCCTCGACCACCGCTTCGGGCGTGGCCGCCGACGACTGGACGCAGCCGGTCGTCGTCGCGTCGCCCATCGTGCGGTAACGCACCGTCTCCTCGAAGACCGTCTCGCCCTCGCCCGGCACGATGAACTGGTTCACCGCGTACAACATGTTGTCGCGCTCGACGACCTTGCGCTTGTGCGCGTAGTACAGCGGGGGCAGTTCGATCTGCTCGCGCTGGATGTAGGTCCAGATGTCCAGCTCGGTCCAGTTGGACAGCGGGAAGACGCGGATGTTCTCGCCCTTGCGGTGCCGGCCGTTGTACAGGTTCCACAGCTCCGGGCGCTGGTTGCGCGGGTCCCACGCGCCGAACTCGTCGCGGAAGCTGAACACGCGCTCCTTCGCGCGCGCCTTCTCCTCGTCGCGGCGAGCGCCGCCGAAGACCGCGCCGAACTGGTTCTCGCGAATGCCGCGCAGGAGCGTGACCGTCTGCAGTCGGTTGCGGGGGGCGCCCGGGTACTCCTCGTGCACCCGTCCCGCGTCGATGTCGTCCTGCACGCTGGCGACGATGAGCCGCAGCCCGAACCTGTCCACCACGTCGTCGCGGAAGGCGATGACCTCGTCGAAGTTCTGCCCGGTGTCCACGTGCATGATCGGGAACGGCACCGGCGCGGGCCAGAACGCCTTGGTTGCGAGGTGCAGCATCACGACCGAGTCCTTGCCGCCGGAGAACAGCAGTCCGGGGCGTTCGATCGTCGCGGCCACCTCGCGGAAGATGTGGACCGACTCGGCCTCGAGCTTGTCGAGATCGGTGAGTTCGTACGTTTCAGTCATCTCTCGCCTCTGGGTCTGTCGGTCCGTCAAGTCTGCCTTGCTGCCGCCGGCCCGCCACAATCGGGGCGTTGTGAGCTGCGCCGCCCGCACACCTCGTGTTCACGGTCGCCGGCCGCCCGCCTCGACCGTGACGGCGTCGGCGACAGCGACGAGCGCACGCCCGCGGCGCTCGATCTCCGCGCCGGTGATCGCGGCGTCGACGCCCAGCGTGAGAACCAGTTCCTGGCGCCCGTCCGCGTCGAAGGTGGGCGCCGACAGCAGGCTGACCGGGTGCTTGCCGCGGGCGGACAGGTCGGTGCCCAGGTACACGCGCTCGCCGATGGTGGACGCCAGCTCGCCGACCAGGTCGCGGACCTCGGCCGGCAGGTCGTATGCGGTGAGCCCCGCCATGAGCGAGTACAGCCGCCGGCCGGTGTCGGTCATTCCCTCGACCAGGTAGCCGCGGCGCCGGCACTCGGCGACGACCGCGCGCAGGTGCTCGTGGTCCAGTCGTACGGGCAGCGTCGGGGGAGTGGCGAGCCAGCGCTCGAACGCGTCGTCGCTGTCCCACAGGACGTACATCAGCCCGACCGGAAGGACGAACGGGTAGCGCCGGCCCACCCCGGTCGGGCTCGGACGTCCGTCCGGGCCGAGTGCGGCCAGCACCATGACGTCCCGGCCGACGACGGCGGACGCGGTGCAGGTCGCCTGGTGGCGCTCGGCCAGCGGGGCGAGCCGGCGCGCCGCGACGTCGGCCGCGGCGAAGCTCTGCCGGGCCACCGCGCCCGCGGCGATCAGCGCCGGGCCGAGCCCGTAGGTCTTGTCGTGCGGGTCGCGCGCCAGGTAGCCGGCGTCGACCAGCGAGGTGACGATGCCGAGGCAGGTCGGCTTGGACAGCCCGGTCTCGCGGGCGAGCTCGGACAGGCCGTAGCGGGCACCGCGCCGCCCGACGAAGTGGTCGAGCAACGCGACGACCCGTTCGGTCGGCGGGGAGCGGCGGGCGGTGGTCATTGACGGAAACCTAGAACAGGTTCTAGGTTGAGGCAACCAGTCTGGACCGGCACGGTACATATTTGTACCAGCTGGCCCGATCCATCAGGAGGCGGCGTGCTGAGCAAGCCATTCGCGGACGCGATCGTCGAGGCCGAGCAGCTGATCACCTCGGCGCCGCACGTGCAGACCGAGCAGGATCTCGCCGAGGGGTACGACTACCTCGCCGGCATGATCCGTCAGGCGCTGTCGTCGGCCTGGTCGTTCGACAAGGACTTCCCGTTCTTCATCCGCTCGGCCACGCCGTACACCAAGGTGGGCCTGGACAACCCCGACACGTTGTACTGGAGCGCGCGCATCCGCGACGACGCCGAGTACGTCGTGACCGGACGGCGCGGGGACACTGCGGACCTGAGCTTCCAGGTGCTCAACGGCGACTACACGCCCGCCGACGTCCCGGACAGCCTGTCCGCGTTCGACGACCGCGACATCGAGATCGCCGCGGACGGAACCTTCTCGCTGCGCTTCGGGCCGCCGAAACCGGACGGCGGCCCGAACTACTTCGCGCTCGGCCCGCGCGCCGCGATGCTGCTCGTGCGGGAGGTGTTCAGCGACTGGACCGCGACGCCCGGCTCGATCCGTATCGAGCGCGTGGACGGCGTCGGCACCGCGCCCGGGCCGCGACCGGCGAACCTCACCGAGAAGCGGATGAACGCCGCGGCCAAGTCGGTCGTCTCGCAGATCAAGACGTTCCTGGCCTTCCCCGAGTGGTTCTACCTGAAGCTGCCGGTGAACACGATGACCGAGCCGCGGCTGACCCCGGGCGGACTGGCCACTCAGTACTCGTCCGTCGGGCACTACGACCTCGCTGACGACCGGGCCCTCGTGATCACGGTGCCCGTCTCCGAGGCGCCCTACCAGGGCTTTCAGCTCGGGTCGATGTGGTACATCTCGATGGACTTCATCAACCACCAGACATCGCTGAACACGCACCAGGCCCAGCACGATCCGGACGGCAAGATCCGGTTCGTCGTCAGCGAGCGCAACCCCGGCGTGGTGAACTGGCTGGAGTGCACCGGACACGCGCGTGGCTACCTGCAGATCCGGTGGCAGCGCACATCACGCGAGTTCACCCCGGCCGACGGGCCGGTCGTCGGGGAGGTCGCCGTGGACGAACTGCCCAAGGTGCTGCCGTACTACGAGCAGAACACCGTCACCGACGCGCAGTGGCGCGAGCGCATCGCTGCCCGCCAGCGCGCCGTCGCCGACCGGATGCTCGGATGAGCGCCCAACTGCTGGCCGGCAAGGTTGCGGTCATCTCGGGTGTCGGGCCGGGGCTCGGTCGCGCGATCGCCGAGCAGTTCGCCAAGGCCGGTGCCGACCTCGTACTCGCCTCGCGTACCGAGTCGCGGCTGCACGAGGTCGCCGACGACGTCCGGGCCATCGGCGTCAAGGCGCTCGTCGTGCCGACCGACATCAACGACGACGCGGCCGCGCAGAACCTTGTCGACGCCACGCTCGCCGAGTACGGACGGATCGACGCCCTGATCAGCAATGCGTTCGCGATCCCCCCGCTCGGGCCGCTGCAGACCGTCGACTTCGACCAGGCACGCGCCGGCTTCGAGACGAACGTGTTCGCGGCGCTCCGGCTGACCCGGCTGTTCGTCCCGGCACTCACCGAGTCGCGCGGCAACGTGGTGATGATCAACTCGTCGGTGCTGCGGCACTCGTCGATGCCGTACGGCGCCTACAAGATGACCAAGGCGTCGCTGCTCGCGCTGGCGCAGAGCCTGGCCACCGAGCTGGGGCCGTCCGGGATCCGCGTCAACTCCGTCGCGCCGGGCTGGATCTGGGCCGACACGCTGCAGAACTACTTCGGCTACCTCGCGCACAAGCGTGGCGTCGAGCCGAAGGTGGTCTACGACGAGATCGCGAACACCATCGACCTGCGCCGGCTGCCCGTCCCGGACGAGATCGCCGACGCCGTCGTGTTCATGGCGTCCGACCTCGCGCGCGGCATCACCGGCCACTGCCTCGACGTCAACTGCGGCGAGTACCACCACTAGATCACGCCGCGGGGGCCCGAATGACAGAGCGAACGTCCGTAGGGACGGTTGACGACTTGCACGAGTCGGCGACCAAGCTGACCGGGCTGTCGGACTACGGCGACCCCGCCTACCGCGAGGGGCTCGGCGTGCTGCTCGACTCGTACGCGAGCGACGAGCAGCTGACGGCCTTGGGCAACAAGGTGAAACGCTCCGAGCTGCGCGGTG
>Ga0164242_10004976_pt1 | contig 14821 bp, 12 predicted proteins | sample OricomgcompostMG_FD_108783 | JGI IMG/M metagenome (GOLD analysis project Ga0164242, IMG submission 108783) | Miracle-Growth compost microbial communities from Emeryville, California, USA - Original compost - Miracle growth compost (MG) ... | reverse complement strand
TAAATGACCCTTTTGGGGGCAACGATGGTTTAAACATGGCAAAGATTGTTGCCGGAGGGCCCGTACAAGTATTTGCAAGCGGTTTCAGGAATCCTTATGATATAATCATAACAAAAGACGGTGGTATTTATACTATAGATAATGGTGCCAACCCTACCTGGGGGGGATACCCTGAAAATGAGGGTTCGGACGGCACAGTAACCAACAACTATGTACCCGGTGAACCCGGTTCTTCCAGCGGTGGATCAGGTTATGAAGAAGTAAATAACAAAGATGCCCTACATTACATAGGAAATATAAATTCTTACGTACCCGGATCCTATTATGCAGGGCATCCTGATCCTATAAGGGCAAACCCTGCGGGGGCAGGGCTTTATACTTATGATGGGCCTGCTGGTACAGGAACAGGCGTATGGAGAACATCTACAACCGACTCCAACTACCCATTGCCCCAAGATTGGCCTCCGGTACCTGTTAGCATGGCAAACCCTATCGAAGGCGATTTTCAGCAGCCAGGTTCGGGTAGTAGTAGAGCCATACTAACCTTCAGTTCTTCTACAAACGGGCTTTGCATATATACGGCTTCCAACTTCAATGGTGCAATGAAAGGCGATATACTTGCAGCCTCTTGGGACGGTTATATCTCTTGGGCAAAAATGAATGATGCCGGAGATGCCTCACTAAACACCAAGAGCAATGAAAAACTAGATACCGATGAAAAATTTGCTACCGGGTTTGGTACCAATGACAAACCTTTAGATATAATCGCACAGGGAGATGATGCCCCTTTCCCCGGGACGGTATGGGTAGCCGCTTTTGGAGGCGGATATATAGGCATATATGAACCGGATGAAACAAATGTGGTATGTGCCGGAACATACAGTACAAGCCTTGACGAAGATAATGACGGTTATACAAATGCAGATGAAATAGACAATACCACCAACCCATGCAGTGGTTCCAGTAAACCGGCAGACAATGATCAGGATGGCATTTCCGACTTAAACGATACAGACGACGACAATGACGGCATTGTTGATGTAAAAGATTACTTTGCAATAGATAAAGATAATGGCATGACTACCAATATCCCTGTTCACTATGACCTTTTCAATGAAGACCCGGGCATTGGTTTCTTTGGAGTAGGATTCACCGGTTTGATGTGTAATGGAGTAAGCGATTATCTGCAACAATATAATATAAACGATATCGTAGCAGGGGGAGCTGCCGGGGCTGTTACTATTTCATCGATTCCTGATGGAGATGCCCTAAACGGTTCTAATAATCAAATGAACGGTTTTCAATTTGGTATAAATGTCAATCAAAAAACAACTCCCTTTATTGTAAGCGCACGTATGACCGGACCATTTTTCAACAACAAAACACCTAAAGATGCACAGTCTCAAGGCATTTATTTAGGCGTAGGCGATCAAGACAATTATCTAAAGTTTGCAATAAACGCAAACGGAGGAAGTGGTGGTTTTGAAATCGGGTATGAAGAGGCTGGTGTAATGAACAATACTCAATATCCTATTTCAAAAATGCCTGTTAGCAACTTGGAACTTCGATTTTTAGTAGACCCCGGAGCTGCAGTTGTTACAACCCAATATGCTATTGATGGTGGATCTTTTGTTACCATTGTTAATGAAATACCGCTTACCGGGAATATGAGAGCAGCCTTGCAGGGAAATCAAGCTTTAGCTATAGGAATGCTCGCCACTTCACGCGCCTCATCCACTCCCTTCAACGCTACCTGGGACAGCTTCAATATTGACTATGCTACCAGTACAGCAATAATAGCATCGGCAGAAAATTCCAATTATAAGGTTTATCCCAACCCCACTTTCAGTGAGTTATTTATAGAAACAACCTTGGCAAAACCTGCAACAAAGATGGAAATTATTGACGCATCCGGAAGAATTGTCAAAAAACTTCATATTAAAACACTTTCGCAAACAGGTACTTCAATTAATATTAGTGATCTAAGTACAGGTATCTATTATCTAAAAATTATGGAAAAAGACAACAATACAGTGCTTTTCAAAGTGGTAAAAAAGTAAAAATTATTAATTTTTCATTTTAATAAAAAAACGGACAGCCTACATCTGATCCGTTTTTTTATAGTTATTTTTTTGCTTACAGCCTGCTTTTTGAAAAAAGAAGGGCTTTTTCCCTCTATTTTTTGTTATTCAATAAAAGGAAGAAAGATGATGTTGAAAACAATAAGTAAAATAGCGGTGGCAGGAATAGTGGGAACCACCTTTATGACTTGGTTTATGCAAAAAGCTTCTAAATTTGAGAATAAATCTTTTAATATACCGGAAATCTTAGGGCAAATATTTACAGGCAATAAAGGGTTTAAGAGTAAAGAATTAGGTTATTTTATGCATTATTTTGTAGGTCTTTCATTTTCTGCTTCTTATTACTTGCTATTTAAAAGTGGCTTTGTAAAACCAACCATAAGAAGTTATCCTATTATCGCCACAGTCAATGCGATTGCCGGGGTAAAAGGATGGGAAATGTTAAATGCACTTTCCCCGCACCCATCCAAAACCGATTTTAGGAAATATATGGCTTTGCTCTTTATAGCACATTGGGTATATGCACTGTTTACAGAAGAATCCTTTAACCTGTTAAAAGTGGAGCCTAGAAAATAAATCCGTGGACTTCCTCCTCAAAGCATCCTCTGTTTTTAAGCTATTTACTTGTCTTTAAAATAGAGAAAATAAAAGGATATTTATTTGTAAAAAGAGGAACATATTGCAAGTAGAAGAGGTTGTTCTTTCAAAAACATAACTCCTCCAACAATGAAAATAAAGCCCTATATAACCGATTATTATCAGTTCAAAGAACGACAGAAAAACAGCGAAAAAAAACAACAGCCGGCTAATGAAAACCAACTAAAAAATAATCCGTGGAAAATGTTTACATCCAATAAAGTTTAAATGTTTTTATTGGATACTTGTAAAAAAGAAATTCCTTATCTGGGTTAAAACCAGATAAGGAATTTTGGAAAAAATACAGCTCGCATTAAAAACAAGTAAAAAAATCAGGTTTGGTATCTTAAGGGAGAATGTCTAAAAAAACCTTGGTGTTAATATTCTAAGCTTAGAAACAATTCAACCGCATTATCATTTATGCTGATTTTGCCGGTTCTTGATAAATAGGAAAAATAGAGGGACAAAGCCGAAGATGCTATATGTATTTTTTTTAGTCCTCCGACAAAAGCAATTCCTTTTAAATATCTGTAGTTAATTCCAAATTCCAGCTTTTCATACAAGTCAACAAGTCCGGTAAGCGAAAGGTTGACAGCCTGTTCTTTTTCAAATTGTGCATAAAAATGGGTATTAAAATTTACAAATGTGCTGATGGGTAATATTTTGTAAATGGTTAAATTGTAATATCTATCTAAAACAAAAAATTGATTGACCGGTTGCAATTTTCCTTTAAACATTTGTTGGACTGCAAAACCTGCTCCGAATTGATCTCTTAAATACCAAATGCCGGCACTGCCGTCAGGGGTAAAAGCAGAACCGCCGACACCTGCTTGTGAACTTTTAAAGGAATAATTTACAAAACCAAGCGCAAGACCTGCAGAAAGGGATGATCGTGATGTTATATTAGTTCTCCAGGAATATCTTCCGTATACCCTACTTTGATTGATAAAATCCCCTTCCTTGCTATTTATAAATTGCACTCCCAAAAAGTGAAAAACTTCTTTTCTATTGGTTTTTATTTTTAAATCTCCATCAATATAAAGTGCACTTACACCTTGGAATAAACCAGATTGAGATTTGTTACCCGTTTTTGCCATAAGTTTATAAGTAGAATCGCTGTTGGCAGGATTTAGGAGATAATAGTTATGGGTAAATTGGTCAAACAATACCGGTACAGATACATTTACCTGAGCCTTGCAGGGAGGAGGGAATAGCTCTATAAGCAATAAGAAGAAAAGAAATAGTTCTTTGCCCAATTTTACTTGACTTTAATATTAAGTAGTGTACAAAAGTTTCGGAAAGATAATTTTTTTACAAACTCAAGCGGTTATTCTTTTTAAATTAATTATAGGATATTAAACATATTAGGATATAACTATTTATTATAAAGCATTTTACTATATTTTAAGCATACCAAATAGCAAGCTAACAATAAAAATGACTTTCTACTATTAACCAAATTCCCTATAAAAGCAAAAAACGCTGTTTACCTTTTCAATTTCTAAGCGTAGTATTAACAGTGGATCCAATAGATTTTAAAATAATAGAAAGTATACGGGCAGGGAGCAATGACAAGGCACTGTCTTATTTGTATGATAAGCCTTTACGAAAAATACGGAAGCATATTCTCAGAAATAATGGTTCTACAGAAGATGCAAATGATATTTTTCAGGACGCTGTACTCATTTTATTCTACCAAATAAAGAAAGACAAGTACAATACAGAACATAATTTGGACAGCTTTCTTTATGCCGTCGCTAAAAATTTATGGATTGACAAGATAAGAAGAGAAAAAAAGATGTTCAATAAAAATCTAAGTAAAGAGCAAGAATATTCGGATTTGGACGACCAGCTTAAAAATTTAATATCGAAAGAAAAAACACATGCATTTAAAATCGTTTTTCAAAAATTGGATGATAAATGTCAGCAAATTCTACAATATGCTATATTTGACAAATTGAGTATGAATGATATAAGTGCAAAAATGGGCTATACCAATGGAAATGTAGCAAAAAGTACTCATTATCGCTGTAAGCAATACCTAATGCGGTTAATAAAAGCAGATGGAGAATTATTAAACCTATTCAAAAATTGAGTAACCAGACCTTTGAGTTAATAGAAAAATACCTTCGGGGCGAGCTTAGTGCGAGTGAGAAGGCTATGGTGGAAGATAAAATAAAACAGGATAGTTCTTTTGCTGAGGAAGTTGAAGAAAGCGCATTCGTAGATCAAGTGATTATAGGTGCAGGGCTTGAAATGCTACGGGAAAAAATAACAAAGGATATAGCGCAACTGGATCAAAAGAAAAAAAGAAGGGTGAAATGGAGCGTAGCAGGGCTTTTAGTTCTTATTGGCTGTGTAGCAGGGTATTTTTTTGTAAAAGAAGCCAATTGGGAAAAAAGGATTCCCAAAAATGTACCAGCCGATGAGCATTTTATTGAAAATGATAATAAAAACTTAAATACAGCAAATAAGGGTAAAGCTAAAAAAGAAACAAATGCTACTATGGTAAAAAAGAAGGCATTTATTCTAAAAAAAGAAAAGCTTTCTGCTATTGAAGCAAAGGATTCCTTGAAATATGTACCTCTTTTCGATACAGTGCCGATGCAAAAGAATCAAGAAACACTTGTGCGTATCCCTCCTGTCCAAGCTATAGAAGGAAAATTGGATACGATTGCCTCTCTCTCACAACCAACACCCTTTCAAAATAATTGTGTATTATCTTTTCAGGCTACCCCACAAAGCACTTGCAGGGGGGAGCAGAATGGAAGTATCCAAATTGCCAAACAAACACTTAGCGGAGGACAAGCTCCTTATACTTTTAGTTTGGGTGAGTCCGGAATAAAATCAGGTACGGGGGAATTTAGCAATCTGGCTGAGGGAACTTATATTGTTCATGTTAGTGATAAAACAGGTTGTTCTTCCTCTCAGGAAGTATATGTTTCTTCTAAAAGTTGCCAATCAAAGCAGGCTTTTAGTATAAACCCCGATTATGGAGAAATCTGGAAAATCCCTTATGATAAGGAGAAATCGGGTATATTTACGATTTTAAACAGAACGGGACACACTGTTTTTAGAGCTTCCTTTGGAAATGAGGCATCCAGTGAATGGAATGGTACAGATATGCGTGGTGTAGTGGTGAAAACCGGGCTTTATATTTGCATCCTTCAATATAGAGATGGGAAAAAAGCAAATCTCCAAATTACGGTAGTAAGATGAAATTGTTGATAATATTATTTTTTCATAAAATGAAAGACACATTTTTTAGATTGCTGCTTCTGCCCACATTGGTACTTTTGCTGCTTATTTCTTTTGGTAAAGCAAAAGCACAAACAACTTATACCTTACCCGATACAAATTTTCGGAATAAGCTGTTGACCGATTACCCGGATCTGATGACAGGAAATGCACTAAATATAGTGGCGGCAAAGGCATTTAATGGTGTTTTAAACATCAGTAATTCAAACATAAAGAATGTTTCCGGAATACAATTTTTTATAAATGTAAACACATTAAATCTTAGTAATAACAATATTTCTACTATCCCGGATATTTCAGGGCTTACCCAATTGGTCAATTTTTATGCATTCAACAATAAATTGGTTTCACTTCCTTCTTTTGCCACACTTATCAATTTATCGAATTTTCAAGTGCAATATAATCTCTTGACAGCACTTCCTCCGCTCAATACCTTGACGAAGCTTACAAATATTTATTGCAATGACAATAAATTAACTAAGCTTCCGGATATTTCCCCTCTCCACAACTTGGATGTCTTGGTAATTGGAAATAATCCGTTTACAAGCTTACCTGATTTTTCCCCTTTGCAAAACTTACGACAGCTTCATATAAATCAAACAGGTATAGACACCGTAAGAGGACTTGAAAATTTAACGCATCTTGAAGTGCTTTATGCATGGGGCAATAATATCCGGGATCTCTCTATGCTAAATGCAAATACAAGCTTGAATACTTTTCAAGTTTTTGATAATGATTTAACTACCCTACCCATACTTTCCAATAAACCGGCATTGAGCTATGTCAGCTTTGCCAATAACCACCTTACTTTTGAGGACATTTTACCCCTGAAGCCACTTTCAACATTTTCCTATTTTGCATATAGCCCTCAGAAAAACATATACTTACCTTCCTTTGTTTCAACCGTAAATAGTTCTATTACCTTGTCCGCAAATATCGATGAGGGGGTAATATCTAACCAGTATAAATGGTTTAAAGACAGTATACTTATTGATAGTAATCAAACAGGAAAGAAATTTTTTTCTTCCTTAAAGCTTAGCGATTCGGGTACCTATAAAGTAGTGGTTCGTAATCCTGATTTGCCAGAGCTTACACTCGAAAGCGTGACGGCTTCAGTAAAGGTCAATCCTTGTTTTACCCTAAGCGGTTTTTCAATGAATACATACAATGAAACATGTGATAGAGGTAGTGATATAAATTTTACTTTCTCTGCTATTAGCAATGGGGCTTCTTTTACATACGCAATTATTCCTTTCCCAGGCACAGATACGTTAAGGGCTTTGTCTCCTTCGTTTAAAGCGATCCCTCCCGGTGCTTATAAAATACGGGTTACCGATGGAAAAAACTGTGAAGCTGAAAAGCCTTTTTCGGTTAGGAAACCAGCTTCCTGCGATGAAGTATTTACACCGGATGGAGATGGGGTAATGGATACATATTATATTGAAGATACAGGTACAGTTCGTATTTACGATTCAAAAAGAAATCTTATTAATACATTCACTGCTCCCAGAGAATGGAATGGGGTAAAGTCCGATGGAAGCCTTGCCGATGCAGGATATTACGCTATCGTTATAAATGGTAAGAAAGTTATTCGGATAACCCTAATCCGGTAAACTTTATTTAGTAGGTCTGCAATGAGTAATTTATAACAACCTGTATTATTTTATTTTATACACTATCAATTAAAAATCCGTTTTACCATTTTGGAAAGAACCTGGCACGAGGAAGCTTTATAGGATGAAACTGTAGCCAGAGTCCAAACCTAAGCAATGCCCTTGAACAATAAGAAGAATGGTCAGCACTTAACAGAAGGCAAGGGGTCAGGAAATGGATGATGATAGTTTACCGCCTTTGTGGTAAACCTAATTTCGGGATGGGCAAGGATAATTAAGCTTAAAAATCACTCCTATTACAACATCAAAAAAAAAATCCTGTTATATTTGAGCCTGTTTTTAATAAATATACATGAAAAAACGTATTATTTTTCTTTTTGGATTTCTATCTCTGCTTCTATCTGCGCATAATCTTCAAGCGCAAAATACAGATGATGGAGAAGGTGGGAAAAAAATAAAAGTAAAAAAGGACAAACAGCGAGGCATGGGCAATCAGGAGGATTTGGATCAACTAAATCAGACACAAACCCAAACAAAAGCCTATAAAGAATACATGAAAAAGAATGAAAAAACGCGTAAGAGGAAACAAAAAAAAGATGAAATAAGTGCCAAAAAAGCAGATAAAATAGCACAAAAAAGACGAAACAAGGCATCCAAGCATTTAAAACATAACAAAAGAAATTATGGGCAGGCAGAAAATAAATTTTTGGGCATTTTCTAACATTCAATACACTTCAAACGCAACATTTATTTCTAAATAATAAACTTCATTGAAAAAATAAAAACAGAACCAACGACAAGTAGAATAAGCCTACTAGTAGATAGGAAAATACCTTTATATAAAGCTTTTACTTCTCCTAAACTAAAAAATTAATACTAAGTTTAGCTAATCATTACATAAAAAAACCTCAAGGTCAAAGCTCTCGTACAAGAGCATTCATGCACAACCGCTACTATTATGAATAAAGAAACCTTATTTCAAAAAGTCTGTATTATTGAAGATAATCCAATTGATGCATTATTACTGGAACAAATACTAAAAACTTCCTCTTTTTCAGAAGAAATCATAAAATTTAATGGGGGTGTTTCTGCTTTTGAATGGTATAAAAAACAAAGCAAACAAGACCTGGAAGTACTACCTCAATTAATTTTTCTAGATCTCAATATGCCTATACTTTCTGGATTTGAATTAATTGAAAAGTTTAAAAGACAGTTACCCTCCGCTGTATACAAAACCTGTCATTTTGCCATAGTTACCTCATCTACAGACACAAACGATTTAGCAAAATCTACTTTGTACAGAAATATACTTGCCTACATAATCAAACCAGTAATACCGGAATATTTTACGCCCCAAAAATTTATGGCTTTAAAAGAAAAATATTTCCGGGAAGTAAATATGGTATGGAGATAAAAAACAAGGTTATTCTAAAACCTGCTTGGGGAAGATAAACCATTTCATATCAGCTAATCCTCCGGATATTTCCGCCCAGGAATCAACATTAAACTCAAGCGATACAACACCACAAGTAGGAATAGTACCAATTTCTTTTTTTGTAAGAAACTCAGCAAGGTAAGTTAATCCGGGATTATGCCCTACCAACATAACCTTCTTTGTTTCTTCGGGAAGATTATTAATAACATGCAATAAGGTTCGCAAAGAAGCCTCGTAAATTTCTTCATTAAACTCGATCTTTTCCGTATCAAACTTTAACTGCTCTGCGATGTATTGAGCTGTATATTTTGCCCGAATTGCCGTACTTGCAATTATTAAATCAGGGCTAACACCAAGTTCATATAATTTTCGTCCCATTCGAGGGGCATCAAGATTTCCACGAGGGGCTAATTCACGATCAAAATCTTTTTGTCCTTGTGTAGACCAATCTGATTTTGCATGCCTTAGAAGAAACAATTGATACTGCATAAATATAAAAAATGGTTAAAATCTTTCAGCAATAAAACCAAATGTAGAAATTTAAAGTTATTCGGATTCCGATATTTTGCGTTTTTTCGGAAAAATTTTTCATATTTGAGACTATTCAAATCCCCGTGATTTATATATGCCTAATAATCTAGTAATTGTAGAGTCACCCGCAAAAGCCAAAACCATTGAAGGGTATTTGGGAAAAGATTTCGTGGTTAAATCGAGCTATGGTCATGTACGCGATCTTCCAAAAGGAGATAAAGCAATTGACATAGAAAATAATTTTAAACCTTCTTATGAAGTCTCAGCAGACAAGAAAGACCTTGTTGCGCAACTTAAAAAACTTGCCAAAGAGGCCGATGTTGTATGGTTAGCAACTGATGATGACCGTGAAGGAGAAGCTATTTCCTGGCATTTGAAAGAAGCTTTAGATTTAAACGATGCCAAAACGAGAAGAATTGTTTTCCGTGAAATTACTAAAAATGCCATTCTCAATGCCATTAAGGTTCCACGAGGTATTGATATTGATCTCGTAAATGCCCAACAAGCCAGAAGGATTTTGGACAGGCTGGTAGGTTTTGAAATATCTCCGATTCTTTGGAAAAAGATAAAAACAGGACTTTCTGCCGGGCGGGTACAGTCCGTAGCAGTAAAACTTATTGTAGAAAGAGAAAGAGAAATTGAAAAATTTCAGGCAAATGCTACCTTTAGAGTAACCGCCATCTTTCAATTGCCGGGAGGCCAAAAACTTTTCGCAGAATTAAATGAAAGATTTAAAAATGAAGCAGAAGCAAGAATATTTCTAGAAAAATGTACCGCTGCTGAATATTCTATAAAAACACTGGAGAAAAAACCTGCTAAAAAATCTCCGGCTGCACCTTTTACAACGTCTACTCTTCAACAAGAAGCAAGCAGAAAACTAGGCTTTTCTGTAGCTCAAACAATGGCACTGGCACAAAGGCTTTATGAAGCAGGTAAAATTTCTTATATGAGAACAGACTCTGTAAATTTGTCTGAAGATGCTTTAAATGCAGCACAATCTGAAATTACAAGAGAATATGGAAAAGAATTTGCACAAAGAAGGCAATTTAAAACTAAATCTGAAAGTGCACAAGAAGCGCATGAAGCCATAAGACCAACCAATTTTTCGGAGAAAGAAGCAAGTGAAGAAAGAAGAGAACAAAGACTTTACGAACTTATCCGCAAAAGAGCTATGGCTTCGCAAATGGCAGATGCAGAACTTGAAAGGACAACTGCTGCAATAGGTATTTCCACCGTTCCCCAAACACTCGTTGCCAAAGGCGAAGTTATTAAGTTCGAAGGTTTTCTTAAAGTCTATATAGAATCTACGGACGAGGAAGAAGATGAAGAAAAGTCTTCTATGCTACCTCCTTTGGAAGTCAACCAAAAGCTAAGCCTTGCTCAAATGAAAGCGTTGGAAAGATTTACACGCCCGGCTGCAAGATACACCGAAGCAAGCCTCGTAAAAAAACTGGAAGAAATGGGAATAGGAAGGCCTTCAACCTATGCACCAACCATATCTACCATCCAGAAAAGAGGCTATGTTGAAAAAGAAAGCAGAGAAGGGAAAGAGCGCTCTTTAAAAGAAATGCTTCTGGAGAAAAGTACAATAACAGAAAATACGATAACAGAAAATACAGGTGCTGAGAAAAATAAACTTTTCCCTACCGACATTGGTATGATCGTAAATGACTTTCTGGTTACGCATTTCCCCAATGTTACCAATTACAGCTTTACAGCCACTGTCGAACAGGAATTTGATGAAATTGCCCAAGGGAAAAAACAATGGGAAACAATGTTGGCTAATTTTTATGGATCTTTTCATCAAAAAGTACAAACAACAGAAACCATCGATCGCTCAACGGTAAATACATCAAGAGAACTTGGAGTTGACCCGGCTACCGGTAAAAAATTAATTGTACGTTTAGGACGTTTCGGCCCTCTTGCACAAATAGGAGAAACCTCTGAAGATGAAAGCGAAAAACCTAAATTTGCCAGCCTTAAAAAAGGACAACTATTAGAAACCATTACACTGGAAGAAGCTTTGGACTTATTTAAGTTACCAAGGGAGTCCGGCATTTATGAAGACAAACCTATGATCGTTGCCATTGGACGGTTTGGTCCTTATGTAAGGCATGACAATAAATTTTATTCCCTTACAAAAGAAGATGATCCTTTTACGGTAGATGAACAACGATGTATTACAATCATTGAAAATAAAAGGAAAGCAGATGCTGAAAAAGAAATAAAAGTTTTCCCTGAAAATCCGGATATAAAGGTGCTAAATGGTCGCTTTGGTCCCTATATTTCTGCCGGAAGCAAAAATGTAAAAATTCCCAAAGATCGGGATCCTAAAAGCTTAACACTTGAAGAATGCCTCGACATGGCAGAGAAAGCCCCTGAGAAAAAAGGCAGGTTTGCAAAAACAACCAAATCTACCGAAAAGAAAACAACTGCTAAAAAAACGACTACAAAAAAAACGACTACAAAAAAAGCAACTGCTAAAAAAAGTACCACAACTAAAAGTGCTGCTAAAAAGAAAAAATAAAAAAGAACTACTTCTTATACAAGTGGTTTGCAGATAGAAGTAAAAAATGAGAATCGTTGCACTCACCGGTGCCGGCATAAGTGCTGAAAGTGGCATAAGCACCTTTAGAGATTCCGGAGGTTTATGGGAAGGCTATGCTATAGAAGAAGTAGCCTCTCCACAAGGGTGGATAAAAAACCCGGCGGTAGTATTAGATTTCTACAATCAAAGAAGGAAAATTGCGCTAAACGCTGAACCCAATGAGGGGCATCTGGCACTGGCAAGGCTTGAAAGGCTATTTGAGCTAACAATTATTACTCAAAATGTAGATAACCTGCATGAAAAAGCCGGTTCTTCCCAAGTAATACATTTACATGGTGAACTGTTCAAAAGCAGAAGCACTAAAGACTCTCAACTAATATATGACATAGAAGGTTGGGAGCTTAAACTTGGCGACAAATGTGAAAAAGGTGCGCAACTTCGCCCCCATATCGTATGGTTTGGAGAACCGGTACCTTTATTGGAAAAGGCAATTGCTGCAACACGTATTGCCGATATTTTTATGGTTATAGGCACCTCCCTTCAAGTTTATCCGGCAGCCGGACTCATGAACTACGTAAAGGCAAGTGTTCCCAAATACATTATTGATCCGAACCTGCCTCCTGTAGCAAAAAATGATGCTCTTTTTTTAGTGCCGGAAAAAGCCAGTATTGGTTTACCTAAAGTAGCAGCACAATTGTTGCAAGAAAATGCTTAAACAAGCAATCTCCTGTTTTTAACCTCCGTTCGATTATTAATTATTGAAAATAGGATTAAATAAGCTATCTTGTTCTTTTTACAGCACTAATATTCAATAAATACCAACAAACGCCTGAAAGACTTAAAAGTGAATAGCGCCCGAATGGGTGGCAAGAAAAATCAAACATAACAACCCTAGGCACATATACACAAAAACATCCCCCCCTTGGTGGTCTGCCCACACAGCACTTGTTAGGAGCTATTCATATTCAATCCTACGGATTTATTTCTTCATTTTTAATATTGAATACCTCTTTTTAGTAAAAAAAACGCCTGCTATTTCTTTAAAAAACAGATTTTAGATTCCATTTTTTCTCCTTGTCATAGAATAACTTACCTTGTTTTATAATCAAAGGTGATTCTAAATTATTGGTATACAAAAGCCCTGTCCCAAGTCCCTGATGAAATCCATGTATAGGCAGGTTTGCCGTAAACTGTGCTATAGCATTCAGTCCAATATTGGATTCCAAAGCAGATGTAATCCACCAACCTATTTGCATTTCTTCCGCAATAGCAATCCATTCTTTTGTTTCTGCAAAACCGCCTAACAAGGTTGGTTTAAGAATAATATAGGGTGCTTTCATCTTTTCCAGCAATCTCTTTTTATCCTCCCTCCCAAAAATACCTATGAGATCTTCATCCAAAGCTATAGGAAGTATATTTAAAGTACACAAAGCGGCCATTTCCTCATATTGCCCGACTTTTAAAGGTTGTTCAATAGAATGCACTTTATATTCAGCCAACCTTTTCATTTTTTCCACTGCTTCAGGAAAAGCAAATGCACCATTGGCATCTACCCTTAAGACTATTTTTCCAGCACCTAAGCTATTTCTAACAGATGACAGAAGTTCCAATTCAGTTTCAAAGTCCAGCGCACCTATTTTTACTTTTATGCAAGAATACCCCTCTTGAAGCTTCTTTTTGACCTGTTCCTGCATAAAATCTTTAGCACCCATCCAAATAAGTCCATTTATAGGAATAGCTTGCTCTCCCCCTGCAAATGAATTATGGAAAATAATTCTTTTGCCTCCATTGAACAAATCGAAGAGCGCTGTTTCCAAAGCAAATAAAATAGAAGGAAAAGCATGAAGGGAAAAGGCTTCTTTTAGGTTTAAGGCAAGCAAATCGGGCAATGTAAAATTTTGGAGTGCTTGCGCCACATCCATCATTTTTTTTTCAAATTCAGGAATAGCATCGATACTAAGCCCGGGAAGAGGTCCGGCTTCGCCTATTCCAAACAAGACATCCTTCTCCCCTTCCCATATCTTCAAAAACCACGTTCTTTTTTGTTTAAGCACACCTCTTGAAGTACCTGCATCAAACTTAAAATTGAGAATATAGGGCTGCACCTGTGCCTGAAGTTTCATTGCAAAAATAGTTTTAGTAGAAATACCAACAAATGAAGCAGTAAGTTGTCCGGTTCAAAAGTCCCAAAAGGCTTTCTTCTCACCTATTGGCTTAAAAACCTTGCTTTACTATAAAACTTTAAACTCAATTCTACGGTTTTTCTGTCTACCTTCTTCTGTATCATTCGACGCTATTGGTTTGGTTTCTCCGTATCCTTTAAACCGAAGCCTGGAAGACGTTACTCCTTTTTGAATAATGTATTTGTACACTGCTTCCGCTCGTTTCAAAGACAATTGCATATTATCCTTATCAGAGCCAACGTTATCGGTATGTCCACCAAACTCAATCTTCACCTCCGGATTTTGCTTTAGAAACAAAACTATTTTATCTAACTCTGTTTTGGACTTTTCTTCCAGTGCATATTGATTGGTAGGAAAGAATATATTATTGAGGACTACCGAGTTTCCTTGTTTTATAGGATCGAGATAAACATCCAGTTTTAAAGGATTAAAGTTTTTAGCATCCTGAAAATCAAAAAACTGGCTTTTAAAAAGATAGCCTGTTTCATCTACATAAAGCGCAAATTGCGAACCTTCTGTAAGTACCAAAAGATATG
>Ga0164242_10004975_pt1 | contig 14822 bp, 5 predicted proteins | sample OricomgcompostMG_FD_108783 | JGI IMG/M metagenome (GOLD analysis project Ga0164242, IMG submission 108783) | Miracle-Growth compost microbial communities from Emeryville, California, USA - Original compost - Miracle growth compost (MG) ... | reverse complement strand
GTTTAATCAAACAAAAAAAAGAGTACGTATTTTGGGTGATTCTATTGCCTGTTCCGATGGAAGTAAATCGGTAACTATGGGCATTTCCAAAGGTTTTGATGGATACCAATGGAGAAAAGATGGCGTACTTATTGCAGATTCTAATGGACATACGCTCACTGTTGCTGAACCTGGTGTCTATCAAGTACGGTATCAGAGAAAACAATATTATTTCTCAGGAGAGGAGCAGTGGTCTGATTGGAGTGAGCCTGTGAAAATTAAATCAAATTTAGAATTTGTCCCAGAAATAACTGCTTTAGGCAGTACGGCATTACCTGCTTTAGATGGAAAAACCTCCGTTATGCTTACTGCTCCTGGTGGCTATACTTGGTATAGTTGGAGCAATGGAGCATCTACACGATCCATTACAGTTCAGGATTCCGGCTCGTATTCTGTCCGGGTAGGGCAAGTCGGTAAATGTTTAGGTGTTTCTTCCGAACTATTACATGTTACAAATAATAGAAGTTTGAACTATCCTCAGAGCCCTACGAATCTTACAGGAAACATACTTACCAGTACCGTTCTGAAATTGCAATGGGAAGATAATGCTTCTAATGAAGATGCATTTGAAATATATAGAAAACCCAAAGAGGGTTCATTGGCTTTCTTAGCTAAACTGGGAGCAAATAGTACTTTCTACAAAGATTCTTCTTTTATTCCCGGCAGTACATATACGTATTTTGTAAGAGCCATAAATAAAAATGGTTATTCAGACCCGTCTAATGGGTATCAAATAGCGACTATCCCGGATATCGCCCCTCCAGGTACGCCTTCCGGTTTGGCTGTTACGGTTGATGATCAAACAAGTGCCAATCTTTTTTGGGCAGAAGCCACCGACAATGTTTCCTTAAATGGGTATATCGTTTATCTGAATGGAGATTCTGTTGCATTTACCGTAAATCCGGATTACTCATTTACTACGTTGAGTGCTTGCCACAATTATGCGGTATATGTGAAAGCCGTTGATGTAGCAGGAAATAAGAGCCAAGCGAGTAATCAAGTATCTTTTAATACCTGTTTTTCCGGTTTGACTTATAATTTTTATCATGAAGATGGACAAGCTGTAAATGAAATGCCCGATTTCTCTGCTATTTTCCCGATGGAAACAGGGCATATTGACAATTTTTCGCTTTCTCCAAGAGGTTCAGTCGGAGATCATTTTGCTTTTACTTATGCGGGTTATATAAATATTCCCACTACAGGAGATTATACCTTTTATACATCATCAGATGATGGGAGCCGGCTGCTGATTGATGGAGCACTAGTTGTAGATAATGATGGTTTGCATGGAACAACAGAGAAAAGTGGTTCTGTCTCTTTGACTGCGGGTGCTCATGCTATCCAGGTGGAGTTTTTTGAACAAGCTGGTGGGGAGGTTCTAGAAGTAAGATGGGAAGGTCCTGCTATTGGTAAAGCGCTTATACCTTCTAATGTATTGAATAATGGTACTCCATCGGTACTTACTTTACCTTCCACGCCACAAGGGCTTACGCTTACTTCTATATCTTCTTCGAGAGTACTGGTAAAGTGGCAGGGAACAGAAAGTCGCTATGAGATTGAAAGAGGAATGGCACCTACAGGTACATTTGTGCATGTAGGTACGGTTGAAGGAAATACTTTCCGGGATTCCAGCCTTGCTGCTTCAACACAATATTATTATCGGGTAAAAGCGCTAGCGGAGGTTTCTGAAGGTGCCTATTCTGCTGTGGCTACTATAACAACGGCTTCTTTGCCCCAATTGCCAGGCACTCCTGCTAACCTGAGTGCTTCCGGTGGGTCAAATAAAATTGAACTGAATTGGGAAGATACATCGAGCAGTGAGGTTGCTTTTGTAGTAGAACTTTCTACCGACAATAGTGCTTTCTTAAAAATTACAAGTCTTCCTGAAAATACCACAAGCTATGCCTTAAATCCTGTAAATTCCTCCGTAAAGCATTATTTTCGTGTGGCTGCCGTAAATGAGGCAGGGCAATCTGCCTATTCCAATACAGCAATTATTGATTTTGATACAATTCCCAATGCACCGCTAAATCCGGTTTCTACGGTTCTTTCTGCCAAACAAATTCAAATTTCCTGGACAGACAATTCTTTGAATGAAAAAGGCTTTATTGTAGAAAGACAAATAAATGGCGGGGATTTTATTGAAATAGCGCGTATTAAAGCAGACTCTTCCCGTATTTCAGATGCGGCGGAAAATGGAGATAGCCTTATTTATAGAATAAAAAGTTATAATGACTTTGGCATAAGTACTGCGCTGCAATTTAAGGTTATACTTCCTGAAGAACCTCTAAAACCCAATACCGCTTCCTGGCGAATTCCTGCAGATGCTGTTTATATAAAAAGTAAGGATGCCTCCAAAAATACACTGCTTACTACCGCACTGAAGGAAAAGAAGGATTTCTTTCAAAAAATAAATTTGGCAGTTGGGGATAGTTTTGTGCTTGCGATGAAATTACCTGTCCTTCAAAATGACGGTATGTTCACTTTTAATATTAAAAACTCATATACAAAAACGAGAGATGTTTCCGGAGTTTTTACCAAAGCATTTTATTCTTCCAATAGTACCAATGGAATTGATGGTGATTGGGCTGCAATGGATTTATATACATCAGGTCGAACCAATCAATTGCAAAAGCTTGATTTGGATAAATCGATGGGAGGGAAGTGGATAAAGCTGGAGATGAAGAATAATGATGTTAGAGACGAAGACCTCACAGAGTTTGCTTTATACCAATTTCCCCTTACTGGAAAACCTCAGTATTTCTTGGTGTTTGGAGCATCTATAATGGAAGCTTCCGGTAGTTTGGAAGGATATAAAAAACAAATAGATACCTATTTTTCAGGCAAAGGCTATGATCCGGTTATTTTTAACCTTGCTCTGGCTGGTTCCAATAGCTACCAATTGGAAGATTCTATTGATACTTTTCTAAGCAGGCATCCTAAAGCACAATATGTATTTATACATACCGGAGGAAATAATGTTACACCAGATAGACCTCTTACCTATGATAAGCTTGATGCTTCCAAAACGCAGGCTTTTTTAGAAGCTATGAAAAATATCATAGAGAAGGTAAAGCAAGCCGATAAGACTGTTTTCATGGCGGATCTTACTTTTAGGAATTATCCGGTAAAAGGAACGCAACCTGCGGTGAATGGTGGCTTAAATCAGGAAAATGGTTCACTTCCTTTTAATTATTTATTAAATCAGATTTTGGCAGAGGAAACGCCGGAATTTTACGATCCCTTTACCCGAAGGGCAAAAGTAGATTTTTACCCTACGACTTTAAATAATCAGGATATTTTGAATGGAGATGGTATTCATCCTTATGGAAGTAAATACGATGGTATACGTATGGAATGGATAGATCATGCTATGCAATATGTATATGAAGGTACTTTTGCTCCTCCTTTGGTGTATAATGAGTATGTACCGGAGCTTGTATCGAAAGCAACCAATGCGGTTGTACAAGCCGAAAGCAGCCTTTCCGGTTCGGATATCTGGACGGCAAGGATTTTGGTAGAACAAATAGGGGATGCAAGTATAAGAGTCCCTTTGCATATACGATTGGACGAAATTGACTCCAGAGCCCTTGTTACTAAGCCCTATACACCTTCTGCCCTGGAAGCTTCTACTGTACAAGGAGGTGTGCAGTTGACGTGGAAGGACAATGCTTACAATGCAGCTGGTTTTGAAATTTACCGGGCAAAAGATTCAACTACATTTGGTTTCGTTGGGAAGTCAGGTGTAAGCACTACTTCTTTTACCGATAGTACAGTTGCACCGAATACTTCCTATCTATACAAAATTGTTGCTGTAAATAAAGCCGGGGCTTCTCCTTTTTCAAACACCGCTTCTGCTACAACCACAGGTTCAGATACACTCTATTTCGATGGAGAGATAGATAATCTTTGGAGTTCTGTTCAAAATTGGTCTGAGAATAGCCTGCCGGGAAGTTTTTCTTATGTAAAACTCGACAATACACTTATGCCTTCTGCCTATAGTGTTCACCTTGATTCAGCGGTTGCGCCATTTACTATAGAAGTGGGTGGTACAGATACGGTGCAATTATTTATAGATGCAGGTATTTCTTCCCTGGGAATAGATGGGCAAAATTCATTAACGATTCATCCTACTGGGAAGGTTTTCATAAATAAAAGCTTAACCTTGCGCGGAAACGTTATTTTAGATGGTACTTTAGAGGTAGCAGCAGATTCTTTAACCATAGCAGGAAATATAACAGGTACCGGAAAGCTTATTGTTTCTCCCGGTTGCGTATTTACCTATAGTGAAAGTGCGGCTTCGATTTTCCCGGCTTCTTATGGAACCTTGGTTACTAATTCAGATACAGTACTTACTTTTTCAGGTAAAAGCTCCGTTACAGGAAGCTTGGCTCTTGTAAAAGGACAAGTAAATTCCAATGATAACCTGAGTATAGATTTAAATACAGGTTATATAGAATATAACCCTTCTTATTCAGGTGTATTGCAGGGGAAAGTGCATGTAGAAAAAGATGTTACTCATAATAAATACACCTATATTTCTACCGGGTTGAACAATGTTTCTTCTGCTGAATTTAAAGTATCCACTAACTATTTTGTTAGTTATATGTACGATGAAACACCTGCAAGCAGAACTGCTGGAAACTCCTCTTCAGGATGGAGTGCTTTACCACCTGTAATTACCTCCGGTATGAGTGGTTTAGCCGTTTATTTTTTAAACAAGGGTACATTAAGTTATGCAGGTGACTATAATAATGGTGCTGGTAATGCAAACCTTACCTACTCCAATATTGCCGGGGATTCAAGTACAGATGGTTGGAATTTGATAGGGAACCCATTTCTTGGGAATTTAGATTGGGATTTAGTTTCTGCTACGCTTGATACAAATTATGTGGAGAAAGCAATTTATATATTTGATGGAGGTGCATATACCTCTTATGTAGATGGTTTCCCTACCGGTCAAGGACTTAATATTATTTCTCCTTTGCAAAGCTTTTTTGTACATGTAAAACAGCCTTATAATCTCATAATTAATAAAAATTGCCAAAGTAATGGTACAAAGCACCTTTATAGAAAAGCAGCTTCGGCCGATCAACTGGAGATAGCAGTAACATCTTCCACCACATCTGATAAAACATATGTTCGGTTTCTTCCGGAGGCAAGCAAGCGTTTTGATGCAAGTTATGATGCCTTCAAGATGTATAATGAAGGGAATATACCCTCTCTTTATACAGATTTATATGCGAAAGAATATGCCATAAACTCCATCCCGGCTCCTTCTGACTCAATTACATTAGATTTAAGGTTTATGGCCACATCTGCTGTTGACTTTACCCTTGCTTTTAATGAAATGGCTGCTTTTGATGGTTACACGATTGTTTTATCCGATTCTGTAACGGGTTATCGAGAAGCTATTCAAAACCAATCGACGTATACTTTTAGAAATATTCCTTCGGTGCAAAACAGGTTTAAGCTGACCTTTATAAAAGAAGGTTTGGCTACTACTCCAAAAGCAGTGAGTAAGGTGATAGCAAGGGTAAACTGTGGCGGTATGGAAATTGCGGCAGATCCAATCAGTTGGTCTTTAGATCGGCAGGCATCTCCATCTGGTTTTCTAAATCCGAATAGTTCTAATAATACAACCGGAAGTAATTTTTGGAGAGGCGAAAATACGACCGATGCCCCTGCTGAATTACTTGGCACAAACCGTTTGGATGGGCCTTGGGGAGGTGCTTTGCAATATGATTTTCCGGTTGAAAATGGAAATTATTTGGTGAAACTTTATTTTGCGGAGAAACCTAATGGAATTAAAGAACCGGGGGAGCGAGTGTTTGATGTGCTTATTGAAAATGCAGTAGTAACTTCCGATTTAGATATTTATGCTGCTGTTCAATCGGGGGCTTTACAAAAGAACTATTTTGTAGATGTCGAAGATGGGATGCTCAATATTAGTTTTAACAGGAAGGTTAACAATCCTCAAATAAATGGTATTGAAATTGTTTCCCAAGGTACTGTAGATACGCTTGCAGATCTAGAACTGGCTGTATTCCCTAATCCGTTTAACGATTCTTTTACCGGAAAAATAGATGAGGGTTATACGGGTGCTGCGACCATCGCTGTTTTTGATGCGCAAGGCTTTAATGCTTTAACAGAAGCTATTCAAGTTTCTGATGGCTATTTTTCCATAAGCAATTTAAATGAGTTTGCATACGGTATTTATATACTTCGGGTGGTAACGCCTACTCATACCTATTGGTTGAGAATTCAAAAAGAGTAAAAGTATTTTCTCATCACTAAGGCTGCTTAGACTCTGGGTTTGGGCAGCCTTTTTAGTGAATGGGAGCATGTGTAGGCATCCCCAAAAATAAATAGGCACACTTTTGGGGACAGTATGAAATGCTTTGCCGAATCCTAAGTCCACAATAACTTTAATGGGGTATGTTGCCATGGAAATGGAAGAAAAAACTTATAGCTATCCTATAAGTAATTTCAAATTTGATGATAACTTTAACCAAAACAACGTGTGAAGTGAACACTGGAAAACCCTCTAAACAGGCACACTATTGGGGACAGTCCCAATTTTGATAAACTCCCGTCTCTTAGAGAGCAAGTGGAGACCATTGAAATTTTAAGACAACCCAACACAAATCGACCGCAGCATTAACCACTTCTTTTGTTTCAGCGGAAATCTTAGATTCATAGTTGATGCCTTATACAACTCATCTTTGTACTGATGATGTTTTTATTGTAGAACTATCTTGCGCCTCTTGAAGGACGATAGCATTAATCAACATTGCCTGGTTAGAAATCTCTTTTAATTCAGCTTTTTCTAATTAATTTTTTAAAATCCTCAGTAGGCTCTTACCACTTTCCCTTCCATAAAGTTTATAAAAGCTTTATTGGCAACCCGGTTGCCACCCACGGTTGGGTAGTCTCCTGTAAAATACCAGTCTCCGAGATGATTTGGACAAGCTTGGTGCAAGTTTTCTACTGTTTGATAGATTACCTGTACTTCCGCACCACATTGGGGAGGAGTAACAATTTCTCCAATCTTGTTGCTTACCTGTTCGTCGGTAAAAGGTTTATAAATATCTTTAACGTAATTGTTTACATTCCCTCCTAAATCGCTCATTGCAGATTTGCATTTTTCGCAGGTAGCATCTAAAATAGCTTCAAGACCTGCTTCTTTTAGTAAAGCGATTACTGCCCTAAAAGCTACAAACTCCTTCATTTTTGACATATCTATCCCGTAGCAGTCCGGGAAACGTATTTGAGGTGCAGAAGAAACGATTATAATTTTCTTTGGTTCAAGCTTATCCAGCATTTTAATAATGCTTTTTTCCAAGGTTGTTCCCCTTACGATGGAATCGTCAATCACAACCAGCGAGTCTACACCCTTCTTAATAACTTCATAAGTGGTGTCGTATAAGTGCGAAACAAACTCATCCCGTTGTGCATCCGCTGTAATAAAGGAGCGAAGCTTAGCATCTTTAATAACCAGTTTTTCGGTTCTTGGAACGAAGCTTAGAATTTTATCCAGTTCTTTTCCTTTGACAATCCCCTCTTCTACAATTTTTTTTCTGTATTGGGCATAGTGCGCATTTACTCCTGCCATTAAACCCAAAAAGGAAGTCTCTGCGGTATTGGGAATGTAGCTAAAAACGGTGTTTTCGAGGTCGTAGTTAATAGCTTTGAGTACTTGGGGCATAAGGAGCTTCCCAAGACTTTTCCGCTCGCTGTAAATATTCGGGTCAGAACCTCTTGAAAAGTATATTCGCTCGAAACTACATGATTTTTTAGGAAGCTGGTCTATATATTGTTTTTCTGCATAAGAGCCATCCTTGTTTATTATGAGTGCATATCCGGGAGTTACTTCTTTTATTTCCTGATATTCAACTCCAAATGCAGTTTTTATAGCCGGTTTTTCGGAGGCTACAACTACAATTTCATCATCTGCATAATAATAAGCCGGTCTTATCCCTGCCGGATCTCTTGCTACAAAGGCGGCTCCATGTCCCGTCATTCCTACCATTGCATAACCACCATCAAAATCTTTACAGGAGCGGGTAAGTATTCGGTGTAAGTCAAGCTCATTTTCTATAAGGTCAGAAATTTCACTATTGGAGTATTCTCCTTTGTATTTGTCAAATATTGCTTGGTTTTCTTCATCCAGGAAATGCCCTATTTTCTCAAGTACGGTAACCGTGTCTGTTTTTTCTTTTGGGTGCTGCCCAAGTTCAATAAGCCTTTCAAAGAGCTCATCTACATTGGTCATATTGAAGTTTCCTGCTAAAACCAAATTTCTACTTTTCCAGTTGTTTTGCCTTAAAAAAGGATGGCAGGTTTCTATTTCGTTTTTTCCATGTGTGCCATACCTTAAATGCCCCATCAGCACTTCTCCCGTAAAGCCTACATTTTCTTGCAACCAAGCAGTATTGTAATATTTATCTTTATGCTCTTTTATCAGCTTCCTGAATTTCTTGTTTATTTTATTGAAAATGGCAGATATGGGTTGCGAATCAATAGAGCGCATTCTGCTTATATATCTTTTACCTTTAGGTACATGTATTTTTATAGTTGCAACACCTGCTCCGTCTTGCCCCCTATTGTGCTGCTTTTCCATAAGCAGGTAAAGTTTGTTTATTCCGTAAAGAGGTGTTCCATACTTTTCAACATAGTAGGAATAGGGCTTCCTGAGGCGAATGAGGGCAATACCGCATTCATGTTTTATGGGCTCACTCATAAAGGGATATGGAGAAAGTTAAGGTTTATAGTATCAATATGTTCCATTAGCCATTCCGGGCTGAAGAAAATCCACAAGATCACAAATGCCAGCAGAGAGACTAAGGTTTTATTCAATAAGCTATTTTTAATGGGGTTGTAGTCTCCTTTACTTTCCTTAAAGAACATAATATATGGAATCTTTAAGTAATAGAATAGCGCAACAACCGTATTTAGTAATCCAAATAGTAAAAGATATAATAAGAGTTCGTTTCCACTGGCTTGATAGGTTTCCCATAATGCAGAAAAGACAAATAACTTTGCGTAAAATCCTGCAGTAGGAGGAAGCCCGGTAAGTGCTATCATAACTATTACAAATATAACTCCGGTCAAGGGGAATTTAATACCTATTCCGGCAAATTTCCTTACGTCTTCACTTCCTGCCAAATCCGATACCATCTGAACCAATATAAAAGCGGCAAAGTTCATTGGTAAAAATATTGATGTATAGTATATTACACTTTTTATTCCTGTATTAGAAAAAGCAATTATCCCTAAAAGAATGAAGCCGGAGTGGGCTATGGAAGAGTATGCCAGCAGTCTTTTTCCATTGTTTTGCCAAATGGCGGAAAAGTTACCAATGGCAAGGGTTATGAAAGCAAGGGTTGAGAGGACTATTGTGATTTCTGCTCTGTTTAGTTGTTGAAATAAAGGGTAAAACAGTTTTAAAATTACAGCAAAGCCTGCTGCTTTTGGTGCTACCGATAAAAAGGCACTAACAGAGGTAGGGGCAGCTTCATATACGTCTGGAGTCCAGAAGTGGAAGGGGAATAGGGCTGTCTTGAATAAAAAACCGCCTAAGGTTAGGAATAAAACCAGTAAAAGCACGGTGTTATTTGTGTTTAATGCAGTATTTGAAAAAATCCCTTCGAATGCTAAAGACCCTGAAAGTCCGTAGAGTAGGGACATTCCATAAAGCATAACAGCAGAAGAGATAACCCCAAAAAGGAAGTACTTTAGGCTGCCTTCTGCCGATTGTTTATTTAAGAGGAATAGCACAAGTATATAGCCGGAGATACTCACAAACTCAATGCTTAGGTACAGCATCAGGAGGTTTTCTGCCATGACCGTGCAATTTAACCCGATGAGCGATAGTAGTAAAATTTCATAAAATTCTCCGAGTCCTTTTTGTTTGCTATTGGGTTCATTTCCTAATAAAAATAAGACTGTTATGAGACTGCTTATAGAAAATAAAAATTTAAAAAAGACGGAAAATGAAGTAAGGGAAAGCATACCGAGGAATAAATCCATATTGCCTTTTAGGCCAATGGTTTCCCACTGCAAGGTAAGAAGGTATAATGCTACACTTATTCCGGCAATGGTGGTAAAATGCAAAAAAGCGTTTTTCCTTTTTTTTACAAACAGGTCAATAAGAAGTAATGCCAGAAAAGTTAGGGTGAGTAGCAATTCGGGGAAAATACCTGAAAAGCTGTTTTGAATAGCTTCAAGTCTGGGAATCAATATTTCAGAAACTTCTTTCAAGGGGTTACTGAATAAGTTTATTTACAAAGAAGGCAATCCCCGGAGAAATGACCTCTACCAGGATGCCTGGAAATAACCCTAATAGTAGCGTAAATAGAAGTAGGGGAAAGAGCATGGTCTTTTCTCTGATACTGAGATCGGGAAGTTGCCATTCCTGCGTTTTAATCCAGAATTTACCGAAGAACATTCTTTGTAAAGTCCATAAGAAATATACAGCTCCAAGTAGAATACCGATAACGCCTGCTATTCCCATCCATTCGCTTAATAAGCCATTGATCAAATGTGATTTAAATGCGCCAAGCAGCACAAAAAGTTCGCTTATAAAACCACTAAATCCGGGTAAGCCAAGGGAAGCGAAAAAGGATAAAGTAACTACGGTTGTAAAAACAGGCATTTTGGAAGCAAGCCCTCTATAATGTTCGATTGTTCGATCGTGTGTCCTGTCATAAAGTACTCCTGCACACAAGAAAAGGAGGCAGCTTATAATTCCATGACTTACCATCATATACACAGCTCCGTTTAATCCTTCTGCTGTCAAAGAGGCGATACCAAGCAATACAAAACCCATGTGGGATACAGATGAATAGGCGATAAGCTTTTTTAGGTCTTTCATTGCAAGTGCATTAAACGCACCGTATAGTATAGAGATTACACCAATAAGCCCGATATACCAGGCATAATGAATTGCCCCATCCGGGAAAATAGCATAAGCAGTACGTAAGATCCCATAGCCACCTATTTTTAAAAGAATTCCGGCGAGAACTACCGAAATGGAGGTCGGTGCTTCTACATGGGCATTGGGCAGCCATGTATGGAGAGGAACTGCGGGTAATTTTATCAAAAAGCCAATAAGCAGTGCCAGAAAAGCCATGAGGCGGGCGTCTACACCCAAAATGAGCCAGGTAGTGGAGGTAGATAAGAGCGTTCCCGGAATAAAGTTTGCCGTATCGGTCATCAGGAGCATATTGAAGGTATGGACGAGATCCTTAGCCGGGATTTTTCCGGCGGCTAATAGTTGCTGTACCTGTTGTACTATACCGGCATCCGGTACTATTCCCGAAGGAACCAAGCCCATTGCAATGGCCGTTGCAGCCGGGTCAATTACCGAGAGGTAAAGTGCAATGATTGCAATAAGAATGAAAAGTGAACCAAACAGCGTATAAAGGAAAAATTTAATGGAAGCATATTCCCTTTTTGCACCTCCCCATATCCCAATTAAAAAGTACATGGGAAGTAGCATAAACTCAAAGAAAAGATAGAATAGGATAAAATCTAATGCTAAAAAACAACCGACTATGGTAGCACTTAATAAAAGATAGAGCGCAAAATAGCCTCTTTTTTTTGCTTCAATCTTCCAGCTTGCTATTGTTCCTACCGTAAGTACGATAGTCGCAAGGAATACGAGGGAAACACTAAGGCTATCGACTCCAATAAAATAATCTATATGCAAAATTCCGGAGGCGCCAAGGTTGAGTATAATCCAGGATGTTTTTTCTGCAAATTGTAAGGCATTTGTAGGGGAGGGGATAAAAGAGAAAAATACATAACCTGCTAAAAGCACTTGTATAAGATTTGCTCCCAGGGTAATATATTTGAAATATTCTTTTTTTAGGCTAGGGAGAAGAACAAACAGCAGGGCAATTAAGGGGACAAAAATTAGTAAAGAAAGCGGATTGGATGGCATTTAATTTCTATCTGTTCAATTTTAAGGTAAAAATAGGATTATCGTAATTAAAAACGGACAATAATTAAATTAAAATTAGCATAAGTAAGAAGATAATAAAAATAGAAAGAAATAACAGATAGCCATGAATACCTCCTTTGTGCATAGCGCGGGTTCGTTGCCCGAGAAATCCGGTTACCCACGCTGCTGTATTTACGATTCCATCAATGAGTGTTTTGTCCACCCATGCTGCTACATGTGCAAGCACTACATTAAAAATAGCAAAACCATGTAATATGCCATCTATGAAACGTATATCTACCCTGTTTAGGAAATTTCCCAGTACCACTGCCGAATCACCAAAAACTGTTTTATGGAAGCTAAATAAGTAAAAGTTGTTGAAAGATAGCCGAAACCAAAAGGTTTCGGTAAGTTTTCCTGTCCCGGTAGAAACAGCTTTTTTTCCATATAAAAACCATGCAATTAGTAGTCCGCAGAGCGCAAGGTTTACAGAGAGAATCGGTGCTATTAGATGTGGGAGGTGTTCCTGTGTTTTTGCAAAAGAACCGAGTGAGGAAAGTAACCAACCCGATTCCGGATTGAAAGGAGATAGAGAAAAAATAAACCAGAAAGAAAAAAATGCCAGTATTGAAAGCGGAATTTTAAATTTATTGCCTGCTCCTTTTAAATTGTTGAAGATTGCTTCTGCTGTTTCGTGCATTTCTCCCAGCCTAAACTTGTTGAAGAAAACCATAAATAGTTGTCTTCCCATATAGAAGGCTGTTATAAATACAGTAATGAAACCACAAAAAGGGACAAAAAAGCTTAAAAGATTGTGGTTTGCTGCTGCCCATTCAAAACTTCGGATTAGAATAATATCTTTAGAAAGGAAACCTGAAAAAAAAGGCATTCCGATAAGTGAAAGCGCAGCAATAGTATAAGTAACAAAGGTAACGGGCATTTTTTTCCGAAAGCCACCCATTAAGCGCATATCGAGGGTGTCGAACTTGATGTAGTACCCCAAATCAAAAAGATGTTTGGAAATATGGTGCATGGAGTGGATAACAGCACCGACAGCGAGAAATAAACAGGCCTTAAAAAAAGCATGTGTTGCTAAGTGGAAAAAAGCAGCGTCGAAAGCACCAATTCCAATGCCAATCATCATATAACCGAGTTGGCTTATGGTTGAAAAGGCCAGCACTTTCTTTATATCATTTTGGGTAATGGCGGCGTAAGCACCCATAAATGCAGTGATGGCACCTGCATAAGCAATGATGGTTAAGATTTCTTCTGCTAAAAGAAAATGCACTTTAAAAAGGAGATATACGCCTGCAGCAACCATCGTAGCAGCATGTAGCAGTGCTGAAACAGGCGTCGGCCCTTCCATTGCTCCCGGTAACCAGGATTGTAAAGGGAACTGTGCCGATTTTCCCATGCTTCCAAGGAAAAGGCCAATACCTGCAATTAAAAACCATGTTGGCAGTGCTCCTTTGAAATCCAGTGTTTGTTGTAGCGTTTCTAACTCAAAAGTTCCTGCATACGTGTAAATAGCCAGCAAAGCAGTAACAAATCCAACGTCGCCCACCCGGTTATAGATAAAAGCATTTTTAGCAGCTTTAGCAGCAGCATCTTTTTCAAACCAAAAACCAATAAGAAGATACGAAGAGAACCCTACCAATTCCCAAAAAATAAAAGTAATGAGCAGATTGTCGGATAAGACAATGCCCAACATAGAGAAGGTAAAGAGTGCCAGATAAGGGAAGTACCTAAGATAGTTTCGCTTACCTTCCATATACTCAATCGAGTAAATATGAACCAGAAAGGAAATGAAAGTAACAATGGAAAGCATCGTGACAGCTGCTATATTTAGCCGCAAACTTATTGTAAAGGCTGTATTTCCGGTGTTAGTCTGCATTGAAAACCAAGAAAACCGGGATAAGTGTGTATTACCCTGCAAAGTATCGTAAAAAAGAAACAGTGATAATAAAAAACATAATCCCATAATCCCCGCTGCAAAATAATCGCCTTTGTTGGGTAAATACCTTCCAAAGAAATAGAGGACTACAAAGGAAAAAAGCGGCAAAAAGAAAATCACCAAGGCAATGGTAGATGCGCCATCGGGAGGAATCAAAGAAGATACAACCGTATTTATTGCTTGGCTCATCCGTTTAGTGTTTCGGCTTTTGTGAGATCAACGGTTCTGAAATGGGCATATAATTTCAGGATGATGGCTAAGCCAACTGCTGCTTCTGAGGCTGCAACCAGGATAACAAAAAGTGCAAAGATTTGCCCTTCCAATTTGTCTGGTTGGTAATAGCTAAAGGCTACAAAGTTTATGTTTGCAGCATTCAGCATCAATTCGATACCCATGAGCATAAACACCGCATTTTTCTTTATCAGGACAATCGCTAATCCGATAGAAAAAAGTGCTGCAGCCAATAGTAGAAAGTATATAAGCAATTTTCTTTATTTAGGGTTTTTTCGAACAGCGTTGATAGCAATAAATGAGGCACCAATCAACGCACCTGTCAAAATTAATGCAGCCAATTCAAAAGGCAAAATATAACTGCTCATAAGCTTAATACCTATGGAAGCTATTGTAGAGCCCGATACGGTTTGGCCCGACTTCTCAGCGGCTGCAATCCAGGGTACGGCTGCAAAGTTTGCTTTGAACAGGATTGCAGCGAATAAAGCAAAAGTTACCATACCTGCTATAATGCCTATTAATTTATGAATAAAGGTAGTATGTATATCGGGTAAAGCAATTTTATAGGTCATCATAATACCGAAAAGAATGAGTACCAAGATGCCTCCTACATAAACCATGATTTGGCTTATCCCTACGAAATCAGCCCCG
>Ga0164242_10004974_pt1 | contig 14829 bp, 13 predicted proteins | sample OricomgcompostMG_FD_108783 | JGI IMG/M metagenome (GOLD analysis project Ga0164242, IMG submission 108783) | Miracle-Growth compost microbial communities from Emeryville, California, USA - Original compost - Miracle growth compost (MG) ... | reverse complement strand
TTTTTCTATAACAATATTAACATATTTAAACTTCTATATACCATTTCAAAAAACGATATAAAATATAACTTAATAAAATAGATCTAATTATTATTCTTCTTAATTTTCTTTTATTCTTTTTTTTTTCTCTAGCAATTATTTGTTTATAACGATATGAATATTTATTTGTATATAATAAAGAACCTCTCCTTCTTGGAGCAATTTTTAATCTTTTTTTGGGTCTTTATTGGTATGACTAGCTAAATCAAAAATTTGATATAATTGTCTACTAAAGAATGTATTTCTATCAGTTTTTGGATTAAAATAATATTCAATAACATATGATTGTAAAATTGCATGTAATATATGTCTTTCACCATCATATAAAGAACCATATTTATCTCCACGAGCATAAATACGAGAAGGTAATATAATTTTTAAAACAAAATTATTAAATTTTTCTAAAGCACGAGATTCTAAAATATCATATTCAAGATAATGTTTATATAAAGATAAAACAATAAGGTTGAAATAATAAATAAAAATAAAAAGTAAGAAAATTAAAAGGCTAAAAGCAGATAATAAAGATCCATAAGAAGCTAATAAATTTAAACTTGCATATCCATCTGGATAATCAGGAATACGACGAGGCATACCTGCTAATCCTAAAAAGTGCATTGGAAAAAAAGTTATATTAACTCCAATAAAAGTTAACCAGAAATGTAAATGAGCTAAGAAACGACAAATTTCAGCTTTTTTATCATTAAATTTATATAAATATTCCATAAATCCAATATAATATTGACGTATTATAGTTGGATTTTTACGTTCTTCTTTAGTTGGTTTTTTCCAACGATTCCAAAGAGAACTACGAAGATATAATACAGTAGGATATTGGATTTTATAATCTTGTCCAAAAATATGAATCCAATGATAAAAACCAGCAAAAATAGCAAAAACAGCTCCCATACTTAAAACATAATGAAAATGAGCAACAACATAATAGGTATCATGCATTGCAATATCAATTCCTGCATTAGATAAAATAATTCCTGTTAATCCTCCAAGAGTGAATAAGAATAAAAATCCTAATGCAAATAACATTGCTGGAGTAAAATGTACTTTACCTCCCCAAATTGTCATTAACCAACTAAAAATTTTTACTCCAGTAGGTACAGCTATAATCATAGTTGCCGCAGAAAAATATGCACGAGTATCTATATCTAATCCTACAGTAAACATATGATGAGCCCAAACTAAAAATCCTAAAAATCCTATAGAACCCATGGCATAAACCATTCCTGTATATCCAAAAATACGATTATGAGAATATCTTTCAATAACTTGACTAATAATACCAAATCCTGGTAAAATTAAAATGTATACTTCAGGATGACCAAAAAACCAGAATATATGTTGATATAAGACTGGGTCTCCTCCTCCCATTGCATCAAAAAAACTTGTATTAAAGTGACGATCAGTAATTAACATAGTTAAACCTCCAGCCAATACAGGTAAAGATAATAATAATAATATAGCAGTAATTAAAATAGACCAAACAAATAATGGCATTTTAATATAATCCATTCCTGGCATTCTCATATTAACTATAGTAGTTATCATATTGATTGCTCCAGCTAATGAAGATACACCAGCGATATGTAAACTAAAAATAGCTAAATCAACAGCAGGTCCTGAATGTGCTGTAATACTAGATAATGGAGGATATAAAGTCCATCCAGTTCCAGCACCTTCTTCAATTATAGAAGATAATAATAATAATATAAAAGAAACAGGTAATAACCAAAAACTTAAATTATTTAAACGAGGAAATGCCATATCAGGAGCTCCTATCATTAAAGGAACAAACCAATTTCCAAATCCTCCGATTTAGGCTGGCATTACCATAAAGAAAATCATAGTTAATCCATGAGCAGTTACAATTACATTATATAATTGAAAATTACCATTAAAAATTTGATTTCCTGGATATGCTAATTCCATTCTTATTAATAATGAAAAAAATGTACCTAAAATACCTGCAAATACTGCAAAAATTAAATACATTATACCTATATATTTATGATTGGTCGAAAATCCTTTTGTTTTTAACCATGTTATTGCTCTAAATGGGAAAACAATAATCCAGCTAATAATAAAATACGGTAAACGAATAGTTATTAATATAATTAATTCTTGTATAATATTCAATATTAATATTAAACTATTTTCTGTATTTTTATGAGGTTCTATATGTGCTGGAGTTATAATTGGATGTTTTAATTGTAATTGTTCTATATATTTTAATAAATTATTATACATTTTTTCTTATTTTTTTTTTATTTTTGACTGCTTAAATTTGATTTTTTAAAATAACTTATCTAGTTGCGGTAATAGTTTTAATTTGATTATTCATAGCAATCCAATAAATATCAACTAATAAATTTAAAAATTGTTTTCTACTTAAGAAAGCTTCAACAAAAGCTCTGTTGTTTTGGAATTTTAATATTTTTAATTGAGAAAAAAATTCTAAAATATTATTCATATGTAATAATGGATCTTCATTTAAAAATTTAGAAGTTGATTTTCCATATTTTCTAGTCTCTTTAATGAAATTTGGATCCATTTTTCCACTAACTCCAGTAAATATAGTAAAAATTTGATTAGATAAAGAAACTGGTGCATTTGCTCCTTGATTTAATAATTTAGTTAAAATAGAACCTCGAGTTAATAAACGTTGAGTATTTTCATCTAAATCAGAACCTAAACGTGCAAAAATTTCAATTTCTCTAAATTGAGCTAATGATAATTTTAAAGAACCAGCAATTGTTTTTAATGCTTTTGATTGTGCAGCGGATCCTATACGACTAACGGATAATCCAACATTAATTGCTGGACGAATTCCTTTAAAGAATAATGAAGTTTCTAAGAAAATTTGACCATCAGTAATAGAAATAACATTAGTAGGAATATATGCTGATACATCACCGTATTGTGTTTCAATAATTGGTAATGCAGTTAATGATCCTCCTCCTACTTTTTTATCTAAAGCAGCTGCTCTTTCTAATAATCTTGCATGAATATAAAAGACATCACCAGGATAAGCTTCGCGTCCTGGAGGTCTACGTAATAATAAAGACATTTGACGATAAGCAACTGCATGTTTACTTAAATCATCATAAATAATAAAAGCTCTTCCGTATAAAATATCACGAATATATTCTCCTAAAACACAACCAGCATATGGTGCAACAAATTGTAATGGTGCAGAATCTGATGCTGAAGCTGCAAAAATAGCTGTAAATTTTTCTATTTGACGTTCTACTAATGTATCACGAACTTTTGCTATACTTGCCATACGTTGACCTATAGCAACATAAATACTCCATGTAATTTTAGTAATATCTTTAGTTACAGTTAATGCTTCTATATTTTCTTGTTTTTGATTTAAAATTGTATCGACAGCAATGGTTGTTTTACCTGTTTGTCTATCTCCAATTATTAATTCACGTTGCCCGTGTCCTATTGGAATTAATGCATCTACAGCTTTAATTCCTGTCATTAATGGAACATTAACTGGTGTTCTTGATATAATATTTGGTGCTCTAGTTTCAACTGCTCCTAAAACATCTAATACAGAATCTTCATGTGTTACTCCAGTATCTATAGCTTCTCCAATTCCATTTAATACTCTACCAAACATCCATAATCCAACTTTTACACTAAATAATGCATCATTTCTAATTGCAGTTGCTCCTTCTTGAATCTCTTCTTCTCTTCCAAATAAAACAGCACTTACAAAATCTTGATCTAAGTTAAAAACCATTCCTAAAATTTTTTTATGTTTTCCATGTATAGTTAACATATCTCCTGCTGCTGCATTTCTCATTCCTGATATTAAAACTATACCGTCTGTAACCGAATAAACAATACCTTGATTTTGTGTATTATTAATTGTTTTTTTAATTTCTATTTTTTGTGTTTTAATTTGCATTTTCCTTTCGTATTTAAGTATTTAATTCTTTAATAATAATTTTTATATATTTAATTACATTTAAAGTTATACACCCCTTAAGTATAAATTTTTATCTTTTTTTATTTTTTTGTTAAAATCACTAAACTAAAGATAACTTTTATTTAATTTTATTAGCGATTACTTTTATAGGCATGAATCCATGATTTACTCCACATAATTCAGAACATTGACCATAAAATTCTCCTTTTCTAATTATATAAATATAAACTTCATTTAAACGACCTGGAACAGCATCAACTTTAACACCTAATGAAGGAACAGCCCAACTATGTATTACATCACTAGAAGTAATTAATAAACGTATTGGAATACCAACAGGTAAATGTAATGCATTATCAACTTCTAATAAACGTAAATCTCCAGGTTGTAACATTTCTTCAGGAATCATATAACTATCAAATTCTTGAGTAGTATATGAAGTGATACCATTTTCATTTTTAACAGGAACAATATATTCATAAGTCCAATACCATTGATGTCCTATTATTTTTACAGTTAAACAACCTAATTGTTCTATAAAACTTGTAGAAGGTTCAATAAAACGAAATAAAAAGGTAATAGAAGGTATAGCCATTATTAATAAAATAATTGCTGGAATTACAGTCCATACAATTTCAATTATAGTTTGTCTTTGAGTTTGTTGTTGAAAATCTTCTGTATTAATATTTTGTCCACAAGAAAATACAAAAGTCTCTCTTTTGTTTAAAATACTATTTTGTTCTTTAAGATTTTCTATACTATTTTCTAATTTAGTTTTGTTTATTTTAAATTCAAAGACTGCTGCTATTAACCACCAAAAAACTATACCTAAAATAAATAATAATATACACATAATATCATCATGTAATACTATTAATTGACTCATAGTCATAGTAGCTTCGTCTTGAAAAGTATAACCAATTGGATAAATAAAATCAAATTTTGTAAACATTGTCTTAAGGTTTTTTTCTTATATTTGGAAATCTTTGCCAAGGAAAAAATGAAAAATATGGTATTTTTGATAATGCAAATAATTCTTTTATAAAAATTATTTTAAAAGTATCTAAATTCATTTTTAAATAGGGAGGTAAAGCTCTTAATACTTGTCCAGTTAATAATTTATTTAAATATTTCAATTTGAATTGATATCTTAATTCAGGACGAATAGTTAATACATCTTTATCTTTTAAAATATAATGACATGATTTGATTATTTGATTGTTAACCATAACCAATCCATTTTTTATAAATTGTTTCGCTTCTCTTAATGTTGAATAAAAATGAGATCGAACACACATAACATCTAATCGTCTTTCTAACATTTTAAAAAAATTAACATTTATTCCTAATCCATTTTTTAACCCCGCTTTTTTTATATGTATTTTTATATTATGAAATTTTAAATTTTCATAATGTACTTGTAATAATTTACGGGTTCTAAATTTGCGGTCTTTTTCACGTTCTCTTTTACGGAACGGAAAAATCTCCCTTTTTTTATGTAATCTTTGTACTAACCATGATATATAAGATCCTGGTGATTTATATAGTACATCATCATTATTTAAAAGCCGATGTTCATATTTATTTATCATATGTTTATTAGCACGTTTTCGTGCATATTTACCCCAAAGATCTTGACGAATTAGAGCTTTGATCCCATAATTACGTTTTTTTGTTTTTTTCCAACTTGTCATTTATATTTTTCTTTTTTTACTTTTTTATAAAAATAATATTAAGAAAGCCATCATTAATGCAAATAAGGCAATCGCTTCTGTTAATGCAAAACCTAAAATTGCATATGAAAATAATTTAGTTTCTAAACTTGGATTACGTGAATATCCTAAAATTAATGCTGCGAAGACTAATCCTATTCCGACTCCTGCTCCAGCAACTCCTGTAGTAGCTACTCCTGCTCCAATAGATTTAATTGATGAAAATAATAATTTATCTGCCATCGTTTTTTTTATCTTTTGTTGTTTTTTTTTTCTTGTATAGATCTTATTTGCCTCCTTTTTCTTAAGTATTCTTCTCTTAAAAAATTAGAGTTTTTCTTTTAGATTATTTTTGTTCTTTAATATTCCAATCTAATCCTTTATATAACCATTCAAAATAAAAACCTATGGTTAAAACAACAAAAAAAAAAGTTAAACTTAAAATACTAACATTACTTATATCTTTAACTATTAAACCTAAAGGAAATAAGAATGTAATTTCTAAATCAAAAATTAAAAATAAAATCGCAACTAAATAAAATTTAATTTCAAAAGGTTTACGCGCATTATCAAAAGGAATAAAACCACATTCATAATGACTAATTAATTCTTTATCATGACTTTGGGGGATAAAAAGATATGATAAGAAAAAAAATAAACTTGAAATTAAAAAAGCGAATAATAAGAAAATTAAAATTTGTATATAATTAATAAAATAAAAGCTATATAATTGTGTACTATTAAATTGTATTAAGTTCATTTTTATTTTTTTTTATTTTTTATATGTGGAACTGTTTGTAATAAAATATCTTCAATTTTTATTCCAATTGGTATTATAAAACCTAATAAACAAAAATAACTAAGTGTTGTTAATTGACAAATTTCAAAATAAGGAGTTTCGACTGGTTTTCCAGAAGCCCAACTTAATAAAATACAAGTAAAAACTAACATCCAAAATAATTTGCGATATCCTGGTCTAAAAATAGTTGCTATAATAGGTGTTCTAATAATAAAAGGTAATATAAATAAAAGAGCTAAAGAAATTAATAATAAACAAATACCTAATAATTTATTAGGCACTGATCTTAATATTCCATAAAAAATTAATAAATACCATTCTGGTACAATATGTGTTGGGGTTTTTAAAGGATCCGCAGGTATATAATTATCTGGATGTCCTACATAATTAGGTATTAAAAATACAAAAATTAATAATAATAAACTAATATTTATTCCTAATAAATCTTTAATTATAAAATAAGGGAAAAAGGTTAAACTATCTACACTTTTTATAGAAAATCCATATGGATTATTAGATCCTGTATTATGTAAGAAAATCATATGAAGTCCAAATAAAAATAATATAATAAAAGGCATTAAATAATGTAAACCATAAACTCTAGTTAAAGTTGGTTGACTAATACCATAACCTCCCCAAAGATAAATTAAAATATCATTTCCAATAACTGGAATTACAGATACAAGACTTGTAATTACAGTTGCAGCCCAAAAACTCATTTGTCCCCAAGGTAAGACATAACCTAAAAATGCTGTAAATATCATAGCTAAAAGAATAACTAATCCGCTTAACCAAGTCCATTTACGTTCTTCTGTAAAAGATAATGAATAGATATTTTTAAAAACGTGACAATATACTGCTAAGAAAAAAAAAGATGCTCCATTAGCATGTAAATAACGAATAAACCACCCTTGACGTACTTCACGCATAATAAATTCAACACTATTAAAAGCTTCTAAAATATTTGGTATATACCAAAATGTTAAAAAAATTCCAGTAATAAATTGAATTACTAATGCGAATAAAGCTAACGAACCAAAATTCCAGAAATAAGTTAAACTTTTAGGTGTTTGATAATAATAAGCTTGTTGTTTTACAAATTCAATAAGCGAATACATTATCCCTCTTTTAAAAGCTTAACCTATTCTCTGTTGTAATTTTCTTAGTAGTTTTTTATTATAAATTTAAATTAATTTATAATATTTTATTGCTTTTTTTTTTTCAAATTTTTCTGGTATTTGTTCTTTTGTTAATAATACTACGCTTATTATTCCTAATGCAAATAACATTGTTATATTTATAAAAAGAACTAAAAAGCAATCATATAATATTAAACCTATTTCCGCAATATCAAGATAATCTTGATATTTAATTAAATCATATATTTTCATCTTATCCGACCAAATATTTTGTTGTAATATATTTAATTTTACATCCATTTTTTGATTTTTTATACTTATCATAAATATAAAAAAACTTACAAAAACTAATAATATTTTTGTAAATGCAATTTCTATTCTATCATTTTTGACTGGTTTAAATTCTATTAACATTATAATAAATAAAAATAAAACAACAATTGCTCCCATATATATTATAAAAAATAAATATGTCAAAAATTCTACTTTAAAAAAGAAAAATGATAAAAATAAAAATAAAGCATATGTAATAAAACTAAATAAAGAAAACATTGTGTTAGTTTGAACACTAAAAAAAATTAAAACAATTATTAAAAATGTGATATATATTTCTTTCATCTTTTTTTTTAAATAATAAATTTATTAAATAAAATTAAATATAATATTAAATAATATTAAAAAAAATTTCTGGATTGATATTAATTTCTGTTTTTAAATTTCCCCAAATATAAACAAAACAGAATAAAATAATCCAAACAACATCAACAAAGTGCCAGTACCAAATTGCACTTTCTAAACCTACACAATTACCATCTTCGAAATGACCTAAAGCTAATCTATAATTACAAACTATTAAAAAAATAGTTCCAATCATTACATGAAATCCATGAAATCCTGTAGTCATATAAAAAGTTGAACCATAAATTCCATCTGATAAACAAATTACTGCATTTTTATATTCCATTAATTGTAATAATAAAAATAAAATTGCAAGTCCTATTGTTATAGTTAAAGCAACTATAGCTTCTCCTTCTTCATAAATAGGTTTGATAACTAATTTATGACACCATGTTACAGTTAATCCTGAAGTTAATAAAATACAAGTATTTAATAAAGGTACTCCAAAAGGATCAACAATTACATCTTGTAAATCACGAGGTGGCCAAACTCCTCCAATTTCAATCGAAGGAATTAAACTTGAATGAAAAAATGCCCAAAAAAATGAGAAAAAAAACATTACTTCAGAAATAATGAACAAAACCATACCCATTCGTAATCCAGTGCGTATTTCAGTGGTATGTTCATTTAATGACTCCGCAATAACATCTGACCACCAATACCATACACTAACAACAGTTAATAAAAGACTTATCATTAAACTTATGAATCCTATTTTATAACCATTCATATATAATACTAATGATATAGCCATACTTCCTACAGAAATTGATAAACAAGTCGGCCAAGGACTTGGTTTTAATATATGAAAAGGATGAAATCTTTTTTCCATTTTATATATTTAATAACAAAACAAAAAAAAAATAACTCCCTTTTGTGATTTTTTTTGTCTATAAATATTATAAATTAATTTAACAATTTAATGTTTTAAATTTTTTATTTTTTCAAGAGAACTTTCTTTGGTTATTTGATAATATTTTATTATTATTCCTAATAATATTCCTGTTTCAACAGCTAATATACCTAATATATATAAAATATATACTTCTAAACTAACATCTTCTGTTATTGTATATAAACTTAAAATAATAACAATTAATGAGATTATTATAGTTTCAACAGCTAATATTAAAGTAATAAAATTGAAACGTTTTATTAAAATACTACTAATTGCTAAAAATATAAATAATAATACATTTTCAACAATATAATCTAAATTATTTTCTATACCTAATTGATAATAATTATTAATAATTGTCATTTTTTTTTAATTTTTTTTTTAATTTATAATAAATAATTTTAAACCGCCAATATAGACTAAATATGCAAAAGTTAAAGGTAAAAAAACTTTCCAACCAATGGCCATTAATTGATCATAACGATAACGAGGAAAACTTGCTCGAACCCAAATAAAAAGGAAACAAAAAAATAAAATTTTACAAATATAAATAAAATTATATATTATAAAAGGAGAAGTATATGTTATTTTTATAAAAATAATATCTAAAGGATAAAAAAACCATCCTCCCCAAAATAAACAAACTGAAAGAATTGCCATTAAAATAATATTAGCATATTCAGCTAAAAAAAATAATGCAAAAGTCATTGAAGAATATTCAACATTATATCCAGCAACTAACTCTCCTTCCGCTTCTGGTAAATCAAATGGTGCTCTATTTGTTTCTGCTAAACTTGATATAAAAAAAATAATTGCAGGTAAGACCATTATAATACCATTAAAAATAAATCGTTGTTTTAATACAATATCATTTAAATTTAAACTTTCGCTAAGTATTATAACGGGTAAAATTGTTAAACTCATAGAAATTTCATATGAAATCATTTGTGCAGTAGAACGTAAAGAACCTAATAAAGCATATTTAGAATTACTTGCCCACCCTGCTAATATAATCCCATAGACCCCAATAGAAGATAATGCTAATAAATATAAAATTCCCATATTTAATTTTAAAACACTTCCTCCATTTGGAAATGGTATAACAAACCAACCTAAAATACAAATCATAAAAGTTAAAACAGGTGCAAAAATAAATAATATTTTATTTGAATATGCAGGAATTACTGTTTCTTTTAATAATAATTTTACTCCATCTGCAATTGGTTGTAATAATCCAAAAAATCCTACTACATTAGGACCCTTTCTTGATTGCATTGCTCCCATTACTTTTCTTTCTAATAATGTTAAAAATGCTACACTTATAAGTAATGGTACTAATATACCTAAAAAATCACAGAATAAACAAATTAAATCTATTATATTATTATATATATACATTTTTAATAATTATTTTTTTTTTTTTCAAACGACTCTTTTATTTGTAATACATTTGAATGTTTAAATAATGCATGTTCTCTAATATTTTCTAATAAATTAAATTTATTAGTTCGAGTTATATAATTATATATAAATTCATTTTTTATATTTTTATATTCTTCTGTTATTATTCCATATTTTAATAATAATATATCTTTTAATAATTTAAAATCAATCTCAGTTTTTTTTTTATTTTCAAATAAATTATTTATTAAAAATAATATTTGAGCCATATTTCGCATATTTATTCCACGAATATTGACTGGTATTGATTTTTGTATTACACCATAAGTATCTAATCTTAAACTATATTCTTCTACAAATGTTGTAATTGGATATATTATATTAAAACCTTCATTTTTTTCTATTCCATGAGTAAAAAAATTAATATTAATTCCTTGTTCAGATAATTTAGTTTTTTTATCTTTTAAAAATGACCAATTTAAATATGTATTTTTATTAATATAATAATTATTATTTTTATTATTTATCCAAAGCTTATTAAATTCTTCTGTATTTTTATTTAAAATCACTTGAGGAATTTCTATTCCAGAAATAAGTTGTTCTGTATATAATAAACTTTCTTTTTTAAAAAACCCTAAAATACTTTTAGATTTTTTAAGTTTAAAAATTTCGTTATTAGTATTATTTAATATAAAACTTAAAAATTTTAAATTTTTTTTAATTCCAATTAATAATATTTTACTATTTTTTATTAATAACCAAATTCTTGGATAATCATTAATCATATTAATATTATTAACAATATTATATTTAATCTTTTTTATATGATTAAATAAACTTTCAGAATAGAAATTCGCATTTATATTTCCTTGAAAATTTGTTGAATCATATTTTATTAAATTTCTAGTTAATAAAAATTTATTTAATAATATATTAGAAATTAAATCAGTTTCGCTTATATTTTTATTTATTATAATATTTTTATAAATATTTATCTTTTTAATTTTTAATTGTTCTTGTATATTATTTATTTCATCTATTGATTCTATCATATATTTAAAATATTTTAAAAACAATACACCTAATTGCCAATTAATTTTTAAATATTTATTTTTTAATAAAAGATAAGGATAAGTTATTCTTTGTTTTTTTAAACTCTCAAAAAAAAAACGAACTCTATCATTTATCCAATAATATGAATCTTTTCTTGTCGGTAAAATTCTTATTATTTCATTACCTCTTTTTTGTATTGTTATTTGTCCACAATAACTATCAATAAAATTAATAATTTCTCTATTATTTAATTCCCATGGTCTTGCTTTAAATGCTAAAGGCTTTATTGTTAATGCTCCCATTCTATTTTTATCTTTTTTATTTTTTTAACTTTATATAAAAGATTTCTTACGTACGTAATTAAATATATCTATATATGAATAATTATAATAGATAATTATATCTTTTATTATAATATATTGTATATTATAATAAAAAAACGCCTCAGCGCTTTTTATTACTTCTATACAACACAACACTATAAAAATTCAATTATTTTGAATCTTATAAATATGTTGCTAATTTGTATGAAAAATAAATAACACCTCCTATTCCAATACCTATTCCTATTAAGAATATAGTTTGTTTATCTTTTATTAAAATATTTTCTTTTGTAATTAAATCTTTAGCTTTTAAAAAATCCCTATCATTTTGCATAATCATATCAAATGCTGATTCAAAAGTACTATGAAAATTTCGATAAACTAGAGGGTCCATTCCTCTAATTAATTTTTCTACTTCTTCCCATGTACGTATATTTGTTAAAGATTGAAAAGGTTCAATCATAGAATCAGTAAATACATAATAAGGACGCTGCATCATATCTTTTAATATATTGTTTGGCTCAGTGTTTCTTATAAATTCTGTTAAAAGATTTGTAGGTGCTACTTTATTTAAAAATGCATCGGAATTATTAAGAAATTCTCGTGTCTCTATAATGACACTTTTAGCATATTCTATATTTTCTGCTGTTATAGGTTGTGGAAACTCCTCTACTAATTCTTCATAAATTAGCGAACTTCCAATTATGACTGAAGGTATTTTTAAATAAAAAATTATTAATCCTATAGTGGTAACAGAAGCTACTATCAAACTAATAATTAAAATATAAAATTTATATTTTATATAAAAAGCCATTATGGATTTATAAACCATAGTTAATTTTGAAAAAATTTTTAGTAAGAAAATATTATTCATCGTGTTTAATATATATATAATTTTTTTTTTTTTTTTTTGAACCAATTTTTTTCATGTGTGTTTCTTATCTGTTTTTTTTTTATAAAAAAAAACTAAAGGGGAGGTAAGGCTCTGTGCTTCATAACCGATATAATTATCATGCATAATATAACATATAGCATGGGTTATGAAGCAAATAAAAATGAACTTAATACAATTTAATAGTACACAATTATATAGCTTTTATTTTATTAATTATACACAAATTTTAATTTTCTTATTATTCGCTTTTTTAATTTCAAGTTTGTTTTTTTTCTTATCATATTTTTTTATCCCCCTCAAAAATATGATAAAGAATTAATTAGTCATTATGAATGTGGTTTTATTCCTTTTGATAATGCGCGTAAACCTTTTAAATTTTAATATACACTAATAATTTCTTCCTCGATAACAAGGCGACTAGCAGGAATTGAACCTACATCTTTAGATCCACAAACTAAAATTCTACCTTTAAACTATAATCGCCTTTGGGGTAAGCAGGACTTGAACCTACACTTACAAATCATGAGTTTATCGTTCTACCAGTTAGACTATTACCCCAATAACTTTTTTACTTTATTAAATCTATTTTAATGACTCTTGAGGGATTCGAACCCCCATACACAACTTAGAAGGTTGTAGTTCTTCCATTAAACTAAAGAGCCTCTATAATTTTATATTTCAAATAAATAAATTGCCAAGAAAGGGACTCGAACCCTCGACCAAAGGTTTTTCAAACCTCTACTCTACCAACTGAGCTATCTTGACATGCCTCCGACAGGAATCGAACCTATATCGCGACCATTATGAGTGGTGTGTTTTACCATTAAACTACAGAGGCTTGCCTGCAATAGGAATCGAACCCATTTCAAATGTTTTGCAAACAAACGCATTACCTTAATGCTATACAGGCAATTTAATTATAATTGAAAAAATATAAATTTTCTATGGAGTGGGTGGGATTTGAACCCACGACGTTGTTAAACAATAGTTTTACAGACTACCGCCTTAAACCTCTCAGCCACCACTCCTTTTAGATTACATTTTATGGGCTAGGTAGGATTCGAACCCACGGTAAATTCACATTTACGTTAGTTTTCAAAACTAATGCCTTCAGCCACTCAGCCACTAGCCCGTTTAACGAGATCGAAGGGACTCGAACCCTCATCTCCCAGTTCGACAAACTGGTGCTTTAACCTATTAAGCTACGATCCCTAAAATTCTATGGGCTGGATGGGATTCGAACCCATGGTAAATATAAATTTACGTTGATTTAGCAAACCAATGCCTTCAGCCTCTCAGCCACCAGCCCATAAAGATTTTTTAATTACGGGAATGATCGGAATCGAACCAATATCCTTAGTTTTGGAAACTAATATTTTACCATTAAACTACACTCCCCTTTGGGCACACTGGGACTTGAACCCAGAATCAACGACTTAAAAGATCGCTGCTTTACCTATTAAGCTATATGCCCTTCTGGGTGAGGGGACTTGCACCCCTAGCCTTCTGTTCCCAAAACAGATGCACTACTCTTATGCTACACCCAGCTAGAATTTTCTTAATATATTACATAACATAACATCCTAGTAGCAGGAATCGAACCCACATTCTCGGTTCCAAAGACCGATGTTCTGCCAATTAAACTATACTAGGATTTGGAGATGATGGGATTCGAACCCACGTCACGTTGCTTGCAAAGCAAGTATTTTACCATTAAACTACATCCCCCCATATTATAAAATATTATAAAAAAATTAAAAGAGGATCAAAAAAATACTTATAAAAACTATTAATAATAGTTAAAATTAATAATAATAATTAAAACCATTATTAATGTTTATTTCATATTACTTCTATACAACATGTAATTAAAAAAAACAAAATATTACTTCTCTTTTATACAATACTAATACAATCCAATATAATATAAAACTAAT
>Ga0164242_10004973_pt1 | contig 14834 bp, 11 predicted proteins | sample OricomgcompostMG_FD_108783 | JGI IMG/M metagenome (GOLD analysis project Ga0164242, IMG submission 108783) | Miracle-Growth compost microbial communities from Emeryville, California, USA - Original compost - Miracle growth compost (MG) ... | reverse complement strand
GGCTTCGGCGGCGTCGCAGGCGGATTCCTGCTCGAGGCCACGGGAATCATGCGGCCGTCCGTGCGTACCGCGGTCATCTCCACCGTCGTCTTCGGCGGGGCGACCCTCGTTCTCGCCTTGACCGGCAACTACGCTCTGGCACTCGCCTCGCTCGTCGTGGCCGGATGCGGCGAGATCGCCTCACTCTCGATCACGCAGAGCGTCGTGCAGCTCCAGGCGCCGCCCGGCGAACGAGGCCGAACGCTGGGCGTGTACAGCATGTTCGCTTCCGGGCTGCGCACAGGCGGCGGCGTGACCCTCGGTGTGCTCGGCGTGCTGATCGGCGTCATCCCCACGATCGGTGTCTTCTCGGCCGTGCTCACGGTCGGCGCTCTCGGCGCCTGGTGGATCGCGGCGCGGCCGGCCGCATCGAAGCGGCAGACCGGCGCGTAGCTCACTGACCGGCTCCCCGCGCCGGTCCTCCGCCTGAACTGCACTCGGCGCCCGCCGGCACGACGAGCGCGTCGACCCGGATGACCACATCCTTTCCACTCGGGGCGAATTCGAACCCGATGGAATTGTCTTGCTTCTGCGGAGGGCGCTCGAAGACGGCCGACACTCCGTCGGTACTGGTCAGCGTCCCATCGAACACCAGACCGGCGACCGGGTGCGCCGTGAGCCACGCCTTGGCCGCATCCGCATCAGGCGCGGCCACCGACCACCATTTGGTTGCCGACACCAGCCAGTCGCACGCGACTTCCTCCGCGGGCTCCTTCGGGCCGGATGCCGGTGCCGCGTCGAGAACGCGCGCGCCCGGTGGTGGCGTGACCGAGTCGATCCACTTCTGCGCGAGCGCAACCGCGTCGGGATCGGGCGGCGGGGTGCCGGTGGCGAAGGGGATGGTGCCGGGGACGGTCGTCGCCACAACGGCCGGCGAGGATGCGGTCACCTCCGGACCGCCGGGATTGACTGTGCCCGTGCACCCGGCGAGCGCGACGACGCATGCGACGCCGGCGACGCTGAGAAGCGCCCTCTTTCGCGTGCCGATTCGCATCATCCCTCCCCGCGAATGCTCGCACACCCGAGCCAGCGGGCGCGGCTCAATCGAGCCGGCGGCTCAACTCTTTCGCGTCAGCTTGTAGTGGAGACGCACTGCGGTCGTCGAACGGAAGCGCAGGGTGTGGTCTGTTCTCACGACGCCCTCGTCGTCCAAGTAGAGGTGGAACTTCTCGTGCAACGGGACGCGCGCCGCATGCGTTCGACCGTTCTTCTCGACCGCGATGTACGCGCCGTCCGACCCGAAGGGACCGGGCAGCGAGTTCAACTCAAGCCCGCCATCTGACAATGCGCGTGGGCGCAGGAAGACCTGGACGTTGCCGGACTCGAGCGGAAAGCTGACGTGCACGCTGGGCTGCTCGGTGCCGGGCAAGGTTGTCGTCCGGTAGTAGCCGCTGTAGACGTAGGCGCCGGTGGATCGAAGAGTGCGGATCCACCCTGCTCCGTGCTGCCTTCCATCCGGCGCCACGATCGCCGCGACTTCGCTGTCCATGCCGAGCGCGACATCCAGGGGGCGTGTCGGAATCGTCAGCTGTCGTACCCGCCGACCGAAGTACCGGGCGACGAGATCTCCCGCGGGTCGCATGAAGGGGTTCCATTGCGTCCAGACCTCCATCCGCCACTGCGCCGTGTGCTCGTAGAAGTCGCGGATCTCAGGATGCACCTCCCTCGCGTCGAACGTGGGCCCGTCGAGCGCAGAGAAGTCGGGGAGCAGGCCGGCTTCCTCGTCGCCGCGCCGGACTGATGCGCCGACCGCGTCTGCGGCATCCGTCAGCCAGTCGTCACCGACTACCGAACGCCTGTGCATCGGAGCATCGAGCCAGCGATCGACGTCGAGGTGGACGCGTCGGCCCGTGACGCGCCAGTACGTACGAGTCGCGCGATCGACGTACGACATCAGCTCGGCCATGGAAGCCCCAGCCTTTCTGGTCTTCAGCCGAGACGGTAGACCGAGACGTGGCTGTGCGACTCGGCCGTGAACGGCCCCCGATTCCAGTCCGCCCAACGGGACTCCAGGTGGAACCCGGCCAATCGCGCCATGAGGTCGAGCTCGCTCGGCCAGATGTACCGATGCGGCGTGCGGAAGACCTCCGCCTGCCGCCCTCCGTCGACGTCTGCCTCGAAGTGAAAGTGATGCGACACCACTCGCTGCTGGAGCACATCCACCGTGTCGACGAGTATGTAGCCCGGCTCGCTGACTTCGACCGTCCCGCCGTGCCCCAGCGGCAGCGCGCGCAGCTGGGGGACCCAGAGTTCGATCACGAAGCATCCACCCGGCCGCAAGTGACGTGCGGCGTTCTTGAAGCACTCGACCTGCTCCTCTTGCGTCAACAGGTTGGAGATGGTGTTGAAGACGAGGTAGGCCAGGGCGAAACCGGTGCCCGCGGATGCCGTCGCCATGTCGCCGAGCACGACGGGAATCCGGTCTTCGCCGACCTTCTCGCGAAGACGGGCGACCATCGCTTGCGACAGCTCGATTCCGGATACCGCAACACCGGACTCAGCCAGAGGAATGGCGACGCGCCCAGTGCCGATGGCGAACTCCACGGCGCGGCCGCGTGCCGCCAGCTCGTTCAGCACCTCAACCGTCGGCCCGAGAACCTCCGGGCTGAACATGCCCTCGCCAGGGGTATCGTAGCTCTGCGCCGCATGCGCATCCCAGAGCTGTTGCTGATCGACCACTACGCCATCCTGGCTTGCGCTGACGAGGGGTGCAATCAGAACGAACGGGCAGGCGACGGCTCTCGATCAGGCAGGGACAAACCTGGCACCGTCGGTGCACGGCGGTGCCAGGGCGGTGTTACTTGAGCTATCAGCCTGCCGAGCGAACGAGTTGGCGAACCTTGCCCGTCTGGTCGATTGACGAATCCGCCGTTACAACGACCCGGGCACGCGAGCGCTGTCACCGGCCGCGCTTAAGGTGCGTGGTGTGGCGGAACCGGTGGATCAGTGGTGGGCGAGGCGGCAGTTCTCGCGCGGCACGGACGTGCCGTATCCCGTCGGGACATATCGGGAGGCGTGGGCATCCTTTCCTGCGTTGATCCGCCAGTACCACCCGGATCTGAACGGCGGATTCACCTTGTCGCAGATCCCTCCCGCGGCGGAGGTGCTGCTGCAATGGCAGTGCGAGGCCGGCCACATCTTCGTGGCGACACCCAGCGAGCAGCGCGACCGGCCCGGGCAGCGGCGCCGGCGTTCCGCGTGGTGCCCCGAGTGCACGCGGCTGGCGGTCTCGCGTGCGAATCCACGACTGAGTGTCGTTCGGGATGCGCCGAGCGGGAGTCCAACCCCGTCGCCACGGTCTGCGCGAACGCGTCGGCCAGCCCGTCGAATCTGTGACAAGACGCCGGCGCTCCCTGCAGGAACACCGTTTGCCAGCGACTGTGCCCCGAAACCGGCGTCGGCGGTCGAAACCGAGTTGCGTGCGGGTCTCGAGGCGCGACTTGCGTTGACGACCGGCCTGAACGCCATCCGCATCGCCCGACCGTTCTTCGACCATGTGGAGGTGTGGCCCGACATCCTGTTACCCGAACTGCGCGTGGCGCTCGAGTACGACAGCACCGGCCGGCACGGGCTCGAGCACGTCGGCAAGCGGCAGCAGGTCGACGAGCGCAAGGATCGCGCTGTGCGCTCGTCGGGATGGGAGGTGGTGCGCGTCCGGACCGGTCGCCTTCCCGCGCTCGGAGCGCACGACATCATCGCATCGGGTCTGACTAAGAACACCTACGTGCGGATCATCGATGAACTCCGCGCGATCCGCGGTTCGCTGTTCGTGGACGCCTACCTGCGTTGACGTGACCGAACCCCGCCGCCGGACGCAGTGAGGTCGCCCCTCCGCGGGCGAGGTCCCGGGTCGTGGGGGCTACTCGTGTTCGGGCAGCAGCGGAGCGGACAGGCCAGGATCGCGCCCGAGGTGCGCGGCCCTGGACACCGAGGCTGCTCCGAAGCGGTCCCGCACCGCGTCGACCACGGTGTCGAGACGGGATCCGTCGCCCCAGTCGATCGGCAGCTCCGGTTGGATGCTGTCGGCGTAGCCGAGGTGCGACAACGAGATGCCGATGAGGGTGATGCCGAGTTGCTCGACCACCGGCCGGGCCGCGGCGAGCAGGCCGTGCGCGACCGTGAGCAGCACCGCGGTGCGATCCGTGGGCGAGCGGAGCGTACGCGACCTGGTGGCTTTCGCGTAGTCGCCGTAACGCAAACGCAGCACGACGGTACGGCACATCCGGTCTTTGTCGCGCAGCCGGCGAGCGAGCCGATCGACGATCTGCGTGAGGATGAGCCCGAGTTCCTCGGCGGTGCGAGGACGCGTGCCGAGCGCCCGTTGCGATCCGATGGACCCGCGGTGCCGCGTCGTGTCGACCGGACGCGGATCCCTCAACCGGGCCAGCGCGTGCACGTGCGCGCCGACCGCCTTGCCCAGCGCCCTTCGAGCGGTGTCCTCTTCCAGCTCGGCCAGCTGACCGACGGTGCGAACGCCGAGCCGGTGCAGCTTCTCTGCCGTGACGGCGCCGACTCCCCACAACCGCTCGACCGGCAACGGAAGCAGGAATTCCTCCTCACGATCGGGTTGGACAACGAGGAGCCCGTCGGGCTTGCTCACCGCGCTGGCGACCTTCGCAAGGAACTTCGTACGCGCCACCCCGACCGAGATCGCGAGCCCCACCTCGGAGCGAACCCGTTCCCGCAGACGCACCGCGATCTGCTCCGGTGTGCCGGCTATGCGTCGAAGACCGCCCACCTCCAGGAACGCCTCATCGATGGAGAGACCCTCGACAAGGGGCGTCGTGTCACGGAAGATCGCGAACACGTCCTTGCTCGCTGCGGAATAGGCATCCATACGCGGCGGCACGACGACGGCATCCGGGCACAGGTCGCGCGCCTGACGCCCGCCCATCGCGGTGCGCACGCCGCGCGCCTTCGCCTCGTAGCTGGCCGCCAGCACGACTCCGCCACCGACGATGACCGGCCGTCCGCGCAGTTGCGGGGCATCGCGCTGCTCGACGGAGGCGTAGAACGCGTCCAGGTCGGCGTGCAGCACGGTCGCTTCGCCACGCATGCCAGCCTCCTCGCGCTCGCATCTTTGTTCGAATCATCGCACGCGCGGCTGACATCTCCCAGGGCTAGCTCATCGTGGAGCGGATCGCTCCCCTTCGGCGTACGGGGCCAGTACGCCGGCGAGCGCTGCTGTGTACGGCGTCTCCACACCTGCTTCAGCTCCCATTCGGATGACCGAGCCGGCGAGCCAGGGAAGCTCGAGCCGATGGCCATGCTGCAGATCGTGGAGCATCGACGAACTCATCTGCGGCGGCAAGGTGTCGCAGAACTCGAGCTGCTGCTCGGCGAAGTCGCCTGGAAGCTTCGCTCCGGCGGCGCCTCCCACCGCCGTCGCCTCCGCGAGCACCTCGTACAGCACCTGACGAGCATCCGGGTTGTCGCGAAGCACGCCGATCGGCTGACGTGCGGCGCTTGTCACCGTGGAGAGACCGACGAGGAAGACGAACTTGCGCCACAGCACGCTTGTGATGTCGTGGCTCAGCTCGGTCTCGATTCCGGCACCGCGGAAGGCGTCGAGGATCTGTTCGGATCGAGGGCTCTGCCGCCCGTCGTATTCGCCGAACACGATCCGCGCGAGCGCTCCGGTGTGACGGATCACGCCGGGCGCCTCGATCGACGCCGAGATGTAACAGGCGCCGCCGAGGATGCTTTCTCTCGGCAGGTAGCGGCCGAGCGTTTCATCCTTCTGCACGCCGTTCTGGAGAGAGACCACGGCGGCACCGCTCGCCGCAAGAGGCACGAGGCGCTGAGCGATGTCGTCGGTGTCCCAGAGCTTGACCGCGATGAGCACCAGGTCGGCATCGTGGACCTGGCCGAGATCATCGGTGGCGCTAACGTCGGTGAGAACTCTCGGGGCGAGCTCGCTTTCGACTCGGAGCCCATGGGCACGCATGGCGGCCAGGTGGTCGCCTCTGGCGATGAACACGACATCCTGCCCGCCGGCCGCGAGCTGAGCCCCGAAATAGCCGCCCACTCCCCCGGCTCCCACGACGACGATCTTCACGTGATTGCTCCTCTCGCCTCAGCGCGGTTGGTCGTCGGCAGAAGCAGGTCGAGCTGGAACCCGGCATCGGTGCGCTGAGCCTGGACCGTGCCGCCGTGCGCCTCGACGATTCCGCGCACGATGGCCAGCCCGAGGCCCGCTCCGGCCGGTGTGCGACCTTCCGAGTCGTGGGTGCGCGCCGCATCCGCCCGCCAACCAACATCGAACATACGACCGAGGTTCTCCGCCGCAACCCCCGGGCCCTGGTCGATGACGCTCAAGATGAGCTGGTCGTCATCGAGTGCGTCGGCACGGATGAGCACGGTGCTGTCGTCCGGGCTGTGCCGCAGGCTGTTGGCCAGGAGGTTTCCGATCGCGCGCGTCAGTTCCCTCGGGTCGGCCCAGAGAACTCGCCCGCCGACGCCGTCCTGCGCGACAGTGATGCCACGCGCCACGGCGATCGGCTGCACGTCGGCGACGGCATCGCTGACGAGGTCGAGGAGGACGACGGGCTCAGGGTGCAGCTCCAAGGTGCCGGTCTGAAGCCTGGAGAGCTCGAAGAGATCCCCGACCATCTGGTTGAGAGTGTCGACCTTGGCACGGATCACCTTCACGTACGCCGCAGTGTCTGGTGCCGTTCCCTCCTCGAGCGCTTCTGCCATCGCTCCCATACCGGCGAGGGGCGTGCGCAGGTCATGGGAGATCCAGGCGAAGAACTGCCTGCGCGCGGCATCCAGTTCGGCGATCTGAGCACGCGCCTCGGCGAGCCGGGTCGAGGTCTCGGCGAGTTCGGCCGAGACGTCGTCGAGCTCACGCCATCCCGTGGCCACCGGCTCCACCACGTCGCCGGCGCCGATGCGTCGCGTATCGTCGATCAGCGCCGCGGCCGAGATCCGTGCGCTTCGGCCCGTGATGACCCAGGTCGCAGCCATGCTGAGCGCGGCCGAGATCGCGATCACCCAGCTCAAGACGACGACATCGTGGCCGGCAAGGTACATCTCGGCGGCCACGGCAAGCGTGGAGACGATCACCGACAGCAGCGCTCCCGCGAGAATCACCGCGGAACGGAGACCGACGCTCCGACGTCGGCTGAGCCGGAGCGCGAGCAGCGTCGCACCGGTCACGAACGCGGTAGCAGCCAGCGTGGTGCCGGCGATGAGCGCGAGTTGCGGCATGCCTAGCACGGCGCCCCCTCCTCCACCGTGAAGCGGTAACCGGCGCCCCACTCGGTGTGCAGGAAGCTCGGGATGCGGGCATCCGGTTCGATCTTCTCCCGCAGCCGTCGCACGTGCACGGTGACGTTCGACGCGTCACCGAAATCCCATTGCCAGACTTCGCGCAAGATCTCCTCACGGCTGATCACGCGACCCGGGTTGCGAACCAGATAGAGGAACAGCTCGTACTCGCGGGTCGTCAGAGCGATCTCCTGCTCGCCGGCCCAGACACGCCGGTGCGCGGCGTCGACCCGGAAACGGCCGGCCGTGAACGTCAACGGCGCCGCGGTGCTGCTTCGCCGCAGCTGTGCGTTCACCCGCAGTTGCAGCTCCCGCAACGAGAAAGGCTTGCCGAGGTAGTCGTCGGCGCCGCGCTCGAGACCATCGATCCGTTGCTCCACGCCGTCTAGCGCGGTGAGCATGATGATCGGAACGTCGGAGATCCGCCGGATGCGCCTGCACAGCTCATCGCCGTCGAGACCCGGCAGCATCCGGTCCAGGATCAGCAGGTCGGGCATCCGCTTCTCGATCTGGTGCCAGGCCTCCCGGCCGTCGGCGAACGGCTGAACCTCGCAGCCGGCGGCGCGCAGATGATCGGCGACAACGGTGCGCACCGCTGGGTCGTCTTCCACGACCGTCACGCGTGCGCCTGTCTGCATGACTTCGAGCGTAAGCGGGGCGCCGGTGCTCTGCGCCCGCCAATTCTTACAGCTCCGAAATGTTCGCTTACAGATCCGAAATCTTTGCCGGATGCGGGCGCCGCCGTTGCTTCACTTGCCCCGAACGCCATCCATCTCTCAGGAGCAAACACATGAAAGCCCTCTCTCGACTCGGTCTCGCCACCATCGCCACGGCCGCCTTCGTCGGCATCGGTGTCACGGCCGCGAACGCCACCCCTGCGCAGCATCCAGCGCCTCCCGGCGGCACTGTCTTCGTGCAGACGGATGGACTCTCCGGCAACCAGATCGTCAGCTACGATCGCCTGGCCGACGGGACCCTGCGGCAGGCCGGGATCTACGACACCGGCGGCAACGGCGTGGTGCTGAACGGGTCAGTCGTCGATCACCTCGCCTCGCAGAGCTCCCTGGTACGAAGCGGACAGAGCCTGTTCGCGGTCAACGGCGGCAGCAACTCCGTCACCTCCTTCACCGTCGCCGGCGACAAGCTGATCCGCCGTCAGGTGGTCGACTCCGACGGCCAGGCACCCGTCTCGATCGCGGCATACGGCCATCTGGTCTATGTGCTGAACGCACGCGGCGGCGGCTCCATCCAGGGCTACCTCAACCTCGGTGGCAACCTCATCGCCGTGCCTGGATGGCACCGCGATCTCGGCCTGGACCCGAACGCCACACCCGAGTTCACCAGCACGCCCGCACAGATCGCCTTCACTCCGGATGGATCGAAGCTCGTGATCTCCACGAAGGGCGGCACCAGCGCCTTCGACGTCTTCTCGCTCGGCCTCCTCGGCCCCTCGCTCCAACCCGTCGTCAGCACCTTCGCAGGCAACGTTCCGTTCGGCTTCCAGTTCGACGCGAACGGTCGCCTGATCGCCAGCGAGGCCGGCCCGAGCGCCGTCGCGAGCTTCACCGTCAACCCCGATGGCACCGTGACGAAGGATGCCGAGCTCGCCACCGGGCAGAAGGCCACCTGCTGGATCGTCGTCGACGGAGAACGCGTCTACGCGTCCAACGCGGGCAGCGGCACTCTGAGCGGCTACCAGATCGGCCAAGACGGGTCGCTCAGCTCGATCGGCGTTACCGGTACGGATGCGGGGACCGTCGACGCAGCCGTCAGCGCTGATGGCCACTATCTGTATGTTCAGACGGGTGCTGCCGGAATCGTCGACGAATTCGAGGTCGGAAGCACCGGCATCCTGCAGGAGATCGGATCGGTGACCGTGCCGAACGGCATCGGTGGTGAAGGAATCGTCGCCGGCTGAGTTCTGCAACGACGGCCGGGGCTGACGCGTCTGTCAGCCCCGGCCGTTCTCTTGTCGGCGATCGGATTGTTCCGGCGCCGAGCCTGCCGACTGCACCGGGTTTCGCGTGAGAATGTCAGCCATGGCATTGAGGCGATGGGCTCAGACCTTCGCGGGCGGACGGTTCGCGTCGGGCATGGCGCGACTGAATGCACGGCATCCGTGGAGTCACAACGACCACTTCCACGCCTGGATCCTGGCGAATCTCCCGCCCCGGCGGCGTGCAGCGCTCGATGTCGGTTGCGGTCGCGGCGAGCTTCTGGCGGCCTTGTCTCCCTACTTCGTGACTGTGCAGGGGAACGACATCGACGCCGGGATGCGAGAGCAGGCGACGGCCCGCTGCACCGGGCTGTCCAACGTGACGGTCCGCGACGGGGAATGGACCGACGTTCCGGGGCCAGTTGACGCGGTGACCATGATCGCGGTCCTTCATCACCTCGACATCGCCGCAGCACTGCACCACGTTCGTCGCATTCTGGCTCCCGGTGGGCGATTCCTCGCCGTCGGTCTTGCCCGGCCGGTGAGCGCTGTAGACCATCTGTGGGACCTCGCGTCCATGGTGACCAATCCCATGATCGGCTATGTCAAGCACCCGTGGCCGGCCGTCGGGAGCCCGAAGCCCGCGCCTTTTCCCGTTCGAGACCCGACGATGTCATTCGACGAGCTGAAGAAGACGGTCGTGAAGATCATGCCGGGAGCCGTGATGCGCCATCACCTCGCGTTCCGGCACACGATCCTCTGGACGAAGCCCGCGTAACCGCGGCGGCGGGCTCCAGCTGTCCGCTGGGCGCACCAGCTCGCATCCGTGCGGGACGACGCGAGCCGGTCAGGGCCCGGTCGCCACAGGGCACGAGTTGGTGCCGAGATAGGGCAGCGCCTTCGAGCCGACGACGATGCCGAAGGGCACGCTCGTGCAACTGGAGCCGTCCACCTTTCCGGTAGCGGTGTCGGTGAAGATCATGGCCCCACGGGTCGCGCCGGAAATGGTCGCACCCTCGATCTCCGGGGTCGCTGAGCCCGCGACCTGGATCGCGAACTCGCCCCCTGTGAACACGTCACCCGTGACGGCCGGCGCTGCCGTATCGAGCACGGCGACGCCGACCGTGTTGTCGCTGAAGTGACTGTCACGAACGGCGCCGGTGCTGCTGCCCGAGAAGCAGACCCCGCATCCTCCGTTCGAGGTGATGGTGAGGCGGCGCAAGCTCGCCGCCTGTCCGACCGAGAGGATGATGCCTCCCCCCTCGTTGCCGTCCACTGTCGAGTCCGTCATCTCAAGGGTCGTGCCATGAGTTCCGGCGCCCTTGCTCGAGGACATCAAAACACCGATGCCGTCGGAGCTGCCGGCGGGCGGTGCGGGGGCCGGCGATCCGGCGCTCGCGGCGGCGCCGCCCTTTGCAGCGGCCCCGCTCACCCGCACCTGGGTGAGCTCGAGCGACGATGTCGGACCGCCGATGATCACGTCCCCGGAGGATGCTCCACTGTGCACGACGGCGAGGCTTCGGAACTCGACACGGCCGTCGGCGAGGTCGACGACACCGGCGCCGCCGGCGGTGGTGTCGATCGTGGTCGCCCCGATGCCCGCACCGACGATGCTGACCGCGTCGAGCAGGACGAGCGTGTCACTGAGGCGGTATCTTCCCCCGGCCAGCTGCATCGTCGAGCCGGGGGCGAGCCCGGCGACCACTGTGCGCAAGTCCGCTCCGGCGGGCACGTCGACCGTCTGGGCCTGGGTGCGAGCGGTTCCGTCGAGCGAGGCCGTGAGTTTGAGGAGCACCGCCTGCGCGATGGGCCCGTTCGCGGTGACTCCGCGGAGCCCCTTGTCGAGCCGGGCCCGGAAGTCCGCAAGGCTGCACTTGCCCGCCGCGACGCTTCTCTGCGCTGCAGCGACGGCCGCCTGCAGGCGCGCGCCGTTCGTCGACGATGCGGCACCCCGCCCGCTGGCAGGAGGCGACGAGGGTGACGAGGACGACGGGTTCGGCGAGGCGAGCGCGGAGCCGTAGGCGGTGACGTATTGCTGAACGGATGCCACGAGCTCGGTGCTCGCTGCAGTGCAGCCGAGAACGGCCGACGCGGACCCGCTCGGGGCGCCCGTTCTCGACAGTGCACCGGCACTGCACCCGGACAGCACGATCGCGGCGCACAACGCCGCGATCAGCCGTACAGGGTGCCAGTGCGTCATGTGTTCAATCTAAGGCGTGCCTGCCTGCGCCGACGCCTCGAGAAACGGGCCGTGGATGCGGCGACGAGGAGCAGCAGCGGGAGAAGTAGTAGCAGCAGCGACGAGGCATCCTGCCGCTGCCCGCTTGTGGCGTAGCCCCGTACGCTCGCCAGCAGAGTGGAGATGGTGACGGCACCCGACTTCTTCCCGTTGCCGTTGCGACTGCTGCCGGCCTCGGCGAACGCGTTGGCCGTGGCGCTGGTGGTCGACGTGGCGCCGGCACCGCCACCCTTTCCCTTGCCGTTGTTCCCGGTCGTCCCGCTACCCGACGTCGTGGCGACCGTGCCCGCGGTGGGCGTGACGGGGGTCGTGCTGCCCGAGACGGTCTCGGTCGGCGCGCTCGGGTCGTAGGTGGCGGGCAGCGGAGCCTGGTCGATCGGCCCGCCTTCGATGTGCCCGACGGGCTGCGGATCGGTCGGCCCACCGGTCTGGTCGGAGGTGACGAGACCCAGCTCACCCGCCGAAACGGTCAGCAGCGGATCGGCGCCCTCGACGACGCCGAGCAGCGTCAGGAGCGACTGCAGTGACGGGGAGTGGTTGCGGCTGATCGTCGGCTGGCCGTTCGGCGAGAACGGGACGAGGAAGGTGTTCAGCTCGCCGCTCCAGTCGATCAGGCTGTCGCCGCTCGTGTTGGCGATCAGCACGTCGTATCCGGCGCCGCCGAAGGCGATGTCCTCGTAGGTCGAATCGGTGTCCGGCTTGTCGTTGGCGAAGCCGTCGGTGGCGAGGTTGTCGTCGGCGTTGAGGAGGTCGTCGCCCGTACCGCCGAACAGCATGTCGTTGCCCGTGCCGCCGACGATCCAGTCGTTGCCGAGGTCGCCGAAGATCACGTCGTTGCCGTCGCTGGCGGTCTCGGAGGTCTGCGTGCAGTTGCCCTTCTTGTCCGCTGCGGTGCACGAGGGAACGAGCGGACCTTGGCTCGCATCGTTGTCGAGGAAGAAGAGGTAGGTCTCGTCGCCCGTGCGGTTCAGGGTGCCGTCGGCGTTCAGGGTGATCCTCGTCCGCGGGTCGTTCGGGTCGTAGAGCGTGAACTCATCCGTCGTGGAGTTGAAGCCCAGCAGGGTTCCGTCGTTGTACGGGTGGTTCCAATCCACCTCGACGAGCGTGCCGTCGAGCCCGGGCGCCCACGAGGTGGGCAGGGCCTCGGCGCCGCTGATCGCGTCGCTGCCGGCGCCGCCGTGCAGGAAGTCATTGCCGTCGCCGCCGAAGATCACGTCGTTCTCGACCTTCGGGGCGGGCATCGTCACGGTCGGGTCGGTGGGATCCGCGGTGGTCAGGTTCAGTTCGTCGGCCGGCTCCAGAAGGGTCTTGAACAGCTGCCCGGTCGCCAGGACGGTGGTCTGGATCTTGTCGCCAGAGTCCGCGATGGTGACCTCTGTGTTCGCGGAGGTGACGCCCATGAGCGGTTCGGTCATGCCGTTGCGGCTGGTGAGGATGGTGCCATCGTCGCCGAGGATGCCATCGGTGCCGGTGCCGCCGTCGAGGAAGTCGTCGCCCCAGCCGCCGATGATGTCGTCGTCGCCCGCGTCGCCGTACACCACGTCGTTGCCACCGCCGGCGTAGATGGTGTCGTCTCCCGCCCCGCCGTGGATCTCGTCTGCGCCCCAGACGTCGACAGTCCCGGTGCCTGCAGTCGCGGCATCCGCCGGGGTGAAGCCCGGGAAGTCCGTCGGCACGAGGTCGGGGCCGCCCGGCGTGTAGTCGAGCAGTACGACGGCGCGGGGCACGAGCCCGCTGTCGTAGGTGAAGTGCAGCAGGGCGTCATTCGCATCCACCAGGCGCACGATGTCGCCGTTATCGCCGACGATGACGTCGGAGTCGCTGGCGGTGCCCGGCGTGTTGTCGCTGTATCCCGTGTCGGCGCCCGTGCTGCCGAAGATCAGGTCGTTCCCGTCGGGGCGCTCTTCCATGGTGGTGCGGCCGAAGAAGTCGCTCGAGCCACCGATGATGTCGTCGTCGCCGCCGTCGCCGAAGATCGTGTCGTTGCCCCCGCCGCCCTCGATGTAGTCGTTGCCGTCGTCGGCAGTGACGACCGAGGGGATGACGCACAGGCCGGCCGCGGAACGGGAGGCGATGACATCCGTGCTCGCCTTCTGCGCCGCCGTGCACGGCCCGACCGCGTCGGCCCCGTCGGCTGTGTCGATGCTTCCGTCGCCCTGGATCGTGTCATCGCCGAGCTCGCCGAAGATCACGTCGTCGCCGCCACCGCCGGCGATGTAGTCGCTGCCGTACGCGGTCTGGTCGGTCTGCTGTGCGAGGAGGTCGTCGTCTTGGAAGGCGATGACGAAGTCGGCCCACCACGCACTGCCGCCCGGCTGGTTCTCCGGGGTCGCTCCTGCCGTCGGCGGAAGGTCGACGGCGCCGGTCGTCGGGTCGTAGATGGTGGTGCCGTCGAGCGTCTGGAAACGCAGGCTTGCGAAGTCGCCGAAGTTCGTCGTGCGGTCGATGGTGACGTTGTCGCCGAAGACGAGGTCGCTGCCGTCGCCTCCGTCGAGCCGGTCGTCACCGGTGCCGCCGATGACGATGTCGTCGCCCGCGCCGGCGTGCACGGTGTCGGCTCCGCCGATGGTGTCGTCGATGACGGCGACCTTGAGCAGCGCGAGTGCGCCTGATTCGGCGCCGAAGGTGAGGCTCGCGTGGTCGCCGACGACGACGTCGTCGCCCGCGCCGCTCGCGATGGTGTCATCGCCGGCACCGCCGAGGATCACGTCGGTGCCGGAGCCCGATGTGATGGTGTCGTTCCCGCCGTCTGCAGGGTCGGTCGTGGTGAGGATGCCGGCCGAGATGGGCAGGGTCCCCCAGGTGGCCGTCGAGCTGTTGTTCGCGGAGTATCGGCCGTTGTCGCCGAGCACGATGTTCTGTCCGTCGCCGGCATTCACGGTGTCGGCGCCGTCGCCGCCGAACACGAGGTCGTCGCCGGCTCCCGTGGAGACGGTGTCGTTCCCGCCGACCGTGGGTGCTGTCGTGACGGCGACGCCGACCAGGTGGTCGTGAGCATCCGTGAAGTCGCCGGTGCCGCCGTTTCCGCTGACCGCGACCGCTGCCGCTTCGAGTGCGATGAGCTGGTCAGGGGTCAGGGCCGTGTCGCCGAGCGGGAGCTGCGGTACGGCGCCCTGCTCGAACCAGAGCACCAGGCCCCGGTCGCCGAACACCAGGTCGTCGCCCTGGCCCGCCGTGATGCGGTCGTCGCCCTGGCCGCCGAAGATCACAAGCGGCAAGGTCGAGGCACTCGCGTCGACGGTGTCGTCATCGCTCAGCGCCGGGTCGGCGATGGGGCCGGATGCCGGGACCGTGAACTCGGGCACCGCGGTCGTGCGGGTGACATCGACGACGACGTAGGAGGGGCCG
>Ga0164242_10004972_pt1 | contig 14835 bp, 11 predicted proteins | sample OricomgcompostMG_FD_108783 | JGI IMG/M metagenome (GOLD analysis project Ga0164242, IMG submission 108783) | Miracle-Growth compost microbial communities from Emeryville, California, USA - Original compost - Miracle growth compost (MG) ... | reverse complement strand
GACCAACACCTCGGATGCGCCGGACAACGGAGCGCTGGCCCGCCGTCTGAAGCTCGGCGATGCGGTCGTCATCGGCCTGGGGTCGATGATCGGCGCTGGCGTCTTCGCCTCCTTCGCCCCGGCCGCGGCGGCGGCAGGCGCAGGCCTCATGATCGGGCTGGTGATCGCTGGTTTCATCGCGTTCTGCAACGCGACCTCCTCCGCCCAATTGGCCGCCCAGTATCCAATCTCCGGCGGCACATACGTGTACGGTCGGGAACAGCTCGGGCACTGGCCGGGGTTCTTCGCCGGCTGGTCCTTCGTGGTCGGAAAGACCGCCAGTTCCGCGGCGATGGCGATCACCTTCGCCACCTACGCGGTACCTGGCCCGTGGGCGAAGCCTGTCGCGATCGCAGCCGTCATTCTGCTCACCATCGTCAACACCCTCGGTGTCACCCGCACTGCGCTGCTCACCCGGATCCTCGTCGCACTGTCCCTGCTCGCGCTCGCCGTCGCTGTGGTCATCGGCTTCACGCATACCCCGGACGGCGCAGCGCTTCCCGCACCGACCGTGACCGCGTATGGTGTGCTGCAGTCGGCAGGCCTCCTTTTCTTCGCATTTGCCGGGTACGCCCGAGTCGCCACGATGGGCGAGGAAATCATCAACCCCGCCCGAAACATCCCGAGAGCGGTCATCATTGCGCTCACGATTACGCTCGTGGTCTACATCCTCGTCGCTGCCTCGGCCTTGCACGCCCTTGGCCCGTCGGCGCTCGCCTCAGCATCCGCTCCCCTCGGCGCGGTCGCCAACACGACGCAGGCGGTTTGGCCCGGCATCGTCATCCGGATCGGCGCGTCCGCGGCCGCGCTCGGAGCGCTACTGGCGATGATCGCCGGGATTGGCCGCACGAGCCTCGCCATGGCCCGCAATCGCGATATCCCGCACTGGTTCTCTGCGGTGCATCCGCGCTTCAGCGTCCCACACCGAGCTGAACTCACCCTCGGCCTCATAGTATGCATCCTTGTCGCAGCCACCGACCTGCGCGGCGCGATCGGATTCTCGAGCTTTGGTGTGCTGCTCTACTATTTCGTGGCCAACGCCTCGGCTTGGACTCAGAACCGCGAGAACCGCCGCTACCCCCGTTTGCTCGCCTTCGCCGGAGCGGTCGGATGTCTCACCCTCGTCGCGACCCTCCCCGTCGGTTCGATCATCGCCGGGGTCATTGTGCTTGCCGTGGGGGTTGGCTATCGACTGATCAGGCTCCGACTGCAGAAGTTCGACACCGAATAAGAACCCGCTCGAGACCCCGGCAGGACCAATTGCTTCTGGCGGGAACTGTCGACGATCGGTGGGGAAGACGCCCGGGAGGATTCTTAGTTCCGCCATCCCTACTGTGCCCAAGGCTTCGCGATCGCGTTTTCGACCAGCCGGATAATCGGCCAGGATAGTGACCATGGAAAACGATGTTCGCGATCTGATCGCCAGCGGCAGAGCCACTCTCGGGATCGAACTCGGGTCGACGCGGATCAAGGCGAGCCTGATCGGCGCCGACTTCGCTCCCATCGCATCCGGCAGCCACGAATGGGAGAACGAGTTCGTCGACGGACGATGGACGTATTCGCTGGATTCGGTCTGGTCCGGGCTGCAAGCCTGCTACGCCGACCTGATCGCGGACGTGCAGAACCGTTACGGCGTGCTGCCAACGAGCTACCGGGCCATCGGGGTCTCGGCCATGATGCACGGCTACCTTGCGTTCGATGCTGACGGCGAAGCGTTGGTGCCGTTCCGCACCTGGCGGAATACCTCGACCGGCCAAGCCGCGGCGGAGCTGACCGCCGAACTCGGCTTCAACGTTCCGCTGCGCTGGTCGATCGCCCACCTGTACCAGGCGGTGCTCGACGACGAGCCGCACGTGTCGAAGATCGTGTCGCTGACGACGCTCGCCGGATACGTGCACTGGCGTCTGACCGGACGCCTCGTGCTCGGCGTCGGCGACGCATCCGGAATGTTCCCGATCGACTCGACGACGGGCGACTACGACAAGCGGATGCTGCAGCAAGCGGATGCCCTGCTCGCCAAGCACGCGGGCGGCGTTGCGCTTGCCGACCTGTTGCCGCGCGTTCTGTCGGCAGGGCAAGACGCCGGTCGACTCACCGAAGACGGCGCCAAGCTGCTCGACACGACCGGAACGCTGCAGTCCGGGATTCCGCTGTGCCCGCCGGAGGGCGACGCAGGAACCGGGATGGTCGCTACAAACTCCGTCGCACCTCGCACGGGCAACGTGAGTGTCGGCACGAGCATCTTCGCGATGGTGGTGCTCGAACGGCCGCTGAGTACCATCCACCCCGAGCTCGACATTGTGACGACACCGACCGGCGCATCCGTCGCCATGGTGCACTGCAACAACGGCGCGAGTGAACTGGCGGCCTGGGCGGGCATCTTCGGACGCTTCGCCGCCGCGGCCGGGAACCCAATCGAGCCGGACGCCGTCTTCGCCGCTCTGCTGCAAGAGGCCATCGCAGGAGAACCGAACGCCGGCGGCCTGCTCGCATACAACTACCTGTCTGGCGAGCCGATCACCGGCGTCGACGACGGGCGACCGCTGCTCGTGCGCACACCGGAGAGCCACTTCACGCTCGGCAACCTCATGCGGGCGCAGGTCTATGCGGTGTTCGCGACGTTGAGCATCGGCATGGCAACGCTCACCGCCGAGGGCGTCGGAGTCGACCGGCTCCTTGCCCACGGCGGCCTGTTCCGCACCCCGGGTGTTGCGCAGCAGCTTCTGGCCGCCACCGTCGGCGCGCCGATCGCTGTCGAGCGCACGGCCGGCGAGGGCGGCGCGTGGGGTATCGCGCTGCTCGCTGCATACCTTGAGAATGCATCGAGCCAGAGCCTCAGCGAATTCCTGTCTGCCCAGGTGTTCCGCGACGGGTCGGTCAGCGTCGTCGAGCCTGACGAGCGAGACGTGGCGGGGTTTGCGGAATTTCTGGAGAGTTACCGGAATGGCTTGACGCTGCAGCACGCCGCAGTGAACGCAACGGTCTAAGCCGGGAAAGCATGCTGCCTTGACGGCGCGGCGGATGGTGGATAGCGTTGAATGGCAGCGCTGCCAGTAGCGCTGCCGTACCGGCGGCGAGTGGGCGCAAGCGCAATCGCGACGAAGCGATCGGAGAAGAAACGTGAGCGTCACTGCTGACTCACTTGGGTTCACACCAGACGTCGAGATCCGCTGTCGCGACTACCGCATCGGATGCATCGGTGCAGGCATGATCATGGCCGATGTGCACCTCGAGGCGTATCGGCAGGCCGGGTTCGACGTGGCAGCGATCGCGTCGCGCACACCGTCCAAGGCCGAGGATCTTGCCAAGCGCTACGGCATCGCGATGGTGCACAGCACACCGACTGAGCTCATCCACGATCGCTCGATCGAGATCATCGACATCGCCTTCCCTCCTGACAAACAGCCAGCACTCATCCGCGAGGCGCTTTCGCAGCCACACATCAAAGCGGTGCTCGCGCAGAAGCCGCTCGCGCTCGAACTGGGTGAGGCAATCGCCCTGCGGGATGAAGCAGAACGCGCAGGCAAGATTCTCTCGGTGAATCAGAACATGCGCTTCGACCAGTCGGTGCGGGTGCTGCACGAGTTGCTTGAGCGTGGATCGCTCGGCGACCCCGTGATCGCGACGATCGACATGCGTGCGATTCCGCACTGGCAGACGTTCCTTGAAGGGTATGACCGCCTCACGTTGGCGAATATGAGCGTGCATCATCTGGACGCGCTGCGCTTTCTGTTCGGTGAACCCGAGCAGATCTACACGGCTGCGCGAACCGATCCGCGCACAACCTTCGCACACGAAGACGGCATCGTGGTCTCGACCCTGACCTTCCCGTCTGGGCTTCTTGCCGTCTCGACGGAAGACGTATGGTCTGGCCCGCGTGTGGACGGTTTCGACTCTGACATCTACATTGCCTGGCGAGTCGAGGGAACAGAGGGCGTCGCCAAGGGGACGATCGGATGGCCGCTTGGCACCCCATCGACTGTGACATACGCCTCAACAATTGACACCGGCGGCGCGTGGGTCACTCCCACCTGGAACACAGAGTGGTTCCCCCACGCGTTCATCGGCGTGATGGAGCAATTGCAATATGCATTGAGGTCCGGAACGCAGCCGGTGCTTTCTGTCGCGGACAACGTGAAGACCATGGCGCTCGTCGAAGCCGGGTATCGCTCGCTCGCCGAGAATCGTCCGGTTCGAATGAGCGAGTTCGCATAGATCGAGACGGCACCAGAACGAAGCACGACCAACAACACAAGAGAGCAGGGCACTGTCATGATTCAAGTGGGTATATTCAGCGGTTACTTCCCGTACGACCTCGAGACGACGGCCAAGACGATCAGAAAGCACGGATTCAACACCGTGCAGCTTGATCTGCACTTCAAGGATGTCGACCTGAGCGCTGGGCAGATCACCGAGGCGAAGGCGAAGCGCGTGCGTGACACGTTCCGTGATAACGACCTGCCGGTCTGCGCGATCTCCGCATACACCAACATCGTGCATCCGGACCTCGACGAGCGAAGGCGTCGCGTTGACTACCTCAAGGAGATCATCCGCAACGCGCGCGCATTCGGAACGCCGTATGTTGTGAGCGAATCCGGCACCTTCAACACCGAGAGCGACTGGGTGCACGACGACAAGAACCGAACGGAGGAAGGGTATGAGACCGCGCGAGACGTCATCGCTGACCTCGCGCAAACCGCATACGATCACGGCTCGGTCTTTCTGGTCGAGACATACGTGAACAACGTGATCGGCTCGCTTGCTGAGACTCAGCGCCTATTCAACGACGTGCGCAGCGCCGGGCTGGAGCTGCTGATGGATCCGACCAACTATTTCGAGTCGTACAACATCGATCAGATGGACGAGATCCTGAACGAGGTGTTCAACGCACTCGGTGACAGGATTCGGGTCGCACACGCCAAGGATGTCAAGCGCGCAGGGGCGGACAAGTCGGAGAAGCACGCGGACATTGGCGACGACAGCGCCGCAGAGTCGCACACGTTCCGTGGGGTCGGTGAGATCGAGCTGCCCGCTGCCGGCCTTGGCGAACTCAACTACGATCTGTACCTACGTCGGCTTGCGGAGCGGAACCCGAACGTTCCGCTGATCATCGAGCATCTCGATGAGTCCGACGTGCCGCGTGCAAAGGAATTCGTGACCGGCGTGCTGAAGAAGTATGGGATTTAGATGAGCGACACCGCAAGTGCGCAGAAAGGAGCGGCCGTCGTCACTGGCGCCGGCGGCTCCCTCGGCCGTGCCACCGCGCTTCGCCTCGGCCAAGACGGGTTCGCTGTCGCCCCACTCGGCAGGCCGGGCGCGATGCTCGACGAGACGGTCGATATTCTCACGGATGCTGGAATCGACTGCCGTCCGCTCGAGGTCGACCTGAGAGACGTGGATGCACTCGACGCCGCTATCCGCGCGACGGATGCTGAGCTGGCGCCAGTGACGGTGCTGGTGAACAACGCTGCGGTATATCCGACGCGCGATTTCGTCGACATCCCGATTGCAGAATTCGAAGACGTCGTAGCGGTGAACCAAACCGCATATTTTGCGGGAGCCCAGGCCGCCGCCCGGCTCATGATTCCGCGCGGCAGTGGATCGATCATCAACATCGGATCGATTACCTGGCACGGTGGATGGGCAAAACTGGCAAGTTACGTTACGACCAAGGGGGCGACCGTTGCCATGACGCGCGCACTCGCCAGAGAATTGGGCACACATGGCATTCGCGTCAACGCGGTGTCGCCTGGTGCGTTCCCGACCAAGGCAGAAGAAATTCACGACAACCCTGACGATTACGCTCGGTTCGTGCTCGATCATCAGGCATTGAAGCGTCGCGGAACGCCTGCCGAACTGGCAGCCGTCGTATCGTTCCTCGCCGGACCGGATGCGAGTTTCGTGACAGGTCAGACCATCAATGTCGACGGCGGATGGATCATGGAGTAGCGATGAACATCTTCGGGCACGAACTCACCGAACGCGAGTTGCGTCGCCGCGTCGGCGACACTGCGGCGGTCGCTGGCATCAGGCAGGTTGTGCTGGACAACGGGCCCGAGCGATCAGTTCGGGCGATCGAACTGCGCAGTGCGACCGGACTCGAGGTCGAGCTGCTGGTGGACCGTGCACTCGACATCGGTTCCGCTCGATTTCGCGCAGAACCGTTCGGATGGCGGTCCGGCAACGGGTTTCGCCATCCGGGCCTGCACGAGAACAATGACGAGGGCGGGCTCTCGTGGCTTCGTGCTCTGGACGGGCTGCTGGTCACAGGCGGGCTCGACCACACTCTCTTCGGGGGCGAAGTCGACGCATCGCAATATGCATACCCGCCCAAGCGCACAGTCAGCCACGGCCTGCACGGAAGGTTGACCGGCATCCCCGCCCGTCTGCTCGAGGCGCGCGAGGTCTGGCAGGACGGGTCAGCCGTGCTTCGGGTGCGCGGCGAGGTCGTGCAGGCGACGTCGTTCGGTGAACACCTGAGACTGCGGCGCACTGTCGAGATTGACATCGACGGCAAAGAGGTGCGCTTGCACGACGTCGTAGACAACCTCGGATTCGAGCGAACGCCGCACATGTTCTTGTACCACCTAAACTTCGGCTGGCCGCTCGTCGATGAAGGAACGGAGTTCATTGCGCCGATCGCCCGCCGGCTCTGGGAATCCGACTCGGTCGGCGAACAGAACTGCTCGTATCGGGTGCTGCCGAAGCCGCAGCCCGGGTTCGTCGAGCAGGTGTTCGAGCATCAACTCATCGCAGGGGCAGACGGAAGACATCGCGTAGCGCTCGTGACAGCGCAGGGCGCTCGCGGCGTCGAGGTGAGCTGGCAAGCGGCCGGTATGCCCTGCTTTTTCGAATGGCAGAATCTGCGCGACGGCCAGTATGCGATTGGTCTTGAGCCGTCGACGCATCATGTCGCGGGCGAAACGGCAGCGCGGGCAGATGGTTCCATGACCTGGCTCGAGCACGGCGAAAGCCGCGAGTACAGCACCTCGATTCGTGTGCTCGATGGCCCGGTCGAAACGGATGCGGCTCGCGCTCGCGTGAAGAGCATAGCCAGCCAGCCAGACTGAGCCCATATTCGTGAAGTCCACATGGACCGCTTGGTACGCTGATGTTAGCGCTGCCACGAGTCGTCAGCACAGAACAGGGAAGCAGATGCAGAAACACAACGGAGCCCTCGAAGGGTATCGAGTGCTCGATTGCTCGATCGCGATGGCCGGCCCGTTCGCTGCGCAACGGCTCGGTGATCTTGGGGCCGATGTCATCAAGGTGGAACCGACCGCCGGCGAGTGGCAGCGCTACGCAGCGGCGGGTGGAGCGACCGGAAACAAGATCAACGTGTCCTTCCTCTCGCTCAACCGCAACAAGCGGTCGATCGGAATCGACCTCAAGGACGACGACGGCAAAGCGATTCTGCATGATCTTGTCGCCAGCGCCGACGTGTTCCTGCAGAATTACCGTCCTGGGGTGGCTGCACGCCTCGGAGTCGACTACGAAACATTGAAAGCGATCAATCCGAGCATCGTTTACGTGTCGATCTCCGGATACGGGGAGGACGGGCCATATCGGGACCGCGCCGGTCAGGATCTGCTGCTGCAAGCTATGAGCGGTGCGATGCTTTCTGCAGGCCGTGAGGGGGAGCCGCCGCAGCCCGCCGGGCAGTACCTCGTCGACGCCGTCACGGCGTCCGCGGCGTTCGAAGGAGTGCTTGCCGCACTCCTGCACCGCGAGCGCACCGGAGAAGGTCAACTCGTGACGGTGAACATGCTCGACGCGATCACGACGCTTCAGATGCAGGAGCTGTCGGTGTTCACGGTGGGCAAGGTGCCCCAACAACGCAGCCGCGAACCACACGCGCACGTCTATATCAGGTCGCCATACGGAACATTCAAGACGGCGGACGGGTTTCTCGTGCTTGCCATGCCGCAGCTCCCTGCCCTGGGTCGCGTTCTCGGTGAGGACAGTTTTCTCGACATGGACAGCGAGGTTCACGGCTGGACGCATCGCGACGAGGTGTTCGCCGCGACGGCTCGTCATCTGATTGAGAACACCACGGAGCATTGGCTGCGCGAGTTCGAGAAGGTGGGCATCTGGGCCGGGCCTGTGCTCGACTATGCCGCGCTCGTCGATGACCCGCAGATCGTACACAATCAGACGTTCGTCGAGTACGAGCATCCTACGGAGGGGTGGGTGAAAACGCCTGGCTTCCCCTATCGCATGTCTGCGACTCCGCCGCGGGTGGAGCGCGGTGCCCCGCTTGTCGGTGAACACACGCGAGAGGTGCTTGCCGAGATCGGGCTGGATGGCGCGCGCATCGACGCGTTGATTGAAGCCGGCGCCGTCGCGGCCCATGAGCCGTTTCGCGAGGTCGCAGACTCGTGACGGCGACCTGGTTGCGAAGATGATCGACTATCGGGGACTCACCTGGGACCACCCGCGCGGGCGGGCAGCGCTTGAGTTCGCAGCCGCCAGAGCTCGCGAGCGCGGCGAACTCGATCTCGAGTGGGATGTTCAATCCCTTGAAGGCTTCGAGTCCGCCCCGGTGACCGCTCTTGCGCACGACTATGACGTGATCGTGCTCGATCATCCACATGTCGGGGAGTCCGTGATGGATGACGCCCTCTGGCCGCTCGAGGAGTTGTTCGCGGCTGAGGAACTGGATCGCGTGCGCGTCCAGAGCCTCGGGCCAACACAGGAGTCGTATGTGTTGGATGGGCGAACGTGGGCTCTTCCTCTCGACGCCGCAACACAGGTTGCCGCTCGGCAACCACAGCTTCTGGACGCGGCGCCCGAGACCTGGGAAGAGGTGCTCGAACTGGCCGAGCGGATGCCTGTGGCGCTGTCACTGGCCGGTCCGCACGCTCTGCTCACCTTCGCCTCGGTGTGCGTTGCACTTGGTGAGGAACCCGCTGCCACCGCCGATCGATTCGTCTCAGCGCCCGTCGGACGCCGCGCCGTGCGCATCCTGGGTCCGCTCGCGGCACGGGCACCGGCCGGTAGTGCCAGCCTCAACCCGATTGCCATGCTCGAACGCATGGCGCACACGCGAGATATCGCGTATTGCCCGCTGGTGTTCGGCTACGTCAACTACTCTCGCAGCGACCGCGATCGCAGCCTGGTGTTCGCCGATGCGCCGGTGCTGACGCCAGGTTCCCGCATCGGCTCAGCTCTTGGCGGCACCGGAATTGCCTTCAGCCGCCGCAGGCGACCCGGCCCCGAACTGCTCGACCACGTGCGTCAATTGCTTGACCCCGAGGTGCAGTGCAGCATGATCCCCGCCCACTCCGGACAGCCGAGCGCCCGCGCGGCGTGGGAGGATAATCGCGTCAACGCTGACAGCAACGACTTCTACCGCGCCACTCGCCGCACCATCGAGAACGCCTGGGTGCGCCCGCGATACCCGGGGTATATCGGCTTCCAAACCACAGCATCCGCACTCATCCGCGACATGCTGGTCGGCGTTCGCGACCCTGCCACGGGCCTCGCCGAACTCGACGAACTTCACCAGACCTTCAGCAGAGAAAGGGCCATGCCGTGATCCAGTTGCACACAGACGAGATCTTGGTCGAACTGAACGGAGCGGTCCTGACCATCACGATCAACCGGCCACAGAAGCTCAACTCGGTGACCAAACCGATGTCGGATGCGCTGGTTGCGGCGGTCGGTTGGGCCAATGACAGCGATGATGTGCGCTGCGTGGTGCTCACCGGGGCAGGGGACCGTGCGTTCTGCGCCGGGTCCGACATCCGTGAACTCGACACCTACGCTTCGCCATGGAACTTCCGCAATCGCACCGACTACTGCGACGCCCTAAGGGAACTGCGCAAGCCGGTCATCGCAGCCGTCAACGGCTATGCGTTCGGGGGAGGACTGGAGACGGCCCTGAGCTGCGACATCCGCATCGCATCGACGAGCGCAAGTTTCGCAGCATCCGAGGTGAAGCTCGGCTGGATCGGTGGAGGCGGAATGAGCAGTTACCTCACCCAGTCGATCGGGCCGAGCAACGCATCTCTCATGCTGATGACCGGTGAACCGATCGACGCAGAGCGTGCGAGAGATTGGGGCCTCGTGACCGAGATCGTGTCGGCGGACGGGCTCATGGAGCGTGCGATGCAGCTCGCCAGCACCATCGCAAGCCGGCCACCGATCGCCGTAGAAACGGCGAAAATCAACGTGGCGGCGGCGGCGGAACTCGGCAGAGAACAGGCGATCGCGTATGAGCGAGACCTGCAAACGATCTGCTTCGCGACCGAAGACGCTCGAGAAGGGCGCACAGCGTTCGCGGAGCGTCGGCCCGGCGTCTTTCACCGCAAATGAGCGCCGAGCCGGTCTTGGCCGCGGGCTGGTCTGGCGCCGTTGAAAGGGCGCTCCCGGATGATGGATGCGCAGGCACGCTCATCGGCCGGGTGTGGGATCCCCGTGTGAACGGGCCTTCACCCGTGATCATTCGCCTCGACGGAGTGTTTGACATCAGCGACACGTTTGCGACGGTGCGCGACCTGTGCGAGCACCCCGAACCCGCCGCGGCAGCTCGGGCCGCGCAAGGCATCCGACTCGGCGGTTTTGACGAGCTGCTGGAAAACACCGAGCCGGAAGCGCGCGACACCTCGAAGCCGTTCTTGCTTGCACCCGTCGACCTTCAGTCATTGAAGGCGGCGGGTGTGACGTTCGCCGTGTCGATGCTCGAGCGAGTGATCGAGGAGCGCGCGCGTGGGGATCACGAAGCGGCGGCCCGGGTGCGCGAGCAGATCGTTGGGGAGATCGGGAGCGATCTGCGCGGGCTGAAGCCAGGGTCGCCCGAAGCCGGCAATCTCAAGTCCTTTCTGATCGCCAATGGCATGTGGAGTCAGTACCTCGAGGTTGGGATCGGGGCTGACGCCGAGATTTTTACCAAGGGACCGACGCTATCGGCGGTGGGCACAGCGGTGCCGGTCGGCGTGCTCGCCTCTTCGACGTGGAACAATCCGGAACCCGAAGTTGCACTCGCCGTGTCATCCGGCGGCTCCGTTGTTGGCGCGATGCTCGGAAACGATGTCAACCTCAGAGACGTCGAGGGCCGTTCGGCGCTGCTGCTTCCCAAGGCCAAAGACAACAACGCGTCGTGTTCGCTCGGCCCGTTTTTGCGCCTGTTCGATGACACCTTCGACATCGACACCGTGCGTGAACTGAGCGTGCAGCTTGAAATCGACGGCGTTGACGGGTTCCATCTGGATGCGGTGTCAGAGATGGGGCAGATCAGCCGAGACCCGCTCGATCTGGTCGAACAGCTCATCGGCGCTCACCACCAGTATCCGGACGGCGCCGTGCTCATGCTTGGAACGATGTTCGCGCCCGTCGTCGACCGCACCGACGCAGGCATGGGCTTCACGCATCACGACGGCGATATCGTTCGCATCGCTGCTCCCGCCCTCGGTAGTCTGGTGAACCAGGTCAGGCGAAGCGAGAGGTGCGAGCCGTGGGAGTTCGGGATCAGCGCCCTGATGAAGAACCTCTCCGCACGGGCACTGTTGTGAGCGGTGTCGGTGCTGGTCTTCGCTCCGGCGATCGCCCACTGACCCGGCGATCCACTCGAACCGTGACGCTCACCGACGTCGCCGAAGCCGCCGGTGTGTCGCCGCAAACCGTTTCGCGGTCGATCCGCAGCCCGCAGCTCGTGTCCGAAGTGACTCTTGAACGCGTTCGTGACGCCATTTCCGCGACGGGATACGTGCCGAACCTCGCGGCAAGCAACCTGGCATCCAACCGAAGCATGACGGTGGCCGCCGTGATCCCTGCCGTGTCGGCTTCCATCTTTGCCGACGCTTTGCACGGACTGGCGCAGGTGCTGAGCCCGGCTGGCTATCAGCTGTTCATCGGCACGACGGATTACCGACCGGAACGAGAGGAGGAGATTATTCGCGCGTTCCTCGGGCGCAGGCCCGACGGCATCTTCATCGTCGGAACCGAGCACACGCAGGCAGCCACACGCCTGCTCAAAGACGCGAACGTGCCGGTCGTCGAGACCTGGGCACTCACCGGAACACCGGTGCACAGCGTCGTCGGATTCTCGAACCACGACGCGATTCGCGAGATCGTGCAGTACGTCATTTCGCGCGGCTATAAGCATCCGACGTTCGCAGGTTCAATGCAGGCGGGGGATGCGCGCGCGATCGAGCGGCAGCGTAGCTTCGAGAGCGCCATGCGTGAGCTGCGCCCGACCGAAGACGTTCGCGTTGTGGACTCCGGCACTCGGCAGATCGATTTTGAGACCGGAAAGCAACTGCTTGATCGTGTGCTGCGCGAGCATCCGGAAACCGATGTACTGATGTTCTCAAGCGACGTTTTCGCTGCGGGCGCGCTGTTGGAGTGCGCGCGGCGCGGTATCGATGTTCCGGGGCAGCTCGCCATCACGGGATTCGGCGACTTCGAAATTGCACGCAACCTCGTGCCAAGTCTGACCACGGTTGCCGTCCCGAATCTCGAGATCGGAAACCGGGCCGGACAGCTCCTATTGCGTAGCATGACCGATGCCAATACCGCACCGGAGATCGTGGACCTCGGCTTTTCGGTCGTCGGTCGCGAGAGTGCGTGATCGCACCCGTATGTACGGGAACGGGTTCGATCCGGCCGAATTTGGTATCCTCTAACGGGTATGCCCACCGACCTTCCAGCTCGCACGCACGGCCGCCGCTCGGCCGGCCGTCACGCATCCGCGGAAGCTTGGCAGGCGACGACGGCGACAGCGAGCTCGGCACGCGTCGGATCGACCAGCCGCAGCGCTTCTCACGCTTCGTCCCCTCGGACTGCGCAGCGCACTCGCCGCAAAGCGCCTCAGGTGGTGCAACTTGCCATTCAGCACCGCATCGGCGTTGGAGTAACAGCCCTCGCGCTGATCGCGGGAATCTCGATTGCCCCGGCGCAGGTGCCTGCGGCCGCCGCTTCGGCCGTTGCCGCCTCTGCCGCGGTGGGCGCATCCGAACAGCGCGGCCATGTTCACGAGTTCACCGTGGACTCCGACATCGTCGCGCCGGCCATCACACGCGATGCGTTCAGTGCAACCGACGGCGTGCAAACTCTGGCCTCGAACGGCACAAACGAGGACTGGGCCAAGCTCGTGTTGATGTTCGGCGGATGGCCGCAGACCGACGCCAATGTCACCGTGATGCTGCGTTGGATGCGGCAGGAGAACGGTCCGCCAGACTGGTGGAACCGCAACAATCCGTTGAACAACGGGTACGGCTCAGGCGGCGGAGCCGGCCTCGGCAGCTACCCGGATCTCGTCACGGCAGCGCAGTACGCTGCCGCCAATCTGCAGCGCGGCTACCCGGACATCGTCGCCGGACTTGCGGCAGGCACGTCCGCGGATGTTACGGCGCAGGCGATCTGGGCGTCGCCGTGGGCGTCCAGTCACTATGGCAACGGTTCGCATTGGAGCACGACTCCCGTCGAGATCGTGCAGGCGCCGGCTTCGGCCTGGTAGCCGCATCCACCCAACCCGTCGCATCCGCCCCGGCGCCATGCGCCTCCGCCCTGGCCCCATATCCGCCCGGCTACCCCACCCAACCAGTCGCATCCGCCCTGCTCCCATCCGCATCCGCCTGGCCCCACCCACCCACCCCGCCGCGCGGCTGCGCGGCCGGGTCGGCGGCGGGTCGTGCGCATAACTCAGGCTGAAAGTGCCCGACACTACCGGCAAACCGCGTGATCACGCGGATGTTTGTGCGCACGATACAGGCTCAGCCTGAGTTATGCGCAAGCACAGCACACAAACTGACACTCACAAGCTGGCACCGACAGCTCACAACCTGGCACCGACAGCTCACAAGCTGGCACCGACAACTCACAAGCTGGCACGAAAAGGGGTGGCCAATCGCGGGAATTTTCCCGAAACGCCATCTCGCAGCGGCCGAATAGCGGCGTGTCAGACGAATCCCCGCGATTTCGCCGCGATTACCCCGCATCCATGCCCCGCGCGCCCATAATTGGGCCATGACAGCGACCGCCGCCGGCTCCACCCTTCAGCACGGCGCGGCAGACTGGTACGAACTGTTCTTCGACCTCGTGTTCGTCGTGGTCGTCGCGATCTCGGCACACCTGGTCGAGGTTGATCCGACCGCAAGCACCGTTCTGGTCTTCGCGCTCCTGCTCTTCCCGCTGTGGTGGGCGTGGGTCAACCTGATGGTCACCAACAACCTGTACGGCTCGAGGTTTCCGGCGATCGGCGCCCTCGTTGTCGCGTCGATGCCCGGCCCGGCGATGATGGCGATCGCGATCGCCAGCGGCATCGAGCACTACGGATGGCTGTACGCCGTGGGTGCCGCGTGGATCCGGCTGGTCCTGTTGGTCATGTGGCTCATTCCATACCGCAAGAAGATCATTCTCGTGCCGCTGTGGCGTGTGCTTGCGTACAACCTCACGACGGCGGCAGTCTGGCTCGTGTCGATCGCGGTCGCTGCGCCGTGGCAGTACGCGCTCTGGGCGCTCGCCGTCGCCGCCGAAGTCGCGCTCCTGGCCGTGCGCAGTGGATTCGCTTACGAGGTGTACGAGCAGGCATCCATCGCGCACGGACTCGAAAGGGTCGGGCTGTTCGTCGTGATCGTCGTCGGCGAGGCGGTCTATCTGAGCATCACGGGCCTTGCGGAGCATCCGACGGTCGCGGGTGGGGCTGCCGGGCTGTTCGGCTTCATCGTTTGTGCGCTGCTTGCCCGCGCGTTCTTCCGATGGGGTGCGCCGACCGCCGAAACCGGACTGATTGCAGCGCAACGAGCCGGGTCGTTCGGTGCAATGCGCGACGTGATCATGTACCTTCCGTTCTTT
>Ga0164242_10004971_pt1 | contig 14837 bp, 9 predicted proteins | sample OricomgcompostMG_FD_108783 | JGI IMG/M metagenome (GOLD analysis project Ga0164242, IMG submission 108783) | Miracle-Growth compost microbial communities from Emeryville, California, USA - Original compost - Miracle growth compost (MG) ... | reverse complement strand
GTGTGAGGAGCAGCGCAATGTCGGTGTCGCTGACCCGGCCGAGCGCGCGCACGCGGCCCTCGGGAAGTCCGGCGAGCATGGCCGCCTCAGTGATCCGGCGGCCGCTCCATTCGTCGTCGCCGACGATGAGCAGCGACGTGCCGTCGAAGTCGGGCAGGGCGGCCGCCTGAATCAGGGCGTCGATTCCGCTGCGCGGGTCCATCGAGCCGGATGCCAGGACGAAGCGCTCGGGAAGCTTCAGCCAGCTGGCACGGACCTCCGGGTCGTCTGGCAGCGCGATGCTGGCACTCGTCGCGCCGGGGACGACACGGACTCGCTCACCCAGATCGACTCTGTCTGCGAGCTCATCGGCGACGGCGTGGCTCGGCACGACGACCGCGTCGGCATGCTTTGCAGCGCGGTGCGCTGCCCGCCGAACCCATGCCGCGTTGGCGTGCCCCAGAGAGGCGGGGTGCGTCCACGCGATCGTGTCGTGGATGGTCACGACGAGCTGCCGCCTGACCGTGTGGTTCACGCGCACAAGCGGCGCGAACAGGCTTGGGGCGTGCAGGATGCCGGTGCCGGCGGCGACGCCTATGCCGCGCCCCCAGGCCGTCGCCAGCGCACGGTGCGAAAGCGACGAAGCCGTCACGCGTGACGCCCCCGGGAACTGCCGCTCCGCCTCTGCGAGCTCGGCGGCTGACCGGCGGGACACGATGAGCTCGACGTCGCACCCCGGTGGCGCGGTGTCGATCAACGCCCGCGTCAATTCGCCCGCGTACCGCACCAGCCCGTTGATTCGAAACGGCGTTGACGGACCGGTGATCGCCTCATCGGCGAAAGCACGGAGAGTCGTCATGGTGTCACGAGCGTAGCAAGGCGGCCGTTCACCGTCCTGGCAGGGGCCGCTTGATACGATCGAGCCCGTTCTGTTCCTGCGAGAGGTGGTTCCGTGCCCGCTGCTGTCGCCGAGCGCGTCGTTGCCGTCGTCGTGGCATGGAATCGTCGCGAACTCCTCGTTGAAGGGCTGCGCGCGCTTTCGGCTCAAACGCGGCCGGTCGACCAGATCGTGGTCATCGACAACGCTTCGACCGACGGCTCGTCCGAGGCGGCCCGCGAAGCCGTTCCGGAGGCTCAGGTGGTCGTCTTGCCGCGCAATACCGGCGGAGCGGGCGGCTTTGCGGCGGGCATCGAACGTGCACTGAACGTGCACCATGCGGACCTCGTGTGGCTGATGGACGATGACACCGTCCCGACCGACACTGCCCTCGCCGAGCTCATCGCGGTCCGCGAGGCCAGTGGGCGTGAAGCCGCCGTGCTGGCGTCCAAGGTCGTCTGGACCGATGGGCGACCGCACCCCATGAACATGCCGCGGGTGAATCCGTTCGCTTCCGCTGGGGTTCGCGCGGCGGCCGAGGCTCACAACTGCTACCCCATACGGTCCGCGTCTTTCGTCTCGGTTCTCATCGACGCGAGCGCCGTGCGCGCTGTGGGGCTGCCGATCGCCGATTACTTCCTCTGGAACGACGATTTCGAGTTCACGACCCGCCTGTTGCGTGGTCGCCGCGGTTACCTGTGCGAGCGCAGCGTCGTCGTGCACAAGACGAAGGTCTTTGGATCCACCGACGTCGACCCTGGGCCCCGATTTCGGCTCGAGGTCCGCAACAAGTTGTGGCTGCTGCTGAGGTCGCCTGGCCTCGCGCCACTCGAGCGCGCGGTGTACGCGGGGTCGACGGTAGCGCGCTGGGTCCGCACAGTGGCGCGCTCGCACGACCGGGCGACCCTGCTGAGGGGTCTGGTCGACGGCGCTCGCGAAGGGTTGGGCGCACGGCCGCGCAGCAGCGCCGCCGTGCTGTTCGACGCGCCCGATGTCGCCGCAGGCGCCGCGCGGATCGATGCAGCTGCGGGCCGCCCGTGAGCGCAGATTCCCCCGCCGCGCCCGAACCTTTCAGCGTGCTCCTGCCGGTTTACGGCGGCGATGACCCCGACCACTTCCGGCAAGCGTTCACGAGCGCAGTTCAGAAGCAGACTCTGCCACCCGACGAGGTCGTCGTCGTGCAGGACGGCCCTGTCCCGAATGCCGTCGGCGCGGCGATCGCGGAGATGGTCGAAGCGTCGCCGGTACCCGTGCGCCTCGTGCAGCTGCCGCAGAACGTCGGCCTGGCGGGCGCGCTGATGCGCGGGCTGGAGGCCTGCACGCATGACATCGTGGCGCGCATGGATGCGGACGACATCTCACTGTCCTCGCGCTTCGAGACGCAGGTTCCGCTCGTCGCCGGCGGCTTCGATCTGGTCGGCTCTGGCATGCTCGAGTTCGACGGCGACGGTCGCGTGGTGGGTCGGCGCATCCCTCCCGTCGGCGATGCGGGCATCCGAAAAGCCGCTCGACTGCGCGACCCGTTCAACCACCCCACCGTCGTGTACCGGAAGCGCGCGGTCCTGAGCGTCGGTGGCTACGACGACCTCGCTCTGATGGAGGACTATCTTCTCTTCGCTCGCATGCTGCAGGCTGGTGTCCCCGTCGCCAACCTGCCTGACGCGCTCGTGATGTACCGGGTCGACTCCGGCGCATACGCGCGTCGGGGTGGCACCCGTCTGTTCCGCAGCGAGTTGGAGCTGCAGCGGCGGCTGCTCGACCAGGGCTTCGTCACGCGCCCTCAGTATCTGCGCAACATCCTGGTGCGGGGTGCGTATCGCTTCGTCCCGACCCCGCTCCGCCGTGCCATGTACAAGCGGGCGCTCGTCCGCAAGGTGGGCGCGAAACAGCCCTCTGTCTGAGGGGTGCGTTGCAGTCGCGCGGTCACAGCGCGCGCATCTGCTCCACGGCTCTGTCCGACGGGCCGTCGAAGAGCTTCTGCCCCTTGTTGATCAGGATGCCCCGCTCGCACAGTCGGCTCACCATGTCGAGGTCGTGGCTGACGACGATCAGCGTCTTCCCCTGCTGGTGGAGCTCCTTGATCCGTGCGATGCACTTCTCTTGGAAGCGCTCGTCGCCGACCGAGAGGACTTCGTCGACGAGGAGGATGTCGACGTCGGTGTGGATCGCGACCGAGAACGCCAGGCGGAGGAACATGCCAGATGAGTAGTGCTTCACCTCGGTGTCGATGAAGTCCGGGATCTCAGAGAACTCGACGATCTCATCGAAGCGCTCGTCGATCTCCTTCTGCGACATGCCCAGAATGGCCGCGTTGAGGTAGATGTTCTCTCGACCGGACAGGTCGGGGTGGAATCCGGCTCCGACCTCGATCAGTCCTGCCACCCGCCCTCGCGTGAACACGTCGCCGGAGTCGGGTCGCAGCACACCGGAGATGAGCTTGAGCAGTGTCGACTTGCCTGAGCCGTTGAAGCCGAGCAAAGCGACGGACTCTCCGGGGTTGACCTCGAAGCTCACGCCGTCGAGAGCGCTGAACCTTGAAGAGATCTTCTTCTTGCGCAACGAGGCGATGAACGTCTCTTTGAGCGAGTGAGTGTGACGCAGCAAGAATTCCTTGCGGACGTCTTTCACCAGGATCGACGGCACCACCGCGCTCGAATCAGAGATCTTGGGCAAAACGTCCCTCCAGCTTTCGGAAAACGACCTGACCGATTCCGAGGATGATCAGGCAGATGACGGTCGCCGCCGAGGCGAAGAGGTAGAGGTGCGGCGGCAACGGGACGGAGCCGTCAGTGGTGGGGTACCAGAATCCGGCGTGGAACAGGTTGATCGCGGCCGTGATGGGGTTGAGCTGGTACACGGCGAACGCCCACGTGGGCAGGGCCTGCTGCACGAGGGTGAAGGGGTACAGCACCGGTGACAGCCATGCGACCACCATCACGATGATCTCGACGAAATTCTGCGAGTCGCGGAAGACGACGTTGGCCGCTCCGAACAGCATCCCGAGCCCGATGGCGAGCAACGCGATCAGGACGATTCCCAGCAGGATACCGACGAACTGCAGGAGGCTCGGGTGCCAGCCGACGATGAGGCAGACGATCAGCAGCACCGCGGCCTGTGGCAGGAAATTCACGAGCGCCACCAGAGTGGACGAGACGGGGAACATCTCGCGCGGCAGGTAGATCTTCTTGATCAGCGCCGCGTTGTCGACGAGCGAACGGGTCGCGTTCGAGAACGCCTCCGTGAAGAAGTTCGTGAGGCAGACGCCCGAGAACAGGTAGATGGGGTAGCTCGGCATGCTCGTGTTCATCTTGAGGAAGATGCCGAGGGCGAGGAAGAAGACCGCGAACTGTGCGGCGGGCTTCACATATGACCACAGCCAGCCGAGCACAGAGCCGCGGTACCGGACCCCGACCTCTTTCCGGACCAGAAGCCTGAGGAGATAGCGGTGGCGCGCGACGTCGGCGAGCCCCGAACCGGTGCCGGGTCTCGTGAAGCCCTGCTGCTCGGCGTGGGCGAGATCGAACAAGCGATGATCCTTCGTGGGGGTGGGGGCTCCGCGGCCAGCTGGCAGCGGGCCGCGTTGATTCTACTGAGCGCGCCTGGGCACTCGGTGCGCCGGGCCGGGGCGCGGCCGGACTTTCAGCCCCAGACCGTGACGTAGAACTTCAGCAGGGTCGCGAGCACGGCGATGATCGAGAGGATCGTGACCGCGCCGCCGACGGCCGGCGTGCGGCCCGCCACCGTCGTGAGGCGGAGCGGGACAAGGACGAGGATCGCTGCCCCGATATATGGCAGCAACGGGAAGACGTAGCGTCCCTGGACGCCATCGACGAGGAAGTAGCCGACCGGCGTGAACGACACGAAGAGCGTGGCGAAGATCGCGACGATGGAAAGGGCGGAGACGGTGACCAATACGACCGCATCGCGACGGCTCGCTCGGAAGCGTTCGCTCGATGCCCCAGCCAGCACGACGGCGCTGCCACCGAGCAGCATGGCCGTGCCGGGGACCTGCACTCCCGACGACCCGAGCGGGAACTCGTAATAGAAGTTGTCGCGGTAGACGAAGGTGCGGACGAGATCTTTCACGAAAGCGATCGGATGATGCAGGACGTAGCTCAGCTGCGGCCCGACACCGAATTGGCTCGTTGCGTAGTCCGAGCGGTAGAACGCGAGCACGCTCGACGTCGGCCCCGAGATGACCGTCCAGGCTGCCCAGGCGACACCCGCGACGCCGAGTGCGACCCATTTCGCGACGAGCGCCGTGGTCGCCCCGCGGAACAACCTTCGAGCGGGGATGAAGCAGACGAGCGCCGAGAGGAGCGCATAGGTGGGCTTCCCGAGCGGGAGCGCGATAGCGGAGACGAGCAGAAGCCAGGACTCGAACCGGGTGAGGTTCTGCTTGAGCAGAATCGTCTTCGCGAACAGTGCGAAGACGAGGATGGCGAGACCATTGGTGAGCGCGTCCGCGGTGATCGTGCTCATCTGCAACAGCGCAGGGGGCAGCATCGCGAGCGCAAACACGAACCACTGCACGGTGGTTCCCCTCAGGGCACGGAGGCCGAGCGTCACTGCGGCCACATAGCTGAGGAGGCTCAGCACCGCCATCAGGTCGAGACCGGTTCCGAGTTGCAGATGGAGGGCCGTTGCGATCCACACTCCGATAGCCGCCGGCACGTACGGCACGGGTGAGTACGCGGCGGTGTTCGTGAACCAGACCGTGTTGCGCGCGCCGTCGTCGAACGGCGCGCTCTCCAACTGTCGGTAGACGTCGGGCTGCAGAACGATGGGCGACGGCTCCGCTGGATTCTGCCCGAGGTCCGTGCCGGCGTGTTCGTAGAGCTTCCATGCCGTGCTCGGGATGTCGCCGCCGTAGGAGTCGCCGGTATTGCCCCAGGCGATTTTCTCAGGGGCGAGATGCCCGTGGGCCACCTGGAATGCGCGCGCGAACTGGCTCATGCCGTCATTGCCCCAGTACGGCGGATTCATGGCGATGAACAGCAGCCCGAGGATCGTCCCGACCACGCCGAACACGAGCGCCGAAGACGTCAGAAGCGAGCGCCCTCGCAGCCGCGGACGAATGCGGTCGGTCTCGATTGAGTCGGTGCTCGTCACGGCGTGGGTCACTCCTCGGTTCTCGGCGCTGCTGTCGGGCGTCTTGCACAGCGAGCGATGCGCCGCACGCAGAGGCCGCGCCGCACACGATGCTAGCGTCCGCCTCCCCGCTCTCCTTGGAGCCCTCTGTTAGCCTGACGTTGCCGTTCCGCTTATCGACGAGCGGGTTTCGGCCTCGGCCAGAGGAGTACACAAGCAGTGAGCGAGTTCGACGGCTTGAAAATAGCCGCCATCGTGCCATGCCATAACGAGGCGATCTCGATCGGAGCGGTGGTCCGCGACCTGAAAGCGGCGGTCAGCGGCATCGATGTGTACGTCTACGACAACCGCAGCTCCGATAACACGGCAGAGGTGGCTGCGGCGGCCGGCGCCATCGTGCGCAAAGAGGAGCTCAAGGGTAAGGGGAACGTCGTTCGGCGCGCTTTCGCAGATGTCGAAGCGGACGTCTACGTTCTGATCGATGGCGACGACACGTATGACGCGTCAGCCGCCGCCGCGATGATCCGGACGCTGGTCGACGGGCAGTACGACCACGTTCTGGGAGTGCGGCAGGAGACCACCGACACCGCGTATCGTCCGGGCCACGCGCTCGGCAACCGGGCCTTCAACCGCCTCGTCGGGGCCGTCTTCGGCTTGCCCGTCAGCGACATGCTCAGCGGCTACCGGGTGTTCTCGCGACGCTTCGTGAAGTCGTTCCCAGCGCTCTCGCGAGAGTTCGAGATCGAAACCGAGCTCACCGTGCACTCCATGAGCCTGCGGGTGCCACAGACCGAGATGCAGGTCGGCTTCAAAGACCGGCCGGAGGGCAGTGAGAGCAAGCTGCGCACGTACCACGACGGCTTTCGGATCCTTTCGCTGATCGCGCAGTTGATCCGGCATGAGCGCCCGCTGCCGTTCTACGGCATTCTGGGTGCGATTCTCGTCGTGATCGCTCTGATCATCGGCATCCCGATCATCGTCGAGTTCCTCCGACTCGGCAGTGTTCCGCGACTGCCCAGCGCGGTGCTGGCAACCGGGCTCGTGACCATGGGCTGCTTGTCCTGGATGGTCGGGTTCGTGCTCGACGGCGTCCTGCGGGCACGGCGCGAGGTCGCACGCCTGGCCTATCTGCAATACGGAGTGACACGAATTGCCAAGAATGCCTAGGCAGCCCAAGGGCGGAGTGTTCGTCGCCGTCATCGCGCTGATAGCGGCGGTGTTTCTCGGCGTGAGCGCGCCAGCCCAAACCGCTGCTGCCGACGTGACCGGCTGGGACGCGGGCAACATCATCTCCGACGAGGTCTTCTACGCCTCGCAGACGATGACGGGCGACCAGATCCAGTCGTTCCTCCAGGGACAGGTGTCGTCATGCCAATCCGGTTACACCTGCCTCAAGGACTATGTTGTCTCGACTCCGGACGTCGCGGCGAATTCCTACTGCTCTGCCTATAAGGGCTGGTCGGCCCAGCGCGCCGCGGACATGATCCACGACGTCGCGATCGCGTGCGGCATCAACCCGCAGGTCCTTCTCGTCACGCTCCAGAAGGAGCAGGGACTCATCACCTCGACGCATCCGACCAACACCATGTACATCCGCGCACTGGGGTTCGGGTGCCCCGACAGCTCGGGCGGGTGGTGCGATCCGAACTACGGTTCGCTGTTCTCGCAGGTGTACGCCGCCGCGCGGCAGTTCAAGATCTACCGCGCATACCCGACGTCTTTCAATTTCGTCGCGGGCCGCAACAACACCATCACGTATGGCCCGGGTTGCGCGAAGTCGTCGAGCGTCTACATCCAGAACCAGGCGACGGCCGGGCTCTATGACTACACGCCGTACCAGCCTGATTCGCGGGTGCTTGCCGCCGGCTTCGGAAGCATCGGAACCACCGATTCGTGCGCCGCATACGGAAACCGCAACTTCTACCTCTACTTCAACCAGTGGTTCGGCAGCACGAGGTACAACGTGGGCGGTGCCATCGGCGCGGAGTGGGACGCTCTGGGGGGAGGTGAGGGCGTTCTCGGAATGCCCCAGACGGACGAGATCTGTGGCCTCACAGACGGCGGCTGCTACCAGTACTTCCAGAACGGCCAGATCCACTGGACCAACAGCACGGGTGCTCACGCGACCTACGGAGCGATCAAGACGGAATGGGGCGTCACGGGATGGGAGACCGGCACGCTCGGCTACCCGATCAATGACGCCTACTGCGGCCTCGCGAACGATGGCTGCGCCCAGGGCTTCCAGGGCGGCCAGATCCACTGGACCAACAGCACCGGAGCCCACTTCACGCACGGGGCCATCCAAGCCGAGTGGGCCGGCCTCGGTTGGGAGACCGGGTCGCTCGGCTATCCCACCACCGACGAGATCTGCGGTCTCAAGGACGGCGGCTGCTACCAATACTTCGAGAACGGCCAGATCCACTCGACTGCGGCGACCGGCGCCCACGCGACCAGCGGTGTGATCAAGGACGCGTGGGGCGCAACCGGCTGGGAGAACGGCTTCCTGGGGTACCCGGTCGCCGACCAGAACTGCAACCTGGCCGACCACGGGTGCTCTCAAGCGTTCCAGGGCGGTCAGATCCACTGGACCGAGGCGACGGGCGCCCAATGGACACGCGGCGGGATCCAGTCGGACTGGGCATCGCTCGGATGGGAGAACGGCGTCCTCGGATATCCGACCACGGGCGAGAACTGCGGTCTCAAGGACGGCGGCTGCTTCCAGTACTTCCAGGGCGGTCAGATCCACTGGAGCCCGGCGACCGGCGCGCACGCGACGTACGGTGCGATCAAGCAGGCGTGGGGCAAGACAGGCTGGGAGACCGGTCAGCTCGGGTACCCGACCTCTGACGAGCAGTGCTCCGCCGACAAGAGCTCGTGTTGGCAGACTTTCCAGGGCGGCACCATCACGCTGAGCGCCAACGGCACCACTCAACTGGTGACGGGCGCTGCGCAGGCTGCTTGGAAGGCCGCCGGCGGTCCGACGGGGACCATGGGGATCGCCACTGCGGCGGTGAAGTGCGACGGCAGTGTCTGCTCCCAGCAGTTCTCGTCCGGCGAGATCGTCTGGCAATCAGGTGCTACCACGGCGTACGCCCTGAACGCCGCGTTCGCCACTGCGTGGAGCAGCGACGGGGGAGCGAGCGGTTCGCTCGGCATGCCGACCTCGACCATGGGGTGCGGGCTGAAGGACAATGGCTGCTTCCAGCACTTCCAGGGCGGCGACATGCATTGGACCTCGGGTACCGGGGCCCAGCCCACCGTCGGCGGCATCCATTATCTGTGGGGGCAGCTCGGCTTCGAGAACGGTGTGCTGGGCTATCCGCTCGCCGCAGAGCAGTGCAACTCGGCGCACAATACCTGCACCCAGAAATTCCAGGGCGGTTCCATCATCTGGACGTCGGCAGGCGGCGCGAAGCTGGGTTAGCCGTGGTTCCCCGGCAGGTTGTGAACGCGGGTTGATGTAGCGAAGACCTCCGGAACGCTGTGGGCTACCACACTCACTTCGTTCGACTGAGGTCTTCGCGACTCACGGTGACGCCCGTCTGAGGGTCGACCGGCTGCGCCGGCCTGCCGATGACGGATCGCAGCTCCCGGCCGCGTCGCAGCCCGAATCAGACGGACCGCCGCATAAAGCGGCGGATCATCGCGCTGCGCTTCGCCCGCCGCTGGGGCCCTCACCGCACCGCCCACCACCTGCGCCCCGTGCGCACGGCCGTCGAGCGGGTGCTGAACCGGTACCGGGTGCCGCCGTTGCGCATGTGGATCAGAGCACCGGCCTGCCGGTGCGGAAGCCGAAGCCAGCCCGAGGCTCGCAAGCTAGCCGGCGCTGCAAGCGTCGATCCGATAGAGACTCATGTCACCGTCCGAGAGCACGGGCGTGAAGCCCGGCGTGCCCTTCGGAATCCGCAACCCGGACCACTCCGGTGCCGTGCCGTTCGCCGAGTACGGCTTCGGCTCGAGCTGGACCACATAGTCCACGTTCAGATCGTGCAGAGCGCGGCATACGGTGGCGTGGTGGTCCGTCACAGCGTCGAGCTCCGAGGCGACGACGCGTTGCGCGGCGCCCCAGGTGCCCAGCCAGTTCCCGTCCATAGCGGGGAACAGGTAGTCCGTTCCATAGAGTGCGTAGCCGAGGCCGCTGCCGTCGTACGGGTTGTTGGCGATGACGTCCCCCGCGGGAACGGCCCCCGCGACGCGTTTGAGGAAGGACTGCTCCCGCGAGGTGAGCATGTACCCGTCCTGGAATGAAAAGACATGAGCGGTGGTGGCGCGGGTCTCGCGCATGGCCGGCTCCGCCAGATTCACGCCGGCGAGAACCACGCCTACCGCCGTCGCGACGGCGAGACCCGGGAGTGCGCTGCTTCGCACCACGGCGCCTGCCTGCCGCGGGTTTGCGGGCGCGAAGCGGGAGAAGAGCTTGCGCACGCCTTCGATCACCGTGAGCACACCATAGGTGGCGAGAGGCACGGCGGTGAACGCCGCGAACGCCGCGAGACGGTACGAGTCGTGATACCAGAACCCGGTCAGCAGGTTCCGGATCCGACCCTCAGCCCCGGCCGAGAGAACGTACAGCAGGCCGAATCCCGCCCAGGAGAAGACGAGCCAGAGGTGTCGTCGCCGCGCCACTACGGCCACGATTCCGACGAGGGTGAGCGCGCTGAACAGGAGCTGCGGGTCCGAGCCGTTGAAGCCGTTGGTGACAAACTCCCCGAACGCCTGCGAGCTCGTTTCGAAGGAGTCCCAGCGCCAGGTGACGGTGCGTTGCATGAAGGGGAGCCGGTAGACCGTGAGCCAGCCGAGAACGGCGACGACCGCCAGCAGGGCGTAGATCCACGCCGCGCGGGAGGCACGTCGACGATCGTCGGGCAGCCGGGACCAGACGAAGGGCACGGCGTACGGAGCCAGCAGAACCGTGGCGCCGAAGATCGTGTTCGGCTGCGCCAGCGCCAAGGCGCCGAACCCGGCGATCGCGAGCAGCAGCGCCGGCCAGAACCGGTCCCGTTCCAGGTGACGACTGCAGATCAGGAGGACGAGGGCGATGAATGCGGGGGTCAGCGCGAGACCGAGTTGGTTCGAGTACAGCTGGCCCCAGATGAGAAAGCGCCACGGAAAAGCGACCGGAACCGCCGACAGCGCCATGGCCGACACGATCACCGAGGGGCGGACACCGAACAAGGCCACCGCGAGTCCCGCCATCCCGAGGGGAAGAACGAAGGCGAGCAGCGCGACCGTCATCGCCGCTGCGGCCGCGGGAATGCTGGCACCGGAGCCAGACGCGATCAACGCGACGGTGTCGTGCCAGCCAGACGGATAGAAGGTACTGGATGCCACCGAGCCGTCGACCCGTCCGGCATCGAGCGATGAGCCATCGTGCGTCGTGAGGATGTACCGGACGACGTCGAGGTGGAACATCGTGTCTTGATATTGACCGATGTTCGACGGGCTGGCAGTCGGGCGCATGAACTGCACAACGACGGTGGCGAACGTCACGACCAGGCCGACAACCAAGGCAACGGCGGTAGCCCATCGAGGCTGCCGCGTGCGTGGAGCTCCCGTCCGCGTCGGGGCAGCGGTGCGAAGCAGGGCGATCCGGGTGCCGCCCACCAAGACGGCCGCGATCACGGCGCTGACGGCAACCGCCGCCCATCCCCACGGCACCCCGAGCAGACCGCAGATCACGCCGGAGCCCGCCACCACGGCAACGGAGACGAGTGGCGCGGTCGTCACGAGATACATGGGTCGCAGCCTGGCGGCAGCGCCGATCAGCGCGCCCGGGAGAAAGAGGGCGCTGAGAGCGACCACGAGGGGCCAGGCGAGTGAAAGCCAGGAAGACATCCGAACTCCGAGGAAGTAGGTTGGCCGTCAGTCGCCGGTAGCCGGTCGAGCGCCGATGGCTGCCTTTACGCGGTCACCGATGATGGGTGCGAGTGAGACCGCGAACGTGCGGGTGAAGTGGTTCTGGTCCCTGTAGACGGCGGCTCCGCCGATCACGGCAGGACACGAGGTGTCTCCGCAGTAGACGTCACTGAGGTCCAGCAGTCGGGCATCCAGCGTCTGCTTGACCGCGTCCGCCTGGGGATCGCCGATCGCGAATGCATCCTGCTTGCTCACCGCGCATGACGCGGGCGACCGTTTGTTCAGGATGAGGCAGTCGACGGGCGATTGGCCGGGCCAGTTGGGCCCATCCGCAACCGCGAGCACGGGAGTGCCGCTGCGCTGGGTGTACGCAGACCACGTCTTGGTCAACTGGCGGACCGAGGTGTCGTAGACGTCCTGACCATCAGTCGGCTGCACCAGATTGTTGACCACTCGGTAACCCGTCGTGACGACGGCGTCCAGGTGGGCCGTGGCAAGCCGCTGTGAAACCTGGTGCTCCCAGTCTCGGCAGTACTTGATCGCCGGCGTGTACCCATCGGTCTGGACGCGGTCTATGTCACTCCACGGGCACCCGGACTTGAGGTACGTCGTGACGTACCAGTGTTGCGTCTGAGCGAGGCGCTTGAAGGCGGGGGCCAGGGCGCCCGCGTGCGAGTCGCCGACCAGCGCGATCTTGATCGTCGCCGTGGCCGCGTTGCCGAAGTGGCAGCCGATGACCGACGGGTCTTGCTCCTGGCTGATGCATGCCTCGATCTGAGGATCGTCATCGTTGGGGGCAACGATCGGATTCGGCACGATGGACCCCGCGGTCGCGTCGGTTGCACAACCCGCACCGGTCGGACCGGCGGGCGCCCCGAAGCATGACGGGGTCGAATCGGCCGTCCGATGCGCGGCGGCAAGGCGCGCTGTCTCCCAATTCTGCTCGTAGCTCATGCTCACGCCGGCGATCGCGGTCACCGCCGCCATCGTGGCCGCGGCAAACGCGAACGTGGGGATCGAGCGACGCGCTCGCAAGGCCGGTGCAGACCGAAGCGGATCCTCGACGAGGACCTTCGTGGCCCAGGCCAGAAGAATGGTCCCGACGACGATGGCGGACTTCCACAGAATGCCGAGCGGGTGACCCACTGCCCACGGGATGAGCACGATCATCGGCCAGTGCCAGAGGTACACGGAGTAAGAGATGTCGCCCAGGAACTGCACGTGGGGCACCTTGGCGATCGGCGTGAAACTCCACGCCGACTCGGGAGCGCCGCTCCAGATGACGAGCGCCGTGCCGACGACAGGGACGAGGGCGATCCACCCCGGGAATGGACTCGAACCGGTGAACCTCAGCGCTGCGCTCGCGATCAGCGCCAGCCCGACCCAGCCGAAGGCCGAGCGCAACCAGTCCTGACGCGGCTTCCATGCGACGAGGGAGAGCAGGCCGCCGGCCGCGAACTCCCAACCCCGCGTCGGCGTCACGAAGTACGCCGATTGCTGAGAGGCGTGCGTGTCATAGATCGAGTAAGCCAGCGAGGCGCAGAAGACGATGGCGAGCAGCGCACCTATCGCCCAGCGGCGGCGGGCGAGCCCGACGAGGAGCGCGGCCGCGGTGATGAGCAGCGGCCACACGAAGTAGAACTGCTCCTCGACGGAAAGGGACCAGTAATGCTGAGTCGGCGGGGATGCCTGCCCCTGCGCCCAGTAGTTCACGGAGTCGGACGCGAGCACCCAGTTCTCGACGTAGAGCGCCGACCCGAGCACGCTCTTCAGGAACGACTGCCACTGGTTATACGGAACAAGCACGAGGACGCCGACTGCCGTGAGCGCCAGCACAAGCAGACTGGCGGGCAGAAGGCGGCGAATGCGCCGAGCCCAGAACTCGAGGATCTTGATGCGCCCACTGAGATCGAGCTCGCGCAGAAGATGACCGGTGATCAAGAAACCGGAGATGACGAAAAAGACGTCGACGCCGATGAAGCCACCCGTAAGACGTCCCGGCCAGAGGTGGTACACCACGACGAGCAGCACCGCGATCGCGCGGAGCGCCTGCACCTCCGGCAGAAGGTTTCGGCGCCGGGTCGAACGTGCGTCGGGGATCAGAACATTGGAGGGCACCACGTGAATATACAGGCGACGACTGAGCCGACCCGGGGGAGCGCGAGGCGCTGCATGACGTCCCCACAGCCGGCTGCCACCCCTGCGTCCGGTAGCCTGGTGCCTGCGAAAGCTTGCGCAAGACTTGTACGGAAGAGAGACATCGCACAGTGAATACTGACCTTCTCGTCGTCGGCTCCGGCTTCTTCGGACTGACCATCGCCGAACGCGCCGCGAGCGAACTAGGGCTGAAGGTGCTTGTCATCGATCGCCGGGACCACATCGGGGGAAATGCGTACAGCGAGCGCGAGCCGCAGACCGGTATCGAGGTGCACCGCTACGGTGCGCACCTCTTCCACACCTCTAACGAGCGCGTGTGGGAGTACGTGAACCGCTTCACGGCCTTCACCTCATACGTCCACCGGGTCTACACCAACCACAATGGCGTGGTGTACCCGCTGCCGATCAATCTCGGCACCATCAACCAGTTCTTCCGCGCCGCCTACTCGCCGTCGGAGGCGCGCGCTCTCGTGCAGGAGCAAGCCGGCGAGTTCGACGTCACGAGCGCGGCAAACCTGGAGGAGAAGGGCATCGCGCTCATCGGCCGACCGCTCTACGAGGCGTTCATTCGCGACTACACGGCCAAGCAGTGGCAGACCGATCCCAAGGACCTGCCCGGCGAGGTCATCAGTCGACTGCCGGTGCGTTACAACTACGACAACAGGTACTTCAACGACACTCACGAAGGGCTGCCGGTCGACGGCTACACGGCCTGGCTCGAGCGGCTAGCCGACCACCCCAACATTGAGGTCCGCCTGTCGACCGATTTCTTCGACACCTCACAGGAGGCGAACAAGGACGCCGCCGTCGGCAACGTTCCCGTCGTCTACACGGGCCCGGTCGACCGCTATTTCGACTACGTCGAGGGCGAGCTCTC
>Ga0164242_10004970_pt1 | contig 14839 bp, 8 predicted proteins | sample OricomgcompostMG_FD_108783 | JGI IMG/M metagenome (GOLD analysis project Ga0164242, IMG submission 108783) | Miracle-Growth compost microbial communities from Emeryville, California, USA - Original compost - Miracle growth compost (MG) ... | reverse complement strand
TCAACACCGGTCGCGGCCAGGAGCTCCTTGGAGGTGGTACGGCCGATGCCGTAGATGTAGGTGAGAGCGATCTCGACGCGCTTCTCGCGCGGGAGGTCGACACCAACGAGGCGTGCCATGGTGTTCCTTCTTGTCGTGCCAGAGGTGTCGTTCGGCGTACGTCTCGAGGTGGCGCCCCGGGCTCCGGCCTCTGGTCCGGAGGTGGTTCGGCCCGATCCGCGGATCGATGCCTAGTACGTCGATGAGTGATTCAGTTGTGTTCCGCGAGTGAGCCGGAGCTCAGCCCTGACGCTGCTTGTGACGCGGGTTCTCGCAAATGACCATGACGCGGCCGTGGCGACGGATCACCTTGCACTTGTCACAGATCGGCTTGACGCTCGGGTTGACCTTCATGTCAGCCCTTTCTTGATCGGCTGGTTACTTGTACCGGTAGACGATCCGACCGCGGGTCAGGTCGTAGGGAGACAGCTCCACCACCACGCGGTCCTCGGGGAGGATCCGGATGTAGTGCTGTCGCATCTTGCCGCTGATGTGGGCGAGAACCTTGTGGCCATTGCTCAGCTCGACGCGGAACATGGCGTTCGGCAGGGCCTCCGTGATGGTGCCCTCTAGCTCGATCACGCCTTCTTTCTTCGGCATGCCCTCTGCAATCTGTTGGTCGGTGACTTACGGTTGCTGCGTCGACCCGCGAACCTCGGATCCGATTCCTTCGGAACCCGTGGACCTCGTGAAGCCGCTCGCGCGCCCCATTTCTCCTCACCGTGGTGAGGACAGCCGCGGGGCACGACGAGACAAACCCACGTTGGGCCGACGCATCAGTCTATGCCGCCGTTCAACTGATCTCACAATCCCCGCGGGACGCACGCCTCAGCGGAGCTGGTCGGCCAGGAGCCGCAGCGTCTCCTCACGCGCGATCGCCGTGGCGGGATCGGTGCCGCGGGCAGCGCCGGCGATCGGGTTCACCATCACCTCGTCGACGCCGTACGTCGTGGCGAGCTCCCGGATCTGGGCGGCCGCCTGCTCCGGGTCGCCGACCACCCACCGGCGCAGCATCCCAGCAGCGAGCTGCCGGTGAGCCTCCGGGATCTCGACCTCCGCGGCGTCCTCGACCAGCCGCAGCGGACCCAGTGGTGCACCGGTGCGCAGCGCGACCATGGAGAGCAGCTGCGGACGGGCCCGGCGTACTGCCTCCTCCTCGGTCTCCGCGACGACGGCGTTGACGGTGAGGAAGGTCCGCGGCTCGGCGAGCTCCGGTGAGGGCCGGAACGTGCGCCGGTAGAGGTCGAGCGCCTCAGCGGTGCCGTTGCCGGAGAAGTGGTGCGCGAAGACGTAGGGCATTCCCTGCTCCGCCGCCAGCCGGGCGGAGAAGTCGGAGGATCCCAGCAGCCACACCACCGGCTCGGTGCGTGCGGCCGGCGTGGCCCGCAGCTCGTGCCTGCGGCCGCCTGCCGAGAGGGCGACGCCCTCCGGACTGAGCATGGCGAGGATGTTCTCGACGTACTCGGGGAAGCGGGCAGCGGCGTCCGCCTCCACCGGGCCGCCGTGCCGCAGCGCCCATGAGGTCACCGGGTCGGTGCCAGGTGCGCGCCCGAGGCCGAGATCGATCCGCTGGGGGTAGGCGGCCTCGAGCAGCGCGAACTGCTCGGCCACCACCAGCGGCGCGTGGTTGGGCAGCATCACGCCGCCGCTGCCGACCCGGATCCGCTCCGTGGCGCCGGCGACCATCGCGATCAGCACCGGCGGGTTCGTCGAACCGACGGCCGGCATGTTGTGGTGCTCGGCCAGCCAGTAGCGGGTATACCCCAGCTCATCGGCTGTTCTGGCCAGCCTCAGCGTCGCGGCGAGCGCGTCGGCGGAGGACTGGTCGGTGCGGACAGGGACGAGGTCGAGGACGGAGAGCTGCACGTGGAGTCACAACCCGCCGGCCGCGCCGGTTGTTCCTCGCGGGGACGCCGCCACGGCGCCCGTGGTGCGCCGCGCGTCAGCACCGTGCCCGTGCCCCGACCGCCGGAACGAGGCCAGGCTGAGGGCCGCCTTGATCCGCTGCCAGCGAGGGACTGAGGCGGTGAGTCTGGCGCGTTCCTCGTCGACGGCCTGCCAGTAGTCGCTCGCCTCCTGCTCCGCGGGGGCTGCCGGGCCGAAGACGAGGGCATCGGCCGTCCCGGCCAGCCCCACACCGGTCGGTACGCCGAGAGCAGCGGCCTGCTCCCGCCGCGTCGCCCCACCCATCGGCAACCGGTGGCCGAGGTCCCGGGCATGGTCGACGAGCTCTCGCCACGCACCGGCCACCCGGGCCGAGGTCCGCTCGGCGGTACGACGACGCCGGCGGCGTACCGCCTTCGCGCCGAGGATCCCGCCGATGACCACCGCGATCACCAACAGCGGGATCCCGCCCGCCTCGGCGGTGATCCGCACCCAGCCGGGCAGGTGGAAGTGGTGCTCGGTGGGGTGCTTGCTGACCGCGCGGGCCTTCAGGTCCGAGTCGTCGGACTCCCCCGCTGTCGACGGCGGTGGCACCGGGGCCGGCGGCGGGACCACCGAGCCACTGAGCTGCTCCTGCTGCTGCGGCGGCTGGTCGGCCGGCTTGTCGTGCGACATGAACTGGTCGGTCGGCAGGGTGCGCCAGGTGCCGTCAGCAGCCTCGACCTCGACCCAGGCATGCACGTCCGCACCCTTCACCACGCCACCGGCGGGAACGACCGCGCCCATCACGACGCGGGCGGGGACGCCGACCCGGTTGGCCATCAGCGCCATCACCGCGGCGTACTGCTCGTCGTCGCCGACCATCATCGGCGCGTCCACGAAGTCGTCGGAGAGCCGCGCGACGTAATGGCCGGCGTGATAGATCTGCTCACCCTTGGCGACGCCGTCGGAGTACTTGCCGTGCGTGCGCAGGTAGTCGGCGATCGCCAGCACCCGCTTCATCGGCTCGGTGACGCCCGACGTCCACTGGGTCGCCTGGGTGTCGAGGAACGCGGCGGCGGTGCTGTTGTCGTCGAGCTGCGGGGACGGCGGGGTGTTGGCGGTGAGGGTGTCGTCGCCGATAACACCGGTGAAGTGGTAGCGGTCGCCGCTCTTCAGCCCGGTCGGCACGATCCCTGTCGACGTGGCCAGGTTGTAGCGGAAGGCGTCCGCCTTCAGGCTCGGGTCGTCGCTGTCGAAGTGCATCGACTGGAGCGCGCCCACGGTCGGCAGCCAGACGCCGCTGTAGCCCTCGCCGAGGGTGACCTTGACGTTGACCTTCCTGCCCGAGGCCGGGTTGTCGATCGTGCTGGAGACGCGCTGGAACGAGTCGGTTCCGGGCTGCTGCGAAGCGCCCCAGACGGTGCCGTCGTACTGGTCGAGCGCGGCGAACCGGACGCGGGTGCCGGCCGGGACGCCGTAGATGGTGAACAGCGTCTTGTCGTAGAGGTTGGTCGGCTCCGGACCGCCCGGCCTGCCCTGCTCGTTGACGTAGCGCCGGAACGACGACAGCGGCGAGCCGTAGTGACCGATGTCGAAGGGCGGAACCACGTGGCTGCGCAGCACGGCCCGCTGGTCGCCGGCGACGGCCTTGCCCAGCGGCAGGGCCACCGCGCCGGCCACGACCAGCATGGCCAGGCCGGCACCGGCACGGCGGGCCAGGACCCTCCGCCGGCGGCCGCTCCCGATCGTGCCGTCCTGCACCCGCAGCGCGAGCCACGCCAGCGCGAGTACGCCGAAGGCGACACCCTGGAGCAGCAGCGACGATGCCCGGTCGACCCCCAGCAGGATGACGGCACCGAGCAGCGCGACCGGCGCCAGCACCGGTGCCGCGGTGGGCCGCAGCCCGATCAGAAGCGCGCCGACCAGGCCGGTGAGCAGGCCGAGCAGCCAGGGCAGCACCAGCAGTGGTCCGGTGTCGTCGACCGGAGGCAGGGTGGTGAGGAGGTCCTTCCAGCCGCCGATCACCTGGTCGAGCAACGTGCTCGGATCGAACGGCGAGCGCAGGCACAACGGACCGCCGACCAACACGAAGACGGCCACGCTGATCAGCACCGGTGCGGCGATCGGCCAGCCGAAGCGGCGGCTGACCTCGACCGATGCCGCACCGAGCAGCAACCCGATCACGCCGACCACGAGGAACATGACGCCGCTGTAGGTGGGGGCGAAGCCGGCCAGGGCGAGCGCGCCCAGCACCACCAGGAACGCGAGGTCGCGCCAGCGCGCCGGCGACGTCGGTACGCGGGTCGGCACGGCAGCGGTGGATCTCCGCTTCCCGGTCATCCGAGGCTCCAGCGCAGCAGACCGGCCAGATCGTCGCGGGACGCCAGGTGCAGCACCGTCAGATCGTCGATCGCGCTCACCGTGCTCCTCTCGATCGGCTCCACCCGGATCGCGATGCGGCGTACCTCCGGCTCGAAGCAGGCGGCCCCCCGGCGCAGGTCCGTCAGCGACGTCTCGGCACCGCCGAGGAGGAAGAGGAGACTGGTGTCGGAGGCGGACCGGGCCGCGGCCCGGGCGCCGGCGAGCAGGCCCTCGCCACCGAGGGTGGCGCGGCAGACCGTGTCCAGCGCCCGCTGTCCCTGACCGACGTGCTCGCCGGCCACCATCGTGGTCTGGAACTCGTCGATCAGCGCCCGCATCACGATCGAGCCGGCCACCGACATCGCTGTCTCGTAGTCGTCTTCGCTCGCCCAGACGTCACGACGGTCGTCGACGACGAGGGTGGCGTGGCTGCGCCGGGTGTCGAGGTACTGCCGCACCAGGAGGCTGCCGCCCCCTGCGCCGGCGAGCTTGGCCGATGAGCGCCAGTGGACGTGCCGCAGGTCGTCCCCGGGAACATACTCGCGCAGGGTGTGGAAGGCGAGGTCTGCCTGGGAGACGCTCTCGGTCGAGACGCCCTCGAGATCACGCAGGAGTCCCCCGCCGAGCGCTTCGAGGGGCAGCAGCTGCGGCCGGACGAGCACCTCCCGGACCTCCGACCACCGCACGTCCCTGGAGACCAGACCGAGCGGATCGGCCCGTCGCGTGATCGCCGGGCCGACCGGGATCACGCCGCGCCGCTGGGTGCGGATCGTGAACGTCTCCTCGTGCTGGGCGCCCGAGGCCAGCCCCGGCAGGTCGTAGCGCTGCGTCGAGGCTCCGACCGGCAGATCGAGCAGCAGCGAGCCGGTCCGGCGCTCCGCCCGGTTGGTGACACCGAGGGAGGCGGTCACGGTCCCACCGGCGGTGATCCGCTCCGGGTCCAGCACCAGCTCGATCTCGACCCGGGTGCGACCGAGGAGCCACGGCAACGCCAGCACGAGTACGCCGAGGGCTGCCACGCCGATGATCGCGAGCTCCGCCCAGCCCAGCACCGCGCCGGCCAGAAGCATCACCAGGCCACCCGCCAGGACCAACCAACCGAGCGGGCGGACGACGCCGAGCACCCGGGCCCCGGACGAAATGGCCCGCGACACGCCTGCGCGGACCACCGTTTGATCCGGTGCGCGCATCAGGCCACCCGGTCAGTGGGCGGCACCACCTGTTGGAGCAGGCGCTCGATGACCGACTCGACACCGACCCCGCTGAACTGCGCCTCAGCGTCCAGCAGGAGCCGGTGGCACAGCACCGGCTCGGCGAGCTGCTTCACGTCGTCGGGCACGACGTGGTCGCGACCGTCGGCGGCGGCCCAGGTCTTGGCGACGCGGATCAGGGCAAGACAGCCGCGGGCCGACAGCCCGAGCCGCACGTGCTGGGCCCGCCGCGACTCCTCGGCCAGCTCGGCGACGTAGGAGACGACCGCTGGGTCGACGTACACCTCGTCGGCGAGCTCGCTCATCTGGGCCAGTGCCGTGGCGGTGATGACCGGCTTCACCAGCGCGGCGCGGTCGCGCACCTTGGCGTTGACCAGCAGCTCCACCGTGGCCTGCCGGTCGGGGTAGCCCATCGAGGTCTTCATCAGGAAGCGGTCGAGCTGCGCTTCGGGCAGCCGGTAGGTGCCGGCCTGCTCGATCGGGTTCTGGGTGGCGATCACGAGGAAGGGACGGCCGACCTCACGAGCGACACCGTCGACAGTGACCCTGCCCTCCTCCATCACCTCGAGCAGCGCCGACTGCGTCTTGGGCGAGGCCCGGTTGATCTCGTCGGCGAGGACGATGGTGTGGAAGATCGGGCCCGGGTGGAACTCGAAGGTGCCCTTGTGCTGGTCGTAGACGGTCACGCCGGTGACATCGGAGGGCAGCAGGTCGGGGGTGAACTGGATGCGGGCGTGGCTGCCCTGCACCGAGTTGGCCAGCGCCCGCGCGAGCATCGTCTTGCCGGTTCCCGGGTAGTCCTCGAGCAGGATGTGACCCTCCGACAGCAGGCAGGTCAGCGCAAGGCGAACGACGTGCCGCTTGCCGAGGACCGCCTGCTCGATGGCGTCAGCAAGGGTGTCGAACGTCTGGCGGAACCAAGCGGCCTGCTCATGGGTGATGGTCACGGTGTGCTCCTGTCGGAAAGGTCAGTTCGATGAGGAGTTGGCGGAGGGCGCGTTCGGCCACTGCATGCTGTCAGTAGCTGTTGCCCCGCCCAGGTGGTCGGTGCAGGACACCGTGATGGTGTCGCCGTCGTAGCCGTTGACGACGACGGAGGTGTCAGTGCCGTCGCCGGAGCCGGTCGCGGTTCCGACCTTGTCGCTGCCGAGGAGGCCTCCCGTCCCGGGTGCCCTGACATCGCACGTCCAGTCGACGTTGCTGCTGCCGCCCGTGCTTCCCCCGCCGGTGCCGTCGCCGTACCCGCTCAGATCGAGGCGGGCGTGACCGCACTCGGGGTCGCTGCCCTCGTCCGTGGTGCAGGCGGCGCCGCGCGAGATCTTCACCGACGGATCGGCGGTCGCGTTCGACCGAACCGAACCGGTCGACCCGGAGCCCCGGCCGTTCTGCGAGATGGTGGCCGTCACGGACTCGGTGTTCGAGTAGCCGATGTAGCGCGGCGGAAGGCTGCAGGTCTCCTGATCGATCTGCGTCATCGTGCAGCTCTTCAGCACCTTGCCGCCGGACTTGATCTCGACGTCGGCGCCAGCCTTGCCGTTGTTGTCCACGCTGACGTTCCAGCCGACGTCCCACTGGCCGCTGTCGACCTCCGAGATCCGGATGTCGGAATTGTCGAGCGGTCCATAGGTGGTCACCGACTTGGTCGAGGACTTGCTGCACGCCTTGTTCTCGTTGCACACCTCGAGATGGAAGTCGTAGGACCCGTCGTTGTCCGGGGTGTCCACATCGACCTGGGACGGCGGATTGGACGAGGTGTAGACGACCTGGCTGCCGCGATAGATCTTGAACGTCGAGGTGCCGCCGTGCGACGGGGGGACGGTGAACCCGTGGACGACCGCCTGGTTGTTCTTGCCGGTGGGGTCCAGGGACCAGTCGCCCCACTCGCCGGGGAGGCCGACCGCCTTCCAGCTGCGGGTGGCGCCGGACGTGGTACGTGACTGGCCACCGGGGATGCCGGTGCCGGTGCCCGGGGCGATCGCCTCTACCTTGAAGGTGTAAGTGGTGCCGTCGTAGGCGATGTCGGAGAACGTGCAGGACGTCCCACTGATGCCCTGCGGGTCCTGGGTGCAGGCTCCGCCGTCGGCGTACGGCGTGGCGATCACGCGGTAACGGACCGGGCCCGGGCCGTTGGGGTCCACCGAGTTCCAGCTCACCGTGACCACCGCAGTGCTGTCCGCCGAGGGCGTCGTCGTGATGGTCGGCACGGCCGGCTTCCCCGGTGCACCCACCGACTGGTACGTGGCCGATGGCGTCGGCTCGCTGGACCAGCCCTTGGCGTTGGTCGCGGTGATGTAGAAGACGTAGGTGTCGTCGTTGCTGAGCCCCGAGATGGTGGCGCTCGTCTTCGAGGTCTTGATCGACGCCCCACCGCCGTAGCTGACCAGGTAGGTCAGCGCCGAGGTCTGCTTGTAGTTGGCCGGCCGGTTCCAGCGCAACGTCAGCGAGCCGTCACCGACGGCCGACTCGGTGACGCCGGTGACCGGGAGGGGCCTGGCATCGGGGTTGGCGACCGTCGAACTGGGGCTCCAGTCCGAGGGGCCGACCGCGTTGATCGCCCTCACCTGGAACGTGTAGTCGACGCCGTTGCGCAGTCCCGTCACGGTGCAGGCAGTGGTGGGACAGCGCACCGTAGGGCCGCCGTGGCTGGCCCGCACCTGGTAGGCGGTGATCGGTGAGCCGTTGGCCGGCGGCGCGTTCCACGACAGCGCAACCTGGCCCGAGTCGACCTTCCCCGGATGGGGCGCGGACGGCGCGTCGGGCGCCGCCTGCAACGAGACCGTGAGGCGACCCTCGACGGTGCGGTTGGCCGGCGGGTGGCCCGCCACGTCGGACATGACCACGCGGAAGGTGGCGGCGCCATGCGCCTTCGACCCCGAGCTCAGCGTGACCGACGAGCCGTGGGGCGACGCATGTACGTCGAGCGCTGACGTCTGGGTCGCCGACAGCACCTGTGGCTGCGGCATCGGCACGCCGGCATGGAGGTAGGGCGCGAGATCGATCGTGCGGGACTGCCCCGCCTTGAGGTCGGCGATGGTGATCGGCGCCAGCGTCGGCGGCGGCACCGCGACCACTCTGATCGGCACCTCCGCCGGGTCACTGTCTCCGGCTCGCAGCTGGAGCAGCGCGCTGGTGCCCGCCGGCGTGGTGCCGTTCGCGAAGACGCTGATCTGGCTGCCCTGGGCCTGGATGATCGACAGTCCGGTGGCTGACGTCTTCCAGTCGGCGCTGTACGTGAGGGAGCCGTTCGGCTCGGTGGTCCAGACGTGGCACACGGCGCCGACGTCGATGTTGATCCGCTGGCCCTGCGCGACCGGGATCGGGTCGCTCGGGCAACGCAGCACCGGCTTCGTCTTCCCGACCTGGACCGGGACAGTCAGGATCGCTGTCGTCTTGCCGGTGGTCACCTCGAAGCTGACCGCGCCCGGGCCTTGGTAGTCCTTGTCGGCGTGGACGGTGAACGTGCCGTTACCCGTGATCGCTGCGCTGACGTCGGCCGCCGGCGCCGCCCAGATCCGGTCCTTCAGCGTGAAGCGGACCTGGCCACGTGACGGGTTGACGACGTAGTCGTTCAGCTGTGCCTGAAGGTCCTGGCCCGGGTCCAAGGTGATCATCGCGTCGCTGTCGACGTACGGGGTGGCGTTGCCCTTCGGCGGGACGTAGAGGCGGGCGGTCGCCTCTCCCCCGTCGGCGTCGGTGACCACGAAGGGCACCACCATCGACGTGGTGGCGCGGTCGATGGTGACGGTGCCGCCGTGGATCTGGGCGGAGATGCCGGGCGGCGTCTCCACCTCGGCCACCTTCAGGGCCGAGGTGGGACCATCCGGGTCGTAGGCGTCCTTGAGCACGTCGACGCTGACCCGGGCGGCGCTCGCACCACCTGCCGCATCGGTCCCGTAGGCGTCGTCGACCACCGGCGGGTTGTCGTAGCCGGCCTGGGTGCGCAGCGTCACGGTCGCCTGCGAGCTCTGCAGCCCGTCGGTGATGCTGTAGTTGACCTGGATCTCACGGCCGTCGGCATGCGCCGGCGCCTTGATCCGCATCGCGCCGGTGTCGGCGTCGACGGTGACACCGCTCGGCGCCGGACGGACCAGGGCGACGGTGACCTTGTCGGTGGCCGCCACCTCGTCGTTGGCCAGGACGTCGACCGTCATGGTCCGGCCGGGGGCCACCGTCGCGGTGTCGTCGACCGCCACCGGTGCCGCCGGCATCGCCGGCGGCACGACGCCGACGCGCACCGTGCCGGTGGCGGTGGCGCCACGCGCATCGGCGACGGTGTAGGTGAAGTTGTCGGTGCCGGCGCTGTCCGGGAACGCCTGGTAGACCAGCGAGTCAGCACCGGCGCGCAGCACCCGGCCCAGCGTGGGCGGCGAGGAGATGCCGGTGATCGAGACCGGGTCACCGTCGGGGTCGATGCCCGAGGGAGGCAGCGAGATCCGGACCTGGTCGCCCGCGACGACCCGACCCTCGAGCACGGTGGGCTCCGGCGGCTGGTTGGGGCTCTTGGCGGGCAGGATCGTCACGCGGAGGGTGCCGGGCGCTGTCACGCCGCGTTCGTTGGCGGCAACATACGTGACCGTCTCGGTCGTGGGATCGGTGACGTTCGGCGGAGCGTTGAACCGCACCGTCTTGCCGCTGACGTAGGCATGTCCGACGGCGCCGGGCGTGTGCGACGGGTCGTCGACGGTGAGCTGGCCCGCGCCGGTGCTGCTGTCCGCACCCGGGTCCGTGACCAGGTGCAGTTGCTCCCCATCGGGGCTGAAGTCATTGTCCAACACCGAGACCTGGGTGCCGCTACCGGCTCGCACGGTGACCTGGTCGCCCTGCGTGACAGGGGTGTCATCGGCCGGGAGAGGCCGCTGGCTCACCACGATGTCGCCCTGGATGCCGGAGCGGTCACCGTCGCTGATCGTGTAGTGCACGACCTGCGGGTTGGGGCTGATGCTCGGCCGGGTGGCGGCGATCCGTACCCAGCGACCGTTGATCACGGCGACGTCGAGCTGCCCCGTGGTGGTGGCCTGCGCGCCCTGCACCACCAGCACCTGCCCGGCGGGATCCACATCGTTGGCCAGTACGTCGACCATCGCGGCCGACTGCCCGTACACGGTCAGGCTGTCCGGCATCGCCACCGGCGCCTTCGGCGGGTGGTCGGCGGCTCGCACGTCGACACGGATCCGGCCGCGGGAGAAGCGGGCGTTGCCGAAGGCGGCGTCGTAGTCGAGGAAGTAGGTCTTCGGCTGGTCGGAGCGGAAGGTGACGGTGCCGTTGCCGACGTCTGTCTGGACCTGGCCGCCGCCCGAGGAGGTGACCTTCCCGGCGAGCTTGAGCTCGGCATCCGGGTTGATCGGGTCGGAGCCTGGCAGGTCGTTGTCGAGCGGATGGATCGTGATCGGCTTGCCGGCCTGGCCCACGATGACGTCGGGCTCGGCCGTCGCCGGGTGCGCCGTGTGGTCGGTCGGCCCCTGCACGTTCACATGGATCTGATGCTCGACCGGCTGCGCGATGCCGTCGCTGACGCCGTACTCGACGGTGGCATCGCCGCCCCTGTCCGCCGCCGTGAACCGCACCTGTCCCGAGGAGGTGACGCGCGCGACAGTGCCGGCCGGCCCCGAGACGACACGCGCGTTCGCCAGACTGAGCGGATCACCGTCGGCGTCGTCGCGCCAGTCGGCAAGCACCGGCATCGTCAGCACGCCCGCCACGGGCACGTTCCAGCTCGGATCCTGGTAGCCCTTGCGCAGAGCCGGCGGCTGGTTGACGCCCGCACCGCGTGCCGTGACGGTGACGCTGGCATGTGCCGCGCCACCCTGTTGGCCGTCGTTGATGTAGTACTCGAACGTCGTCGTCGCGGCCGGCCTGGCCGGCATCGTGATCTCCACGGTCTGGCCGTCAGGACTGACCGACACCCGGGCTCCTGCAGGACGGACGTCCTGCACGGACGAGATCGCCAGCAGCCGGCCCGCCGGGGCGGCGTCGTTGTCGAGGGGGTGCAGCACCGTGGTCCGGCCGGGCCGGGCACCGAAGTGGTCGGGCTGCGCCTTCGGTGGTGTGCGGTCGCCGGAGGTCTTGGTCTGCTGCTTGTCGTCCTTCTTGCGCTGCACGACCTTCTTCTGGAACGACTGCCAGTCGTCGAGCCGGGTCGGCCGTTGGTCGTCCACGCTCCACACCGCACCGGTCGAGGGGTCGTTCAGGACGATCTGACCACGGTTGACCCGGAAGACCAGGCTGCCGGTCGCGCCGGCACCGAGCTGCCCGACCTGGGCCGCACCGGAGCCGCATCGGGTGACCACCAGCCCGGCGGCGCCGCCGCCCCACGCACCGTAGTCACACGAGCCGAGGCGGACCGGAGCGGCCGGTGACCCGGCCAGATCGTGGGAGAGCACCGTGGTCGAGCCGTCGTCGAGTGCGACCGAGACCAGTCGGCTGCTGTCGGCGACCAGGACGGAGTCGGCGTCGGGACCGGGCTGTTGCAGGACGGCACCCTTGTCGATCGTGGCATGGCCGCCGCCCACGACCGTCAGCGTCGACGTCGCGGGATCGAGCAGCACCACCCGATCACCGACGGCGGTCAGGCTGAGCCCCTTGCCCGGCTGGTGATCGAGGGTCGCAGTGGAGCGGTCGTAGCTGTCACCGTCGGGGGTGAGCGTGGTCAGCCGGTCCGAACCCGCCGCCGCCAGCACGATCCGACCGCTCTCGGTGACGGTCATCGCAGCGTCGGCGCCCACGGTGGCCAGCGGTTTGCCACTCGTGTCGATCCCGCCGACCGCGGGGTCACCCGTATCGGTGTCGACGCGGACCGCCCAGACCTTGCCCGTACCAGGGTCGAGCGAGGCGAGGGTGCCTCCGTCCATCGCCACCTGGCCTCCGACCGGGACCTGCGCCGTGGACCCGCTCGGCACCGCCACCGAGGACGGGTCGATCGTCGAGGCGGTGCCACCGGCCACATCCACGCCGACCACCGCGGCGCCGTCCTGGACGATGTCGAGGGTCGCATCGGCTCGCGCGAACAGCGCTCCATCGAGCTGACCGATCGGCTTGTTGACCCGGCCGTAGTAGCCGAGCGCCGAGTTGGTCACCCAGACGCCGCCGTCGTTGAGATCGGCCCGATGCGTCTGATAGCCCTCGGCGCGCAGCGCGAAGACCACCACACCGGTGATCACCAGGGCCAGCGCCAGATAGGGCGCGACCCACAGCCGTCCGCGCGCGCCCATGAAACTCACTCAGGGGTTCTACCGACAAGGCCGCCAGTCGAAACATCTGAGGTTGAGGTGATCGGGATCCGGACATGATGGGGCTGTGAACGACGAGCCGGGTCTGATCACGGAGGTGCCCGCGCACATCCGTGCCCAGTCCGCCCCTCCCCCGGTGAACGGACGCAACCTCACACCCGACGCGGACCGACCGGAGCCAGCTACGCCTACGCCGGATGCCGAGCAGGAGGCACCCGAGCACACCGAGCAGCAGGTCCCGCAGACGGTTCCCGAGGAGCGGACGCGGGTGCGGGCTGCCTCCACTGACGGCGACATCGGCCAGCGCAGCCCGCTGCGGCAACCGACCGGCGTGACGGTGCCGGCGGTGTGGTGTCCGTCGGGACACTTCTCCCCGCCTGCCGCGGCGTACTGCCGGACCTGTGGCGCCCCCGTCCCCGAGCAGCGACCGATCCGGGTGCCGCGCCCGGCCCTTGGCACACTGCACCTGCCCGAGGGCGATCGCGTGGTGCTGGACCGGGCCGTGGTCCTGGGCCGGCGGCCCCTCCCTCTGCCGGCCGGCGAACCCTGGCCGCACCTGGTCGAGCTTCCGTCCGACCTGACCCACCTGTCCCGCAACCACGTCGCGATCGAGCTCGACGGCTGGCACGTGCTGGCCCGCGACCTCGGCTCGAGCGGCGGTACGAGGCTGCAGGCGCCCGGCCGTCCTTCGATCCGACTCCGCCCCCACGACCCCCATGTCCTCGAGCCGGGCTGGTCGCTCGTACTGTCAGGCGACTTCACGGTGACCTATCAGGTCGCCACGAGCTAGCCGAGAACCACCCGAGAACCACGCGAAAGGCCCCTGTGTCCCAGCCTCACATCCCCGGCTACACGTTCGTACAGCACCTCGGCACCGGCGGGTTCGCCGACGTCCTGCTGTACGAGCAGGAGTGGCCCCGCCAGCGGGTCGCGGTGAAGGTGGTCCGCGCGGACCTCGTGCTCTCGGACCGGGAGAAGGAGCTCTTCCGCAGCGAGGCGGACGCGATGGCGCGGCTCGCCGGCCATCCCTACATCGTCCCGGTGCTGACAGCGGGTCAGACATCGGACGGTCGCCCGTACCTCGTCATGCGCTACTGCCCCCCGCCCGACCTCGGCGCGCGGGTGCGGACCACTCCGCTGAGCGTCGCAGAAGCGCTGTCGACCGGAGTCAAGCTGGCCGGGGCGGTGGAGACCGCGCACCGCTCCGGAATCCTGCATCGCGACATCAAGCCGTCGAACGTGCTGGTCACCACCTACTCCGAGCCGGCGCTCACCGACTTCGGCATCGCCGGGCTGGTGCACGAGGTGGATGCCGAGACCGAGGTCCGGATGTCCTACCCGTGGGCGCCCCCGGAGATGGTCGACGGCCGCTCCCACGGCTCGGTCGCCTCCGACGTCTACTCGCTCGGGGCCACGATCTGGAACCTACTCGTCGGGCGCTCCCCCTTCGCCGCCCCACACGGCGACAACTCCGACCGGGCCCTGGTCGCGCGGATCCTGCACGCAGCCCCACCGGCGACACAGCGCCCCGACGTACCGCCGGCTCTGGACCGGCTGCTGCAACAGTGTCTCGCCAAGGACCCTAGGCACCGGCCGCAGTCGGCGCTCGAGGTCGCGCGCTCGCTGCAGCGGATCGAGGCTGAGCTCGGGTTCAGCCGGACCGCGGTGGCGGTCGAGTCCAGCCAGACGTACGCCGCCACCCCGTCCGACGACGCCACCCGGGTCAAGCCGGTAAGCGTCGCCGGATCGCAGTCTGCCTCGCGTCCCGGCACGGTCGCCGCCGACCCGGCCGCAGCGGCCGAGGCCGAGCCGGAGCCGTCTCGAAGCCGGGGGTGGCTCTGGACGGGGGCCGCGGTGGCAGTGGCCGCGGTAGCGGTCGTGGCCCTGGTCGTCCGTGGCGGGAACGGCGGCGACAACACCGCCAAGGGCGGCGTACCGTCGACGACGCCCCCGCCAGCGGCGGCGGTGACCGAGACGGTCCGGCCGCCGAGCCCGAGGGTCACCGGCACGGTCGACGGGTCGCGGGTGCGGTTCACCTGGAGCGTCCCCGGCGGCGCACAGGCCGGCGACACCTTCCTGTGGCGTGAGACCGAGAGCGGGCGCCAGGAGCGGACCGACAAGTCCACCGTCACGCTC
>Ga0164242_10004969_pt1 | contig 14840 bp, 18 predicted proteins | sample OricomgcompostMG_FD_108783 | JGI IMG/M metagenome (GOLD analysis project Ga0164242, IMG submission 108783) | Miracle-Growth compost microbial communities from Emeryville, California, USA - Original compost - Miracle growth compost (MG) ... | reverse complement strand
TGTCATGGAATTGTCTGTTGGGGGGAGGGCGGAAAGAAAAAAAAAATGGGTAGTGTAGCCGGACCCGCGCAAATATGCTTGGGGGGGGGGGGGGGGGGGGTTTTGAAGTCGCAGGGCTACTCTGCAATCAAAAGGTGGCGAGGGGTGGATCTGATGAAGCACTAAAGAGTTTGTATAGAATAAGCCATACTATGCTATGTCACATATGTCACAATGCTGATCTAGGTATAGACAATGCCGTACCCCCTGCTCTGCCATATCACCACATCTCTCTCCTTGATAACCACAGCCACTTAGGCCAGCTTACATCACAGCATGCGCTTGCTAGCGCCTACCAAGCTAACGGCTAGATCGGGAAAGCTGTTAAGCTGCTTGAACATGTTGTGGCAATTCGAGAGAGGATACTTGCTGAGGACCACTCAGACCGTCTCGCATCACAACATGCACTTGCTCTTGCCTACCAATCTGATAGCAAGATCAAGAAGGCTATTGAATTGTTTGAGCATGTTATAGCAGATCGAGAAAGGACACTTGCGAATGACTACCCATTCCAGCTTGGGGCACAGCACTCACTTGCTAGTGCCTACCAAGCCAATGGGCAGATCGAGAAGGCTATCAAACTGTTCGAGCATGTTGGGGCAATTCAAAAAAGGGCATCTGGCAACAACCACTCAGATTAACTTGTGCTGCTTGATACACTTTCATCATTGCACAAACATAAAGCAGCCAGTACCAATACTATTATATAGTACTGTATTTTTGCATCTCTTTGCAACTAATCTACTTGCTCTCTCTAATTCCCCGGCATAATTTCTCTCCTACAGTATGTTATAGGAAAAGCTTAGGGCAACGAATAAATTTATAACTTGCAGCTAGAATCTAGAAATCTACGTCCACACACAAGCTAAGTTCACCGGGCTGCTGCTCGGAGGAGGAAACGCCTACTTCACAGCACGACAGGGGTTCGCTTGCGATAACCTTGTTACTTACGAGGCTGTACTAGCCGACGGGCGCATCGTCACGGCCGACAGGGACAACCATGCGGATTTATTCCGGGTGCTGAAGGGAGGATCCAACAACTTCGGCGTCGTGACAAGCTTCAGGATGAGTGCCATCGAGTGCGACCGAGTGTGGGGCGGCCACGACATTCTTCCCCAAACAGACCATCCCGGGGGCTATCGAAGCGCTGTCAGACTTTATAGGGAAAGTACCAAATGATGTAGACAGCAACCTCGTGTGTATATTCACGTACATGCCGGACTTTAAGGACATCGTCATCGCTGCGTTGTATGCCCAGCTTCGTGGGGTCGAGAAGGCACCTGCGTACGAGAAGTGGCTTGCCCTTCCCGAGATAATGAGCACGGTTAAGATGACCAGTGTCTCCGAGATGGCGTTCGAGTACAACATCCCAACCCACTATCAGTAAGTAGGTCGACAAGCACGGTAGGGCTATAATTAGATCCGAGGACTGACTGCGCCCGGCCCTTGGTAGCGACGTCTGGTTCACAACATGTTTCAAGAACAACATCCGCATCATGACTAAGGCGTCAGAACTCCACTATGCGCTGGTGACCGAGCTCCAAGCCTTCATCCCGGACGGCGACTTGATCACGCAGTGCCTCTACCAGCCCCTGCCGCGGCTCTTTGCACAACTGTCGGTCGCGGCGGGAGGCAATGTCATGGGCGTGGAGCGGCACACGCATGTTGGCATCCCGTTCCTCGCCGTGGCGATGGTGCGTACGCCGGAGCTGGAGGCGTTTGCGCAGCCACGGGTTTCCGCCTGGATTGCGGCTGTCCGGGAGTTTGCCGCCACACTCGAGGGTGGGGATGGGAATCTCGAGTGGACGTACCTTAACTATGCTGATGGGAGCCAGGACCCGCTCGGAAGTTATGGGGAGGAGAACCTGCAGTGGTGAGGGAGGTTGCCGCCAAGTACGACCCGCGGCAGGTGTTCCACAAGCTGGTACCTAGAGGATTCAAGATCTCGAACGTGAAATCATGAGCTAGTTTGGTGTGCGAGTTGGTGTAATGTGGCGGCCGAAGGAATGAATTTCGGCGAAAAGCCACGGTAGCTGAGGTGAGGTTTGATCGGCCGGACGAACCTACTTAATCGAGCGTGTTAATTATATCAACCTATCCAAGTCCGTACGTTCCACTAGAGAGGTGGTGCCCATGACTTGTGATTCGTGAGAAAACATCGGGTTGTGCACTTTCCCCGTCGGGCTCGCATGTTGTCCGTCTGTGCGGACTCCTCTAATTGTCTTCACTAATTGTGCACGGTACTCGCCACCAGCGTGCGCTATTGTAGCCGGAGAGGCCAGTGTCAAGGCGCATTTGCTGACGCTAAATGTTTTGGCGTCAAGGAGTTGTCGGAGTCCCCCTTCAACCCTGTGTGGGCTTGTGTCTGGCGGTGAATCGAAATGGGGTGGGGAGTTCAGTACGCTAGGCCCCGCTCGCTGGGAGAAAATCCATGGAGAAGGCTTGAATTGTGGCCCTGGGGGAATGCAAAAAAAAAATGCCATGCAACGGAAAGGAAACCGCACTCGTTTTACGGACGTATTGCGATCAGAACCAATTATTTCAGCGTTAGACGTAATAAACAGGGAGATCATGATCGCAGATCTTCCGCTCCCCTGTCAGCGCCCAGGCGGCTGGGTCCCTAATTACGTACCAGTAATTACAACATCAGAGCTGGATCCTCCCAATGGTTGTTTGCGCATGGATAGTGCACCGTCATAATATCCATGCCATCAAGTGGACAGTTCACTCTGTACGCATACAGCAAGCATTATCATCGGAGGCATTTCTAACTGAGTTCACCAAGCTGTTGTGGTTGCCGCGATGGCTGGGGCATGGTTCATTTCACACGTGGAGGGGATGGGGAAATGCGACATCGACACATGGCTTTGCCCAGTGCACAGGGAATTAAATGTCATAATTATATGCCACTCCTCCAGGGAGGAACCAAGTTGAACCACAGGGTTTCAGCCATGGGCCTGGGAACGGGAGATCGGAAGGATCACCAAGAACATCCTCAATCGTTGTCAGTTGCCAGCTTGGCCCCCTAGTACGTAGTAAGAATCCGAGCACATGCTCGCGCGACAAGACGGGGGTCTGTGCGAAGTGTCGCAAGCCTGGCAAGTAAACGCGCACTTGCTGGAGTTGTTCTTGTCCCAAAGTAGCAAAGGCTCCAGACATCCGTTCGCGAACCCATCCTAGCGTCTGTTCGCAACCAGGGATGTGTTTTGCACTTCCGGGATTCTTGTGCAGGTGATTGGCGCGAGAATACACACCTCCACCAGCCCCAGGACGCACAGCCGTTTAACTGGGGTTAGACACTCCGTCTCAAAAATGTATGGACTCCACCCACGGCGAGACAATTTTGCTTGAGCGGTGGCGGACTAGCCAATTTCCCCATATATCAACGAGGTGCGAACCACCCAGAGCTCACGGCTTTCTTTGTTTCCATCCCAGGATCGGCGATGGCACCGAAGATCATCAATGAGCTGAAGGCATCGATAAGAATTGATGGCGCCAGGTGCCAACGCGACGCCGACCTTCCTAGCGACCAGAGACCCCGATGACGGCCTTGCCCACGATAACCTGGGCCCTCAGTTCAATGTCGCCATCTGGGTCTTGACCGGCGCGGCCGCCCTCTTCCTCGCCCTCCGATTGTATTGCAAATTCATCCGGCGGAAGAAGTTGTGGTGGGATGATTGGGTCCTTCTCGCCTCCTTTGTGCGTTTGCCTCCCGTTCTTTACCCTGACGTCTGGCAATTTAGGACTCGTCCTCATCCTTACTCTCTCCTAGGTTTTCCTCGTCGCCCAGACTTCGCTGCTATCCGTATGCGTCCATCTAGGCTTCGGCACGCACAGCTGGGATATCAAAGACTGGCCGAGTTACCTGTTTGTGTCGAACATAACCGGCGTGTGCTCCATCATTGCCGCAGCCTGGAGCAAGACATCCTTTGCAATCCTTCTCCTGCGCTTCACCGACGGCCGGACGCGGCGCCTTGTCTGGTTTGTGATTGTCAGCGTCAACCTCTTCCTAGGTCTTAGCGCACTCTTCACCTACGTGCAATGCCGGCCCATAGCAAGACTGTGGGACTCTACCGTGCCGGGTTCCTGCTGGCCGTCAAAGGTTATAGTTACTTATAACTCATTTTCGTCAGGTAAGAAACGGACGGTCTGGCACGATTATGCTCCGGCCTCGTGTTTCAACATCTCCCCGTCACTAACCATGCCCAATCACAGCCTACTCGGGAGCCATGGACATCCTCCTAGCTACCATTCCGTGGTGGATTATCAACCGACGCTCCCTAAACAAGAAAGAGCGGCTTGGGGTTTTGGTGGCGATGAGCATGGGTGTCTTGTAAGGCTCTGCGGATGTCATCTGTGACCTCTAATTTGCCATTAGCCCTTATGCTTACATGTGCCTCCAGCGCAGGGTTGACGTCGATTGCTAAGACCGCTACCTTGTCCGGTATCAGCAACCCGGATACCAGTAAGTGGCCCCCTCTGCTGCGTTTTTTTTTTGCCGTTTCGGGTTGTTAACCTTACCATCTTAGTCGCTACTGTCAGTCTCATGATATTAGCAACAGCCGAGACAGCGATAACTATAATTGCGGCATCCATCCCTGTCCTTCGCACTCTCATCCACACCACGCCACAAACACCGCACTTCTACCACTACTATCGTAGCCAAAATACAGAACCGTCACACACGACCAGCAATCGCGGGCTTATCGCGCCACCTTCTCCGGTGCTCACACAGGGCCGAAACGACAGCCTCTTCAGCTCCCAACTCGGGAGCCCCATGAGCAAACCTGGCAGTAGCCCTGCTACCAGCCCTGGGAAGATAGAACAGGGAGCCACAGCTAATAGCTGGCTTAATTCCGAGTCCGAGTCCGGCCTAGAGCTGCCAACCCGTGAGGAGCCTGGAGAGCGAGTGAGAACTTACCATAACGCGGATATTCGGTAATATAAATGATGACTACAAACCTACCTACCTATGTATTAGAGTCTATGTGTGATGAGTCTTGCCTGGCGTGGGCCGTATTCTGAGGCCAGGTAGAAAACATGGAGGCGAAGCGACAGTGACTGTCAGAGAAGAAGAAAGAGATTCCAGTTATGCCAGAACTGGCCCTCGAACCACCCGAAAATGAGGACGGATTTGAATCCCTCTCACCTACAATCAATGCCATGCTTTGCGGGCCTCTCTTCTCCTGGATGGCCATCCACTTCGTCACCGCAGCTACCCGGATAGTTAGCTCGCGTTCAGGAATTGCACGATGTCAAGGTGGGGTTAAGCATAATATGCCCAGCCCGGGATATTCCTCAGTCTCAAGGATGAGAAGAACATAGCCCCGTACATAACTTGCCCAACGCTTTCAATGTTTGGAATAGAGGCCATCTGGAGGAACCAGTACTGCCCCTCGTGGTTGTCTAGTTCCGTCCCACTTCTCGCTTAGACCAAGGGTCGACTGACTCCAGGCGGTATTCACCCTCCAGGGATTCAGGAAGACCCATGTGTGCCAACTCCTGCCGTAGCTTGGCGCCCGACCCACTCCCCATGGGTGTCCAAGCGCAGCTCTGGAGGCGTTCGGCCGAAGGTACACGCGACTTAGATTCCAACTTGGTACACGAATTACGTTCTATTTCACATAACTGCGAACGGGCGGATGTTGTCCTATTAGCAGCGCGACAACGGGGATAAAGCTCCGAAACCGTAGACGGACGCCGCCGGACAGTAGTCCTTCCCATATTAACTTTGCTAGCCCTACGGCCTCTACGTCGAGGAACCTTGCTGCGGAAGCTGAACCAATCAGAACCAGGCCGAGCAACAGGTGATGAAAGTCTTGCACAGCCATGTCGGCCGGGGACGGGCTTAGTGTCTGCCCGGGGCGGCCTCATGGATACTTAGCGGCTGATAATATAAGTCTCAGGTGCTAATGGTGGTAGTGTGGCTAGTGCACCTGCCTTCACTTATCACATCTAGCCACTTATCTCTATTGCCGCCGAGGGGCGCAACGGTCTTGAGGTCAGTCCAATACTCAATGCGGTGTCTAGTGATGTGGATCTACCGAAGACAACCGATATTATAGGCACCCCGTGTTAGTGGGTTAGAGGCAAGAGCGCCCAAATCAAATATGGGTTAGTAAACCGTAGGCCCTCTCGTATGTAACAACGGTTCAGAGTCCGCTTTATATACATGTTCAATGTCAATGGTTGTAGCTGTCTCGGCACTCTTCTAGGAATCACGGTCAACTACTGAAAAGAGGTGGTGGGTTTGATAACTCTCTATCTCACACCATCACGCCGTGTGTACGGATGATACAGGGAGGAGTGGGAATATTTCGTGTTGTCGAGGCTTTGAACCCCCTCAGCCAAGAGTGTTCGGGATGAGGCTTCCGTGCGAAAACTTACAGTTTAACTGCTACCGCGGTCGTGGAATGCAACGTGCCAGGTTCCTAGCTTGAAGATCGACGTGAGAGCTCTCGTATTAGATGGGTTGAAGGGCAGGTTACAGTCACGCAGCCAATGAGACAAAACTGCAAGGGAAACCTCGACTTTAACCCGGAATTTACCAGTCGAGGTCGTGGTTCCGCGTCACTTGGCGTAATATGGAGGATTCCAATTATAGCTACAACAACTGTCAGCATTGAAAATCTTTGTCCCGGCCCTTGGGCCTCCTTTATATGAACTGTGCCAGCCAAAATTTGAATGGCACTCTGTTTGGTTTCCGGACTTCGGGCCTGAGTACAAATACCTACGGCCGGTTCCCTGCGGACAAGCACTCGAAGGGATACAGCATTGAGACCAGAGAAATCTCAAACAGGGCTACCTGCAAAAATTCCTCGCCCAAGACAACCACGATGTTCGTCCCTAGCATTCTCAGCTATACTCTTCTCTCCCTCCTCGCGGCGACTGTGATCGCGGGGGACGACCGGCCATGCGGCTTCAAAATCGCGCCCTGCCCAACCGGTCAGACCTGTGTGCGTACCGACCCCGCATGCACCCGTGGCGAGAACTGCGCCGGAATCTGTCGTAGCGAGTCTGCAACGCAGACGACGGTGACCGCAACAGCACCCCCCAGGCCCACCCGGACGCACCAGTCTTGCGGCGGCATGCGGATGGAGCCGATGCCATGCCCCGAAGACCAGATTTGCATCGATGACCCGGAGAGCGACGGTTGTGGCATGGCTTGTGACATGCCCGGGATTTGCGTAACAACAACTTTCTGTGGAGGGTATGGGAATGTTAAGTGCAAGGGCGGGAAGAAGTGCGTCGACGACCCTCGGGATGATTGCGACCCGAACGATGGTGGATATGACTGCGGCGGTATCTGCGTGTAAAGGGGGAGAACTGGTCACCGCAGGGAGATGCTTGGGCATGAAGTTGTAGTCGTAAAGACTTTCGTTGGAATGCAGTTGCGCGTCCATGGTTATTGACAGGGATGAGCTGGAAGCTGCATGAGGAGATCTGGAGAACATGGATTTTTAGCCGAGTCCTGCTGTAGGTCAGGTCCAAGGGCCGACGTTAGACCTTCCTAGTCTAGGTACCTAAGGTACCTAATGTTGGCAGAGGTCAGCTAGCTATTGTATATACCTTAGCAAACCCGTATGCCCTCAGCTACCACTGTCAGCGACAGGCTGTTCCCAGCAGCCTTCATAGCGTAACGTCCGCCGTTCCTTATTCTTCCTAGAATGTACCACTAGCTACAGACCCGACAAGCTTGTGGTTAATTATGGATCTAATAGAACGTTGATGGAAACGACTACTTGGGTAGGACAGTTGATGCTCGATTGATCCTGGGCCATGATTATTCCATGCTGAAAAAGAATGTATACCTAAACCCAGCGTGAATGTGGTAGAAGGAACCGTTATGTGCATCGTTGGTTGGCCTCCCTACTCTCTCATAGAGGTGGAGCGCAAGGCTATTTTCATTCGCTCATTCTCGAGCGGCCGCCGGGGCAGTGCTCAATCAAATCTGCCTTGGTAGTGACCAGACAGCAATTGAGCTGAACTTCTACTAAGTTTCCCTCCCTGTTGTCCCGACGCTGTTTTAATCAACTCCAAATCCAATTTCGACGAGGAGAGGCCCAAACTAGCATCCGGCGAATGTAAAAAGGGAGGAAATCTGCACAATGTCTGATGTCTTCAACTACTCCGAGAAGGGCGACAGCAGTCTGGACCCGCCGCCACCATTCCCAGGGCCGAGTTTGAGTCCGATGCCGAACACGTCGGGAGCATCACAATCAACGCTCGCAAAGTTACTTCCCACCTTCCACGGCGGCTTTGCATGCGTAACTCTCAACATGTACGACCGCATCCGCTTCCTCGGCTTCAGTGCCGAAGACATGGCAGCCATCCGGCCTGTAGTCAAGGACTCGTGGCCGCGAGGCATCAATTCCGAGAAGACGTACGGCGGCGCTGAGGAGCTCATGCTTCACGGTAGCCCCTGGGGGACGACCTTGCGGGATAATGACGATGCGAAGAATCTGATAAGAAGGCTTATGGAATGCCTGTTTGCCAGGGGGTGGGTGCTGCAAGCAGCGGTGGACGTGAGCCAGAAATCCAACAAAGGCGAGTTCTAATCAATACAATTTGCAACAGTGTTTTATCATTCCCATTTGTATGTTAATCGCTAATGGAACTCGCCCGATATCAGACTCTCTCGTTTTTCGATACCAACCCCTGCCTCCGCCGCCATGCGACTGGCTTAGTGTTTCGTTCGATCGACTTGACCGACTCCGGATCCTCGGTGCGCCATCTCCGGATCTGGCCGGCGCGGTGGTCAAGGCACTACAACCTGCAATAGCGAGCCATAATATGAGTGACCGCCGGTTCGAGGCTAAGTTCTGTGGTACGCCATGGTCGCCTTCTGGGGAACAAACGGTCACGTTGCGTGTCATCCTGTTGCGGCTGTTAGAGGTAATGGAGTCTTTCGGTTTTACGCTATACGCGGGTGTCAACCAGTGCAATGACGCCAGCGGCGACGTATTAGTCATGCGGAGGCAGAAGGGTTGGGAAGAGGGTGTGCGCGACTTGCTACGATGATGGAGTGCCGGACCTCCAAAACATCACCGAAGATTATAGAACTATCTCCCCCATAGCTTCACGTATTTGGAGAAGCGTAAAAATGATGTGAAGTTGGAGCTAAGAGATTATCTGTGCCTTGGCACTATCACACGTCTGGCGTCTGGTTTACCTTCTCTAGTTGTCCCATTTCCGCGCTATTGGAGGGGAGGAATCTAGGTGTAATGGCCTAGAGTTCGCGTGCTATGGCGAGCTATACCACGGCCCGGAGAGGCGAATCGGAAGAATAGGAAGGCGAGGGGTTTGAGTACTCCGTGAGTGCCTCAGTGTGATGTGCTCGTTGCTTAACGTTCTATACAGTAAACTCGAAGAGAAGTATGAGACTATGTTAGTCAAGTGCATATAGTTAGTCGGGTCGAGTTAATAAAGTAAACATATTGTTATTACGGCAAGAAAATCTCTCTTCGCCATGTTGACTCCTAACTTTGTTGCTTCCGGGGTACTCTCACTCCAGGCCGTAGTCGTAGTCCAACAGCCCCGCGCTGTATTGCCTGAGTTAGGTCTCTGTAAAGATAGCCCGATAGGATAGGAGAGTCAGACTTGCCTAAACAACAGTAGTAACCATAAGCGGAAGGCATCCCTGAAACCCCAAAATCCGATATGCCGCGGCTACTTGTATGGCCGGCAATTTCCAAAATTACACGTAGCCAATCAATAATTGAGCCTGATCTAGGTGTGCTCGAAGTGGAAGGCGGAATAAATCTCAGGAACCGTGCGACCGAATTTTCAGTGTGTATGCAATGCAGGAAGCCGTGTCGTCCATTCATCAGCGTATTGCGTATTACGAGTAAGATATGGTTCTATTAATTTGCGAAATGTCGACCCCGAAGAGCCAAACTTTTCTCCTCTCCTATATCATCCTCGCAGACCCGATGGGACACAAGCCGTCCGCACGCTCCTTCCCGACCATCCTCTCATTTGTCTCTTACAAAAAGACCTATCCGCTCCTGTGTCGAGATAGTACTATAGCTAGAGGCCAGGACTAGAATATTTGTTGCGGCACCATGGCCCCACAAGTTAAGGCGTGGTGGCTTGCTTTGGTCTCATCGCTCTGCCTTCCTCCGGCCTTGGGTGCAGTGCATGAGCAGCTAGTCGGAGTACCACGCGGGTGGTCTCGCGTAGCCTCTATTAACGATATCGACTTCACAACCTTCACGATCGCACTCAACACGGAATTTGAGGGACTGGAAGAGAAGTTACTAGATGTGTCAAGCCCTGACAGCCCCAACTACGGAAAGTTCTTGGATAAGGAGGAGGTGGAAGCATTATTCCCACCGCCAAAGGATGCAGCGGATAAGGTGGTGGCATGGCTTGAGAGCAACGGTATCAAGGACTACCGCGTTGACGGGGCCTTCATTGATTTTACCACGGAGCTTGCAACTGCGAATGTGTTGCTGGATGCATCTTACCAGCACTACCGCAACAGTGGGGTCACTAAGTTGCGGACGACGCAATACTCTATCCCGGACGACCTCCAAAAGCACGTCGCCTTCGTGGATCCCGGGACGTTTTTCGGTAGCCCGGTCGTCGCCCCGGTACTAACGCCCTCGCGTACAAAACGTAGCCCGCAGGATTCGCCTTCTAAGCCAATAGTTGCCGACTCTTGCCAGACTTCCATAACGCCCCCGTGTCTAAAAGCAATGTACAACGTCGGCGATTACGAGGCAGATCCAGAATCCGGGAGTAGAATCGGCTTTGGAAGTTTCCTAAATCAATCAGCTCTGTACTCTGACTTGGAAAAATTTGAGGTGGCTTTCGACATCCCCAGCCAGAACTTCACGAAGGTTGTCATTGCGAATGGCACGACCGACCAGGATCCGTCTCACGGAGGTTACGGCGAAGCAAACCTTGACGTACAGAACATCATTGGTATCGCGCATCCGCTTCCGGTTACCGAGTTCCTCACCGGTGGTTCGCCGTGAGTGACTTTTCCACCCCCATATTGAATCTGAAGATGTTGTGGATTAATACTTACCTGCTGTCTATAGACCCTTCATACCAACTGTGGGGCAACCCACTGACGCTGACAACCAAAATGAGCCCTATGTTCCATACTACCGGTACCTGTTATCCAAGGATAACTCGGATATTCCACAAGTTATCAGCAATTCGTATGGAGATCAAGAAGATGTAATTTATAACCATCGCGTTCACTAATCTCTAGACAACCTGGCTAACCTCTTATAGGGAGTCCCCCTCGAGTATGCCAAGCTGACTTGCAACCTGATCGGCCTCCTCGGCCTTCGTGGCATTACTACCATCTTCTCTTCTGGCGATGGCGGGGTTGGTGGAGGCTGTCTGGCTCCAGACTTCAAGACTGTCGAGTTCGACGCTATCTTCCCGGCTACGTGCCCGTACCTGACAGCCGTAGGCGGCACCTCAGCCGTAACACCCGAGGTGGCGTGGAACCTTAGTTCTGGTGGCTTCAGCAACTATTTCGATCGGCCGAAGTGGCAGGACGTTGCCGTTAAGGCTTACCTCGCGGAACATGTCAGCAACGAGACGCGGGAGTACTACGGACAGTACACCAATTGGGAAGGCCGAGCTTTCCCTGACGTGGCGGCGCACAGCCTGCATCCTAACTTTGATATCATGTACAACGGGACTCTGGATGACAGCGGCGGGACTAGCGCTTCCGCGCCTGTATGGGCGGCAATCGTGGGACTGCTTAACGATGCGAGGTTGAGGGAGGGAAAGTCAGTGCTGGGGTGGTTGAACCCGCTGATCTACCAGCTGGGCAAGGATGCACTGATTGATATCACGGATGGGTATTCTGTTGGATGTATGACGGCCGAGACTCCGGGTCAAGTTCCGGGTGCGAGGTGGAACGCGACGACGGGCTGGGATACCACAACTGGATTCGGGACCCCTGACTTCCAGAAGCTGAAGGAGCTAGTCCTAAAACTCTAGAACTGACTATGGCCTGCTACTAGCCATGAAATGTACATACGAGTTGGTGTATATTCCGGTTTTAACTTGATCAGTCACACCGGCTGATGCACGGCTCTGAGATGATTTGTGCTGATGCTCTGCGAGCGTGATCCCGCTTCACGCAGAGAAGCGAACCGGCGCAAACGTAGCTCCTAAGATTTCAATACGGATCCGAGGTAGATGGGACATGTGACTCTAGCGCCTATGTTTCCTTTCAGCTTTGGAGTCTCCAGTTTGCCCTCCGCATAGACACCGTAGGCTGCAACAATCACCAATGTCCACCCAGCCCATATGATGCATCCTGGAACAGAAACAATTGGGTTGAAGTCCCAGATCTTGCTATAGCCTACTACCGAGAGCCCCGCGAAAACAATCCCCGTTACGTCAAGGGTTTCGCAGCCCAGCCAAGTTGAGGTCCTTCGACGTCAAACACAACAAAGGCTGCCTTTAGTGCGACATCCCCAAAAATAGAAGCATCATTGGAGTCCTGGGATTGAATGCCTCCATAGCAGGTAGTACCGTCGTCGATCGTGGCGAAGCTGATGTACAAGCCGGGGACAATGACCGAGTCAATGCCAATACTGAACGCAAAGTCTGGTGCGTCCTTGCAAGGCAACACCCAGCCAGCTTGGTCCGCGCTATATTTGGCTCCAGGTACGGTATCGTAGTAGGCTCTAACAACGTCCGCGGGTAGTAGGAGCAAGGTCGTACCCGTATCCGCGATCCCCGTGATTGAGGTTTCGTTGAAGTTACCCGAGCCAGCGACAAAGCCGGGGGAAGTGAAGGTCCAAAAGCCGTTGCTGTCGTCAACCGGAGTGTAGGACAATGGGCCGCTGTACGCCGTCGTGTCGATGAAACCAAAATTGTACTTGCCAGCTGTAGAATCTCGTTAACCAAGCTCTCATTCTTGAGCACCTAGGGTCCAGGGACGGAGTTAGACTTACGGCTATTGTGCCGGAGATCTGCCGTAAGGACGGGTAGATCCAAATATGGCAAGGCCATATCCAGGAAGGTCCGTTGCTGAAGTGGATGTACTGTATTGAGGCTGCTAAATGCGAGACCAACCAGTCCATCCATATTCGGACTATCTGTAAACGACTTCGATACTTGTTGAGCTGCCTCGACTGACTGGTTTATCACAGTAAGACCTCCAATGGTAACAATGTCTGAATAAACATTGCCATTGCATGTGCTGTTATCAGCATACTTGATATCCCAGATATAGCCTGGTAGCTCATGAGCAGTGTTGCTCTTGGACGGGTCGTAAGTCGTCTGCCCGTTTATCGACGAGCTTGGCAGTTCGGTGCTGAAGACCCACAGGTCGCTAGATCCGGTATCAAAGTTAAGATTCAGAACCTGGGGAGGATTTCCAATGGAGACTGGCGTAAGGTATGCAATGTCGAACTCCTCGGGTGTCGTGGTCTCACTCCCGGTCTCTCGCTTTTGGAGGATGTTGGCTACAACGGCGGCTAAGTCATCGGGGAAGGTCACACCGTATTTTCGGTATGCCTGGGCCAAGGCGAGGGGACCATGTTTAACGTAGTTTGTGTTACGCACTTGGCTGACTGTGAAGGTGCCACTCCCAAGAGGAGGAGGTGCTGCGAGGACAAGACTTGGGATAGTGAGGGTTGCAATGAGGCGCATTGAGAGTGAAGCCATGGTGTAGACCGGTTGAGGTTAAAAGTTAGAAGCAATGAAACCGGAGTTGCAACCCGGTAAGAGCTAGGAAGGGAGCAGCATGTTTGCGCAGACGCCCGTTATGTGTTATATAGAGCAGCCTCTTGTGAATGAGGACTCGGTATGTGGAAAGTGACGGCTTCAATCCGTATTCTACGCTACCTAGAAGTGGGTGATAATCGCCCTAGATCGTCTAAGGGTTTTACGATCGTCGGTGTGGCTACCAATTACGCACTGCCAACAAGCGGTCACGGTAGCTTCAAGCACAAAAGCCCTCGATTGTGAATTGGCTTTGGAGATCTCCGACAGATGTCCCGAAATGATACCTCGCAAGGTACACTTTGCCAGCAAAGCAAGTGGTTGTGATCATCTATGTGGCTTATCCTTCAGGCGCGTCGATTCACATCCTCTGCGCTGGCTTGCAAGGTATCGATCGAGTGACGGTTGATCAGAACGTAGCCACAACCTAAGCCGAGGCGCTCTCATCTCATGGCTCGGAAGGCATATCTACCAGGATTTGTTCGATGCACGCTGCAAAATGTAGGTAGTAGTTACCCAAGTAAGTACTCTATACAGTACCTAAAATGACGATGGTGGTTTTTCTATTCTGTGAGATCTAAACTCCGATCTGGTCCGGGCCCAACCTGCTCCGTGGTAATCGTACCCACCACGCGCTTTGCACAACCATAATCGATCTGGGCGGTATTTGTGCTGAGATCATTCCTATGACGGGTTCATACTAACCCCAGACTACTAAGGCAGGTGTGTACGAGCGAATTCGACTCAAAGCAGAAGGGGATGAAATAAGATTTAAGATCGAGTATATAACGTCGAGGGAGGGGTTTGTTGCATGTTTCTGAGGAGCCCAACAGAGGTGACAGACCCCCTATTGGGAGGGCGGTGCAGATTGCATGACTTCGACTCATTATCGGTACCCGCGTCCCTGACGACAGGGCTACAGTGAGAATAAGACAAATCGGAAGGAGGGAGGATAGCACGGACGAACGTGATGCTGGAAGGCTGAACTCCGGGCTAGAGTTCTTGTAAAGGACCGGCCAATTTGCCTAATATCGTAGACCCGTTACCGAGCCCGGTGCTAGTCTTGCTAAATAAAGGAGCGAGCAGTAAAAATC
>Ga0164242_10004968_pt1 | contig 14840 bp, 15 predicted proteins | sample OricomgcompostMG_FD_108783 | JGI IMG/M metagenome (GOLD analysis project Ga0164242, IMG submission 108783) | Miracle-Growth compost microbial communities from Emeryville, California, USA - Original compost - Miracle growth compost (MG) ... | reverse complement strand
TCCACCGGCCACGGCTCGCCGCTGCCCCACCTGGTGCACGGCGGGCCGGGCCGGGCCGGCGGCGGCGAGGAGATGGGCGGGGTACGCGGCGTCCTGCACCACATGCAGCGCACCGCATTGCAGGGCTCCCCCGACCTGCTGACCGCCGTCACCGATCGGTACGTCACCGGCGCCTCGCTCAACGCGCCGACCACCGGCGAGCCCGGCTGGGAACACCCGTTCCGCAAACCGCTGTCCCGGCTGCGGGTCGGCGACTCGGTGGTCGCCGGGCCGCGCCGGGTGGAACTGGCCGACATCGAGGCGTTCGCCCACTCCACCGGCGACGAGTTCTATGCACACATGGACGAACAGGCGGCCGCGGCCAATCCGCTGTTCGGCGGGCGGGTGGCGCACGGCTACCTGCTGCTGAGTTGGGCGGCGGGGCTGTTCGTGGATCCGGCTCCCGGTCCGGTGCTGGCCAACACCGGCCTGGAGGACCTACGGTTCCGAACCCCGGTCAAGCCCGGCGACGAAATCACCGTGACCCTGGTGGCCGGCCAGATCACCCCGCGGGAGACCGACGACTACGGCGAGGTCCGCTGGCACACCACGATCACCAATCAGCGGGACGAGATCGTGGCCACCTATACGGTTCTCACGATGGTCAGCAAGGAGTAGCGGGGTCCGCCCGGCCGGGCGGGCGCTGGGGTGCGGCGCGGCACGATCCGCGTGCCCTCCCGCGATATGCGTGAACGGCAGCACACGCGCATCGCTGTACGGCAGGCAGATCGGGAGGGACGAGAGCGATCGAGTTCGCCAGCGAGCCGCGGCAGCTATCAGTGGCGCTTCTTACCGGCGGCGCAGCCCGTCGAACACCATGGCGCACAGCGCGTCCGCGACCAGGTCCGGCGACGTGTCGTCGCGCGGCCGGTACCACTCGATGAGTGAGTTGACGGTGCCGAAGATCAGCCGGGCCACCAGCGCCGGGTCGAGGTCCGGCCGCAGGTCCCCCTCGCCCTGCGCCGTCGTCACCAGCTCGGCCAGCTCGCCGTCGATTCGCCGGCGGCGTTCCAGCGCGGCACGCTCGACCTCCGTGTTGCCCCGCACCCGCAGCAGCAACGTGACGCTGGGCAGCTCCGCGATCAGCGTGGCGACCGAGTCCCGCACCGCACGCTCCAGCCTGGCCACGGCCGGGTCGGCGGACGCGTGCGCGTCGGTGAGCACCGCCTCCAGCCCGACGAGCGCCCGGTCCAGCGCGCGGGCCAGGATCTCCTGCTTGCCCGAGACGTGGTGGTAGATGGACGATTTGCTGATGCCCAGGGCCGCCGCGAGATCCTCCATGGTGGTGCCGTCGTAGCCACGTTCGGTGAATACGCCGATCGCCACGCCCAGCAGCGCGTCCAGGTCGTAGCCCGGCCGGCCGCGCCGGGCGCGTCCCGCGCCGGTCCGCCTGGGCGCGCCCTTCGCCGTGCCGGTAGGAGTTCGCCTGGCCCGGCGCGGTGTGCCCGTCACCGCTCTCGCAGGTCGTAGACGCGCCTCAGCTTGCCCGCCGACCGTTCCAGCGTGGCCGGGTCGACCACCTGCACGGTCGCCGTCACACCGATCCGGTCCTTGATCGCGTGTGACAGCCGCGTCGCCACCGACTCCCGGCTGGTCGGGTCGGCCAGGCCCCGACCGGCCTCCACCCGGACGGTGAGCTCGTCCATCCGGGCCGGGCGGGTCAGCTCCAGGACGAAGTGCGGGGACAGGCCCGGGGCTGCCACGACGAGTTCCTCGATCTGGGTCGGGAACACGTTCACGCCGCGCACGATCAGCATGTCGTCGGTGCGCCCGCTGATCCGATCGATGCGCCGCATGGACCGGGCGGTGCCCGGCAGCAGCCGGGTCAAATCCCTGGTCCGGTAGCGCAGCACCGGCATGGCCTTCTTGGTCAGCGAGGTGAACACCAGCTCGCCCAGTTCGCCGTCCGGCACCGGGTCCCCGGAGATCGGATCGACGATTTCCGGGTAGAAGTGGTCCTCCCAGATCGTGATGCCGTCCTTGGTCTCGATGCACTCGCAACCCACGCCGGGCCCGATCACCTCGGTCAGCCCATAGATGTTCAGGGCGTGCAGCCCGGCGCGCTCCTCCAGGTCGTCGCGCATGGCGTCGGTCCACGGCTCGGCGCCGAGCACCGCGATGCGCAGCGAGGTGCTGCGCGGGTCGATGCCGGCGTCGGCGAAGCCATCCAGGATGGTCAGCAGGTAGGTCGGCGTGCAGCAGATGACGTCCGGCGCCAGGTCGGCGATCAGCGTCACCTGGCGGGCGGTCATACCACCGGACACGGGCACCACGGTGCAGCCCAGCCGTTCCGCCCCGTCGTGCGCGCCCAGCCCGCCGGTGAACAGCCCGTAGCCATAGGCGTTGTGCACCAGATCGCCGGCCCGCACCCCGGCGGCGCGCAGCGACCGCGCCACCACACCCGCCCACATGTCCAGGTCTTCGTCGGTGTAGCCGGCGATCACCGGCCGGCCGGTGGTCCCGGACGAGGCGTGGATGCGGCGCACCTCGCTGCGCGGCACGGCGAACATGCCGAACGGGTAGTTCTCCCGCATCTCCGCCTTGCCGGTGAACGGCAGCGCGGAGATCTGATCGACCCCGGTGATGTCCCCCGGCGACACCCCCGCCGCATCGAGTGCCTTGCGGTAGTGCGGGACGTTCGCGTAGGCGTGCGCGACGGTCTCGACGAGCCGCCGGTTCTGCAGCGCGGTGAGCTCGTCGACGCTCATCCGTTCCGCCTCATCGAGCAGTTCCGGGTCGGGGGCAGTCCCCAGACGAGTACTCAACCGTGTCATCTCGTGGTTCCTTCGTGTCGGGCCTGTCGGGGAGGTGGCAGCGTGTGGGAGCGGCCGCGGAACTCGGCGATCACCTCGGCCTCGGTGCCGTCGCCGGCGTCGTCGAGGCCGGTTCCGCTCGCGGCCGTGCGGGTACCGGCAGCTGCCGTGCGCGTGACGGTGACGTCGTAGATGCCCGAGCGGCCGCGTCGGGTGCGCAGCGCAGCGACGGCGGTCAGCGCGTCGCCCGCCCGGGCCGGCGCCAGGAAGGTGATGTCCGCACCGGCGGCCACCGTCACCGAGCCCGGCTCGTTGCAGGCGCAGGCGAACGCGGTGTCGGCCAGCAGGAAGACGTAGCCGCCGTGCGCGATGCCATGTCCGTTGGCCATATCGGGGCGCACCGTCATGCGCACCTCGGCAGCTCCGCCGCCGGCGCGCAGCAGTTCGATGCCGGCGGCGCGGGAAGCCGTGTCGGCGGCGAACATGGCTTCCGCGCCGGTCACGTCCGCGGCGCCGATCGACTCCGAGTGCCCCACGTGTCACCTCCGGGCGGCGTCGCCGACCGCGTCCAGGCGCACGCCGGGGCCATCTGACCTGCATCGTTACTCATCTTGACGCGCCGCAACGTTGACCGCCAACAGCGCCCGCCGGTAGATTATCGACCAGAAGGTCGGTTATTCGCTAGCCGGGTTCCGATCGGAAGGACTCCGCCCATGACGCAGACCACTCCACAGCAGCCCAGCCGGGACAAAGCCGCTCCGGCCGATCCGGCGCGCACCACCGGGAAGCAATCCGTCACCAGCTTCGACGCGGTGATCGCAGCCGACGGCCGCATCGAGCCGCGCGATGCCATGCCGGACGCCTACCGGCGGACGCTGGTCCGGCAGATCTCCCAGCACGCGCACTCGGAGATCATCGGCATGCAGCCCGAGGGAAACTGGATCACCCGGGCGCCGTCGCTGGCCCGCAAGGCGATCCTGATGGCGAAGGTGCAGGACGAGGCCGGGCACGGGCTGTACCTGTACTCGGCGGCCGAGACCCTGGGCACCTCCCGGGACGAGATGACCGCGGCGCTGCTGGCCGGCAAGGCCCGGTACTCGTCGATCTTCAACTACCCCACCCCCACCTGGGCCGACATCGGCGCGATCGGCTGGCTGGTGGACGGCGCGGCAATCTGCAACCAGGTGCCGCTGTGCCGCTGCTCCTACGGGCCGTATGCCCGCGCCATGGTGCGCATCTGCAAGGAGGAGTCCTTCCACCAGCGACAGGGTTTCGAGATCCTGCTGACGCTGTCCCAGGGCACCCCCGAGCAGCACGAGATGGCGCAGCGGGCCGTGGACCGGTGGTACGCCCCGTCGCTGATGATGTTCGGGCCGCCGGACGCCGAGTCGACGAACTCCGCGCAGTCCATGGCCTGGAACATCAAGCGGTTCTCCAACGACGAGCTGCGCCAGCGGTTCGTGGACATGCTGGTGCCGCAGGCGAAGGCGCTGGGCCTCACGCTGCCCGATCCGGATCTAGCCTGGAATGCCGAGCGGGGCCACTACGACTACGGCGAGCTGGACTGGGACGAGTTCGCGGCCGTGCTGCGCGGCGAGGGCCAGTGCAACGTGCAGCGGCTGGCGCACCGCCGTGCGGCGCACGAGGACGGGGCGTGGGTTCGTGAGGCGGCGACCGCGCATGCGGCGAAACGGGCCGCGCGGCAGGACGAGTCGGCGGCATGAGCTCGCCGGACCCAGCCGGGGCGGTGCCGGAGCGCGAGTGGCCGCTATGGGAGGTGTTCGTCCGCCCGGCCCGAGGCCTCTCGCACGTGCATGCCGGCTCGCTACACGCCGCGGACGCCCCCATGGCCATCGGCAATGCCCGCGATCTGTACACCCGGCGCGGCGAGGGCGTGTCGATCTGGGTGGTGCGCTCCGCCGACATCGTGGCGTCGTCTCCGGACGAGAAGGACGAGCTGTTCGACCCGGCGGGCGACAAGGTCTACCGGCACCCGACGTTCTTCACCGCCAGCGAGGGGGTGCCCGGACTGTGACGACCACTCCGCCAGCCGGCTCGGGTACCAGCGTGAGCACCGCGGATGTCGCCGATTACGCGCTCCGGCTCGGCGACGATGCCCTGGTGCTCGCGCAACGTCTGGGTGAGTGGATCTCCCGGGCCCCGGAATTGGAGGAGGACGTCGCGCTGGCCAACATCGGGCTGGACCTGCTCGGTCAGGCTCGCAGCCTGCTCGGCTACGCGGGGTCGCTGACCGGCCGGACCGAGGACGAGCTGGCGTATTTCCGCACCGCGGAGGACTTCCGCGCCGCGCACCTGATGTCGCTGCCGCGTGGCGATTTCGCCGTCACCATCGCTCGGATGCTGCTGGTCGCCGCCTACCAGCGGGAGCTGTACGCGCGGCTGACCGGGTCGGCGGACGAGACGCTCGCCGGGGTCGCCGGCAAGGCGGTCAAGGAGGTGACGTATCACCTGGAGCACGCGCGTGACTGGACGGTGCGGCTCGGCGACGGCACCGACGAGTCGCACCGCCGGACGCAGGCGGCCCTGGACGGTCTGTGGCCGTACCTGGCCGAGCTCTTCGTCACCGACGAGCTGGAGCAGCGCCTGGTGGCGGCCGGCGTGTCCGTCGACTCCTCCTCGCTGCGCGCCGGTTTCGACGCGACCGTCGAACCGGTGCTCGCCGAGGCCACGCTCGATATTCCACAGGTCGCGTCGGTGGCGGGCGGCGGCCGGCGGGGCAATCCCGGCGAGCACCTGGGCCACCTGCTGGCCGAGATGCAGTCCCTGGCCCGCCAGTTCCCCGGAGCTACATGGTGAGCGACGCCGTAGCGGAGGAAGCCCGTCGCCGCGGAGCGGCAGGGCGGAGGAGCGGAGCACTGGACATCCAGCGCGAACAATCCGACGTGGTGATGAAGGCAGACGTGCCGCGGATCGCGGTGAGTGGACCGGGAGCCGACCAGGCGGCCCGGATCGCCGGCGCCGTGGTGGATCCGGAACTGCCGATGATCTCCATCGCCGACCTCGGGGTGCTGCGCGCCGTCGACGTCGCCGATGGCTCGGTCACCGTCACCATCACCCCGACCTATTCCGGGTGCCCTGCGGTGCAGGCGATCTCCGACGACATCGTCACCGCCCTGCGATCCGCCGGCCACCGGGACGTCACCGTCCGGACGCAGCTCTCCCCCGCGTGGTCGAGCGACGACATGTCCGCCGAGGGACGTCGCGCGCTGGCCGGCGCCGGCATCGCGCCACCGGCCCATCGCGCGTCCGGCCCCATTCCGCTGCAGCTGTCGGTGCGCTGCCCGCAATGCGGATCCCGCCGCACCGAGCAGCTCACCCGGTTCGGCTCGACATCCTGCAAGGCGCTGTACCGCTGCCGGGACTGCGCCGAGCCCTTCGACTACTTCAAGGTCCTGTAGGCGCCACGTGACCGCTCCGCTGCTGCGCCGCCGACGGCTGGCCTTCCACCCGCTGCAGGTCGTGGCCATCAACCGGCTCACCGCCGACGCGGTGGAGATCGTCTTCGCCGTGCCCGACGATCTCGCCGACGAGTTCGACTACCTGCCCGGCCAGCACATCGCGGTGCGCGCCCACCACGACGGCCGCGAGATCCGCCGGTCGTACTCGCTGTGCGCGCCGGTCGGCGGCGGCGAGCTGCGCATCGCCGTCAAGGTCGAGCCGGGCGGGATCTACTCCACCTTCGCCAATTCCGAGCTGGCGGCGGGCGACACCGTCGAGGTGATGACCCCGCAGGGCAGCTTCACCACCGCCGTCGACCCGGTCTCCCGGGCGCACATCGCCGCGGTCGCCGCGGGGTCCGGCATCACCCCGGTGATGGCGCTGGCCACCGCGGTGCTCACCGGCTCGCCCCAGGCCACCTTCACGCTGATCTACGCCAGCCGCACCGCCGACCAGGTGATGTTCGTCGATCAGCTCGCGGACCTCAAGGACCGCTTCCCGCAGCGCTTCTCGATGCATCACGTGCTGTCCCGCGAGCGACGTTTCTCCCCCGTCCACTCGGGTCGGCTGGATCCGGAACGGCTGGACGTGTTGTTCGACCGGCTGGTGCGCCCGGCCACCGTCGACGAGTGGTTCCTGTGCGGTCCGGTCGATCTGGTGCAGACGGTTCGGGCGCACCTGACCGCCCGGGGCACCGACCCGGCGGACATCCATGTCGAGCTGTTCACCACCGGGGAGTTGCGCCGCACCCCGGCTCCGTCACCGTCCGCCGTGCCGGACCTGACCGCCGGCTCGCACCGCATCACGCTGACCCTCACCGGGCGCACCTCCACGGTTCGGTGCGGCGACGACGAGCGGATCCTGGATGCGGCGCTGCGCAGCCGGTCGGACGTGCCGTTCGCCTGTGCCGGCGGGGTGTGCGGCACCTGCCGGGCGAAGCTGGTGTCCGGCACCGTCGAGATGGTCACCAATTACGCGCTGGAGCCGGACGAGATCGCCGCCGGATACGTGCTGACCTGCCAATCGGTGCCCACTTCCGACGAGGTGACCGTCGACTACGACGTGTAGGTCTCTGGCTCACCGTCGCCGACTGCTGCCGCCCTTCCTGCTGCTGCGCTTGCGGCTGCGGGTGCCGAAGATCGACCGGCCGAGCGCGCCGCCGATGGCCGAGGCCATGGATCGCATGAACGACTTGACGACGGTGTTGCCCATGATGTCCGACAGCACCTCGCCGGCGCCGCCGCCTGCGTCACCGCCCTCGTCGCCCGTGCCGGAGCGCCCGGCATCGGACGGCTGGGACGTCGCGATGTCACCGTCGTCGTCCGCCTCCTGCTGGGCCTGGGCCTGCTGCTGGGCCAGGCGGGTGGTGAGCATCTCGTACGCCGAGTCCCGGTCCACCGCCGTGCCGTAGCGCGCCGAGAGCGGTGATGAGGCCACCGCGGACGCCAGGTCCGCGGCCGGGATCGGGTCCATCAGCGACCGGGGCGCCCGGATCCGGGTCCACGCGACCGGGGTCGGGGCGCCCTTCTCGGACAGCACCGTGACGATGGCCTCGCCGATACCCAGGCTGGTCAGGGCCTTGGCCAGGTCGTAGTCGTCGGTGACCGGGTAGGTCTTCACCGTGGTCGCCAGCGCCTGCTGGTCCTTCGGGGTGAAGGCGCGCAGCGCGTGCTGGATGCGAGCGCCGAGCTGGGAGAGCACCTCGTCGGGGATGTCGGTGGGCAGCTGGGAGCAGAAGAACACCCCGACGCCCTTGGACCGGATCAGCTTGACGGTCTGCTCGATGGCGTTGCGGAACGCCTTCGACGCGTCGTCGAACAGCAGGTGCGCCTCGTCGAACAGGAACACCAGCTTCGGCTTGTCCACGTCGCCGACCTCGGGCAGGTGCTCGAACAGTTCGGCCAGCAGCCACATCAGGAAGGTGGAGAACAGTGCCGGCCGGCTCTGTAGGTCGCCGACCTCCAGCAGGCTGATGATGCCGTGCCCGGAGGCGTCGGTGCGCATCAGGTCGTCGATGGCGAACTCGGGTTCGCCGAAGAAGTCGTCACCACCCTGGGCGGCCAGGTTCGTCACCGCCCGCAGGATCACCCCGGCGGTGGAGCTGGACACCCCGCCCAGCTGGTGCAGGTCGGACTTGCCCTGGTCGCTGGTCAGGTAGCTGACGACCTCCCGCAGGTCCTTCAGGTCCAGCAGGGGCAGGTGCTGCTGGTCGCACCAGTGGAAGATCAGCCCCAGGGTGGACTCCTGGGTCTCGTTGAGTCCCAGCACCTTCGACAGCAGGATCGGCCCGAACGAGTCGACGGTGGCGCGGATCGGCACGCCGGTGCCCTGACCGGCCAGGGTGAGGAACTCGACCGGGAAGGCCTGCGGCGACCAGTTGTCACAGGTGTCGGCGGCGCGCTGGGTGATCGCGTCACCCGGTTGACCCGGCGCGTGCAGGCCGGACAGGTCGCCCTTGATGTCGGGCATCAGCACCGGCACTCCGGCCGTGGAGAGCTGCTCGGCGATGCCCTGCAGGGTCTTGGTCTTGCCGGTGCCGGTGGCGCCGGCGACCAGACCGTGCCGGTTCAGCATGGCCAGCGGGATGCGCACCAGCGCGGTGGGGTCGGCGGTGCCGTCGATCACCACCGAGCCGAGGGTGACGCACGGGGCGTCGGTGTCGTAGCCGTGCGCGATGCGCTGGGCAGCACCGCCCGCCGTGTCCGATTGGGCTGTGCTGGGCTGCGCCATCACCGACCTCCTTCGCGCCTCGCGGCGCCCACTTTCCGACATCCGGGTGGGGTGAGCGTATCGGGGCCGTCACCGGTTCGGCATAGTCTTGCCTTCGTGACGACGGACAGACTGGTATGGGTCGACTGCGAGATGACCGGGTTGGACCTCGGGCGCGATGCGCTCATCGAGATCGCGGCACTGGTCACCGACGGCGAGCTCAACGTGCTCGGCGACGGTGTCGACCTGGTGATCCACGCCTCCGACGACGCGCTGGCCTCGATGCCCGAGGTGGTGACGCAGATGCACGCGCACTCCGGGCTGACGGAGGAGGTGCGGGCCTCGACGGTGACGATGGCGCAGGCGGAGCAGGCGGTCCTGGAGTATGTGCGCGCCCACGTGCCGGAGTCCGGCAAGGCACCCCTGGCGGGCAACTCCATCGCCACCGATCGGGGCTTCATCGCCCGGGACATGCCGGCGCTGGACGCGTTCCTGCACTACCGGATGATCGACGTGTCCTCCATCAAGGAGCTGTGCCGGCGCTGGTATCCGGCGGTGTACTCGGCGCAGCCGGCCAAGGGCATGGCGCATCGGGCACTGGCCGACATCCGCGAGTCCATCCGGGAGCTGGCCTACTACCGTCAGGCTGTGTTCGTGCCGCTGCCGGGACCCACCGCGGAGGAGGCCCTGGCGATCTCCTCGGGCTTCGTCGACGACGCCCCGACGCCCGTCGCGCCGGCTGCCGACTGACGGGCGAATCAGCGCGCGCCGTCCGCTAGACTGGGGCCTCGGCCCGGCGGCCTTCGCCGGCCGTGGTGGATGTAGCTCAGTTGGTAGAGTCCCGGCTTGTGGTGCCGGTTGTCGCGGGTTCGAGCCCCGTCATCCACCCCACGCTCCTGTTGAGCGGTGCGCCCTCCCGAGCTGCCCGAGCGGCGGTTTGGCGGTGATCATCGCGGGGAACCCTTCCGCCATGATTGCTCTCATCCTGATCCTGCTGCTCATCTGGGTGGCGTTCGGCGTGGTCGGATTCGTGGTGAAGGGCCTGCTGTGGCTGGCCATCATCGGGATCGTGCTGTTCGTCATCACCGCGATCGTGGGCGCCGTCCGCGGCAGATCCCGAACCTGACCCGGCGGCTCACCGAGGGCTGCGTGGCACCATGGCCCGGTGAAGCCCGCCGCCGACCGCGATGCCCCTAGCGGTGATGTCGGCGGGGTCGTCACCGACGGCTTGTGGCGCTCCGCCGGCCGGCCGGCCGACTGGTTCTCCTGGCGTCGTGGGCTGCCTGCCCTGGTGGAGTCGGTGTTGGCGAACTGGCAACTGGTGCCGGATGGCTTCCGCGGCGTCGGGGAGTGCGCGCTGGTGCTGGGCGTGCGGACCGCCGAGGGGCTTGCGGCGGCGGCGAAGTTCGGTTGGCCCCACCCGGAGTCGGCGCACGAGCACGTCGCACTACGGCTGTGGGACGGTGCGGGTGCGGTGCGGCTGATCCGCGCCGACCCGGCCCGTGGCGTGTTGCTGATGGAGCGCGCCGGGCCGGCCGACCTGACCACGGTGAGCATCGAGACGGCCTGCGACGTGATCGCTGGGCTCTATCCTTGCCTGCACCGGCCGGCGACCGGCCAGTTCGCCCGGTTGTCCACGCTGTGCGCGAAATGGTCGGCCGAACTGGCGGCCCTGCCCGCCGACTCCCCCGCCCCGCACCGCCTGATCGCCCAGGCCTCGTCGCTGGCCGCCGACCTGGCCTCCGACCCCCGCACCGACGGAGTGCTGCTGCACGGAGACCTGCACTACTTCAACGTGCTGTCCTCACAGCGTGAGCCGTGGCTAGCCATCGACCCCAAGCCGATCTCCGGAGACCCGTGCTACGAGGTGGCGCCCTTGCTGTGGAACCGCTGGGACGAGGCGGTGGCGACCGGGGACGTCCGGAACGCCGTGCGTGCCAGGATGTTCCGGGTCATCGACGCCACCGGGCTTGATCCCGACCGGGTGCGCGACACCGTCATCGTGCGGGAGATGGTCAACGTGCTCTGGGCATTGCAGGACTCGCCGTCACCGACCGCGGACGATCGTGAGTGGATCACCCGGTCGGTGACGATCGCCAAGGCCGTGCAGGGCTGATCTCTCCGCACTCGCGCTTCTCCTCGTGGCGACGACTCCGTAGCTCCGGTGCTCATTCACGGTACGTATCGCATTCCCATGGCCTCGCGTACCCGATCCAGCGTCTCCACCGCCAGAGCCGTCACCGTCGCCGTGCCGTCCACCAACACCGCGTCCAGATAGCCGGGATCGGCGACCAGCTCGCGCCGTCGCGCGCGGACCGGCGCCAGGGCGTCGTTGACGACGGTGGTGACGAGGTTCTTGAGCGCCGCCGCGCCGCGTGGCCCGACCTGGTCCGCGAGCTCCACCGGCGATCGCCCGGTCAGCGACGCGGCGACGGTCAACAGGTTCGCCACCTCCGGCCGGCGATCCGGCTCGTAGGTGATGCGCCGCTCATCGTCGGTGCGGGCCGCGCGGATCGCGGCGGCGGTCTCGTCCGCGGAGGCGGACAGGGCGATGGTGTTGCCACGAGACTTGCTCATCTTGGCGCCGTCGGTGCCCAGGATGGTGGGGACGTCCGCGAGCAGCGCGGCCGGCTCGGCGAACACGGGCCCGTAGCGCTCGGCGAAGCGACGAGCGATCAGCCGGGTGACCTCCAAGTGCGGCAGTTGATCACGACCCACTGGGACGACAGTCCCTCCGCAGCACAGGATGTCGGCGGCCTGGTGCACCGGATAGGTCAGCAGCAATCCGCTGAGGGCGCGCCGAGAGGCGGCCGCTTCGGCCTTCACGGTGGGATTGCGTTCCAGTTCGGCGGCGCTGACGAGGGACAGGAACGGCACCAGTAGCTGGTTGAGTGCGGGCACCGCGGAGTGCGGGAAGATGGCGGTCCGGTCGGGGTCCAGCCCGACGGCCAGGTAGTCGGCGACCAGGCCTCGCACCCGGTCGCGCAACGGCCCGGTCGCGTCCCGGTCGGTGATCACCTGGTAGTCGGCGATGACGAGGAAGACCGGCACGCCCAGGCTCTGCAGGCGGACCCGGTTGCGCAGGGTGCCCAGATAGTGGCCCAGGTGCAGCGGCCCGGTCGGCCGGTCGCCGGTGAGCACCCGATGACGTTCAGGTTGGGTGCGCAGTTCCTGCTCGAGCAGGTCGGATCGGGCCTGCGCTGCCAGGAAGGTGCGGTCGACCTCTTGCTCGGTCGGTGCACTCGTCTCGGGGCTCAGGGTGCTGGTCATGCTGTGCTCCTCGGAGATGGGAGCCGCCGACGCGGAGCACGGGAGAATCGGGTGACGGACAGCGTCATCCGTCGGGAATCGACCCGGCCGCCGGTCGGCGGCCGCAGTCGGTGACATCGCGGGACGCCGTCAGGCGACCCGCCACCAGGAGGTGCTTCGGGATGTCATGCGCACCACGGTAGCACCCTCGGGCGTGCCCCTGACCAGCCGGTTTCCGACCGAGGCCGATCACGCTGTACAGTGAATCCGGCTCCGGGGGACCAACCGGAGTTCGCGCCATTAGCTCAATTGGCAGAGCAGCTGACTCTTAATCAGCGGGTTCGGGGTTCGAGTCCCTGATGGCGCACATAACGGCAGGTCAGGCCCACTTTTGGCGGTCGTGACGACCCTCTGACCCTGCGAATATACCGCGCTCGAACGTGCTCGGCCGCCTGGTGGCCCTTGAGGAGCGCAGTGTCCTGTCGTGGCCGTGCCCGATGCAGGATGATCATCCTGTGACGAACGTCCGGCTGCACGCCATCGATCCGACCGCGCTGACAGGTGATGACATCGCCGCCCTGTCCGAGCTATCGGCAGCTGTCAGCGACGGCGGCGCCGTATCGTTCCGACTGGTCCCGACCCTCGGCGTTGCGGACTATCTGCGACTGACCAAGCCCGACTCTGTCGGCGTGCTGGCGACTGAGGGCGGCTCAGGACGCCCCGTCGGCGCGGCATGGCTGGACTTCGGCGTCTGCACCCTCGGCGGGCGTCGGACCCGATACGCACTGCTCAACGGGTTACAGGTCCACCCTGGCTTTCGCCGCAGGGGCATCGCCGCGGAACTCACCGAATGGCGGCTGGCGCGCGCGCAGCAATCGGCGGGCAGGACCGCTGCGCAAGGAGCCGGATCTGCCGCCACGGACCGGGACCTGCCCGTCGTTCCGCTCGCGACCATCCAGCACGGCAACGTCGCCTCGCTGGGCAATGCTCGTCGCTGGGCTACGCGCATCAGTGCGCCCCTGACCGTTACCCCGGTCCCGATGCGTCGAGAGGCCCCGCGCAACGCTCATCCCTGGACCATCCGGCCGGCCGGGTCCGACGATCTCGCGGTCGTCGCGGCCGGTCTGGCTCAGTCGCGCTCCGCGTTCTGCATAGGACCGGATCTCACGCCAGAATCGTTGCGACATTGGTTAAGTCGTGGTTTGGACGGGCGTCCGCTCAACCGGTACATGGTCATCACCGGGCCGGATGATCGCCCGCTGGCGGGGCTGGGAGTGCACGATCAGCCGCGGTACTCGCAGATGCAGGTCACCGGGCTCAACCCGGCATTGCGCTGGGTCGCTCGGCTGGCCGGGGTGGTTCCGGCGTCCGGGACGATGCGCAACCTGCAGGCGGTGCTGCCGTGGTGTGTGCCTGGCGCGCAGCCGGCGGGCCGAGTGCTGTGGCGGGAACTGCTGTATCGCGAACGCCGACGCGGCACGAGCATCGTCACGACTATCGATGCCCGCGATCCATCCCGCGCGATGGTCCGGGCCGCCCGCTGGCTCCCAACCACGTCGATCGTCGTGGCCAGCCGGCCGCCCGAAGGCATGCACTACCCGGACGGCCCGATCGAGCTACCGGTATAGCGACCCGCGACGCTCGCGAGCACAGCCCACGACCGCATGCTTCTCGGAATCCACCTGCGCAGGGCGGTCGTCATCTGGCACCCTAGAGATCATGGGCCGCTGGTTCGCCATCGCACTGGCATCACTGATGGCGGCGTTCCTCGCACTTGGCGTCGATTGGGTCGAATCCGACGCACCGGGCGATTCCGCTGCGGCCCGGGCACTCGACTCCGTCACCTCCGCGAGATTCGACCAGCACGACCTGGGCAAGTCGTTCCCCACGGATTGGCGCTCGGTGATGGGCTACGAACCCGGCGTCGCGACCGGGCCGCATGGCACCCCCATCCTGATCAAGCCCACCGGAGGCTGCTCGGCGCCGGTGATCGGGGCTACCCGCTATAACTTCGACGCCGTGTGCAAGGAGCACGACCTGGCCTACGACGTCCTGCGGTACTCGCAGATCATCGGAGATCCGCTGCCCGCCAGCGCACGTCGCGCCGCCGACGACATGTTCGGCCGGGAACTACACGCGCGCTGCGATCAGCAGGGGCTGGGCGGATTGTCGTTCGACACCTGCCACGCCCTGGCGGAGTCGTTCGTCGACATCGTGCGGGTCAATTCGTGGCGGCAGGGCTTCCGTCCGCCGGGCACGGAGAACGGCTGGCAGTGGCTCGCCGTGGTGCTGCTCGCGTTCTCGTTGCTGGGTCTGCGCGCGGGCCACCTCGTTCTGCACCGTCGGGCCGTGGGTCACGCCGTGCTGGCCACGGATCTGCTGCCGGTGGGCCCGGTCGGCTGGCGGGACAAGCTGCTACCCGGGGTCCTCGCCCCGCCGCTGCCCCGGACGATGCCGGTGCCACCTCCGGTCCTGGCGGCGGAGTTCAACAGCGCCGCAGCCTGAACCGAGTCAGCGTCGCGATCAGGCGCGAACAGATCAGTCCAGTGCGGACAGCGTCTGCCACTCCGCCCAGGAGATCGCCCAGTCGAAGATGTCGCCGTCGCTGGGGCCGAGCTGGACCTTGGTGCC
>Ga0164242_10004967_pt1 | contig 14842 bp, 8 predicted proteins | sample OricomgcompostMG_FD_108783 | JGI IMG/M metagenome (GOLD analysis project Ga0164242, IMG submission 108783) | Miracle-Growth compost microbial communities from Emeryville, California, USA - Original compost - Miracle growth compost (MG) ... | reverse complement strand
ACAAGAACCGGAAACCCATTATTTACAGGCGGCGCTTAAAATAGGCGGCGATTTACTGTCCGAGCTGCTTTATCAGATGCCGGAAGAACCGGAACCGCCAAGCAAGAAGAAAAAGAAAAAATTAGGCCAGGATCAAAGCTACCACATGAGCCGGTAGCAAGAATTGAATTTATGAACCGATTAATTAATTGACAATATGAAAAATGACGAAACAACCATCGATCAAACAACCATGACGGATATGCTGAAAGACATTTTCCAGCACGAAGAAAACATGCAGAAATACATGGAAGCCCAGACCGCAGCGAATACGGAAAAGAATACGCTGATAGAACGCCTGCTTACGGAAAGCAAAAAACAAAGAGAGGATTTTGCAACCAGGCTGGCCAATATTAAAGTAATTGCCCCTGCCCCTGATTTATCAGAAGTCAAAGAAGCGATTAGCAACGGACTCGCAGGTATTGTTAAAAGCATGGCTTTGGAATTTGTGGGGATCAGAGAGGCGATTAACAGAGGGCCGAAGCCTATTGAAAGAAGATTTCAGCTATTCTCCGATGCAAAAACGCCGGAACAATATAAAGTCGTGCTTATGTGGATTGTCCGGGGAGTGTTGGGCCTGGTTGCCTTATTCGGCATCATAGCGCTAACATGGCACTACATGAACTTAACCCACAAGGGCTAAATCAAACCTTGCCTTTGACTAACCATAGTGCGGCGGTTCGCACCGCTGCACTATCAAACGACCAAAAAAATTAGTAAATTTTGATTAACGTTAAAAAAGTATGGAAACACAAATTTTGACAGACGAAAACCGCACACTCATACATATATTAATTTCGCTAAGTTCCGCAGGCCTTACACGCACCGACTATTCTCCCTCATAATAATTTCTTAAATTTAAGGTAAATATCAATCTCTGCATTATGCTTAAAGCTCTGCTGATAGATGACGAACCCAATAACCTGGATAACCTGGAGTTTATGCTTAAGCATGATTGCACGGGCGTTGCTATTGTCAAAAAAGCACAAAGTGCGGCCGAAGCGCGGGAATGGTTAACGACTAACGATGCTGATATTATGTTTCTGGACATACAAATGCCCGGAGAAACCGGATTCGATCTGCTGAACAATATGGATAGTTCTTATTTGGAGAGGATTAAAGTCGTTTTCGTGACTGCTTATAATGAGTATGCCCTGCAGGCTATAAAAGCAAGCGCTGTAGATTATATACTGAAACCAATAAATATTGAAGAATTGCGCAATGCCGTGCAAAAGGTTCAGCAGGCTTTCGGCAATCCATCGGTAGCGATACAGCAACGACAATTGATCGCCCGGCTGATCGAATCGGTAAACAATACGCCATTACAACAGCGAATAGCGTTGCCGCAATTGGGAGGTGTTATTTTTGTCAATACCGATGATATTGTATCGTTGCAGGCTGATAGCAATTACACGATTATCCACCTTACTAACATGCAAAAAATGGTGATCAGCAAAACGCTTAAGGATTTTGACGAGCTGCTTGATCAACAGCAGTTTGTCCGGATACACAAATCATACACAATAAACCTGCGGCATATTAAAGCATACAGTGCGGCTGGCGGCGGCTTGGTTAAGATGGACGACGGTAACCAATGGAGCATCAGCCGCAGGCAGTTGGATCTTTTTCTTGAAAAATTAAAGAAAACCTATTTGATGTTCAGCAAATAATTGCACTGATTTTAAGCTGGTTTAAACTTACCCATGCGATACATCCTGATTATCCTGTTCATTTCTGCTTCACTGTGTAAGGCGCAGCCGTCAAACTACCGGGCATTTACTGTGAATGATGGCCTGCCCAGCAATAATGTTTACCGCTGCATGGAAGATAATAAAGGCTTTTTATGGGTATCAACCGATGCCGGTGTGGCACGTTTCGATGGCAGGCATTTTCAAGTGTTCGGCTCAGACCAGGGTTTGCCCGATAATGATGTGATCGACATCATGAAGGAAAATAACGGGCGTATATGGGTGGATTGCTTTAAGCAAAGCCCCACGTATTTTGACGAGGTAAAGAACCGCTTTATCAATGTGCAGAAAGACCCTAAGCTGGCTATTGTGCCCGATGCTAACCATTCTATGTTCTGCTCCCCTTTAATTAGCGGCGGTGTAGAGTATTATAATACCGTGAACGCCTATATCTTCAGGAACGGACAGGTAACTACATACCCCGCTGGGAAGAAGAGCGACATTATCGTTGTGGCAGAAAACCCCGATGGCAGCATTACCAAGCTGGGGACCCAAGTGTTGAACAAGCATAAACATTTGGTGCAGCTTAAACTGTATCAATACCGGAACGGTACTTATACCGACAGCATAGCGCTGACTACTGTTGCGAGCAATGTGATATACTATCAGCTGAAGCCTGGCAAATTTTACGTATTTAAGCGCGACAAGGGCCTGGCTTATATTGCCAGTGGTATTAAAACCAGGCTCGGGCGCGCCCGCGTGGATTCAATAAAGATCAGGAGCTCATTTATGGCATGTGGGGTAACCGGTAACGATTTATACCTGGCAGATAATAACGGCCTTATTCATTTTTTTGATGACCGGACGCTTCGCCCCACGTTTAACATGCGCTGCGATTTTCTGACCAATTCAGTTTACCGCGACAAAAATGAAAACCTGTGGATAGCAACTGCAGACAAAGGGCTGCTTTTTTTCAGGCAAACCGGCATTAAACCGGTAACCTTGCCGCCCAATTATAACCATACCAATTTCCTGAGCATAGCCCACAAGCAAAATGGCGCTATACTCGCGGGCAATATCAACGGCGAAGTAATTGAAGCGGCCAGGAACCATACTTCTGTTCACCGGGTTGCCAGGATTAACATGATGGCGCGGCAGCGGAAAATTATCGTGAAAGACGATATTGTTTATACCATTTCCGATGCAGGCTGCTGCTTCAACTACCAGAAGTTCATTCCTAATTTCGCCAACTCGGCGCTGCCTATATTGGGTAAAACCGGCATTTTGTACAGCAATGATGTTTTGATGATTGGCCTTACCACTGCTATAGCACAAGTAAACACACATACCAGGATCTGTACTACACTAAATACCGGCCACCGGCGCATCACTGCCATGGCGAACGGCGATAAGGGAATGATCTATTTTGGGTCGACAACCGGCTTATTCAGGTACGACCCGGCAAACGAGATCACTTTTCCACTCAACCGGGGCGATGTGCTTAGCAGCCGTATTGCCGGTATATGTACTACTGCCGATGGCCTGGTTTGGGCGGCAACCGCGGCGCAGGGGATTGCTGTGCTACAGCATGACCGCCTGCTGCAACAGATAACCAAAACAGACGGTATCAGCGATGATGGCAGCCGGTGTATAGCCGCCGGCCCGCCCGGGCAGATATGGCTGGGCACAGCACAAGGCATAAGTCGTATAAATTATAGGCTGCAAAACGGCAGGCTTTACTATCATGTAGCTAATTTTACGCGTAGCGATGGCCTTACCGATAATATTATAAACGAACTTTTATGCGAGCACGATACCGTATTTGCCGCTACCGCCAATGGCGTCAGTATTATGCCGGCCAACTTGCCCGTTTCTAAATTCGATATCCCTGTACAGCTTACCGGGGCAAGTATCAACCAGCGCGATACTACACTGGCCCGGGTATACCGGCTGGACTATGGTAAGCAAAACATTCATCTGCAGTTTGCCGGGGTTGACATCAGCGGTCATTTCAGGAACTTACAATACACGCTCGATAAAAGCACTGGCTGGACTAACCTGCCTGAAAATACGCTCAATATCCAACTTAGTACCGGCAGCCATAGCCTACGGGTACGCGCGGTTGATGTGAATGGTAATACGGGGAGCCATATCCTCAGCATGGCGTTCATAATTGCAACGCCTTTCTGGCTTTCGGCATGGTTCTGGATAATTACGGCGTTTACAGTGCAGGCAGCAATCATATACCTGATTAACCGCAGGCAAAAGCGGCACAAGGAAGACAAGCTGGCCCGGCAGATTGCCAGAGTGCAAACGGCCGCGCTTGAGCAGCAAGCCTTTACCTCGCTCATGAACCCCCATTTTATGTTTAACGCACTTAACAGCATACAACATTATATTAACCTTCATGACCGGCAGAACACCAACCGTTACCTCAGTGATTTTGCTTCGCTGATACGCAAGAACTTTGAGGCTGCGCAGCAATCATTCATCCCGCTTGAACAGGAACTGGAAAACATACGTATATACCTCGGTTTGGAACAGATGCGTTTTGGCGAGCGCTTTTCGTACGAGCTTATCATTGCTGGTGATGTGGAGCCCGACGACTGGATGATCCCGACCATGATCTTACAACCTTTACTGGAAAATGCCCTGTTGCATGGTATCATGCCATCTGCCATCAAAGGTGAAATATCTGTTATTGTAAAAAAAGAGCACATTTATCTCTCGATAGCTATAACCGACAACGGTATCGGGCTAGAAAACAGTGCTGCAATCAGGAGCAGCAGGCATAAAAGCCGGGGAACCGAACTGATTAAAAAAAGAATTGCAGCACTAAGCGGTTTTAGCACAAGCCCTATTAATATGTATATGTCACCGGTTTCGGATGACAAAAAAAATCCCGGTAACTGTGCCGTACTTACCATTCCCCCCGACCTTTACGATGCCTGGTTATCGGCACGGCGCGCATAATTTTTACCGTATACTCAATCGTAACCTATTCATAAACAATGATAAGTGCCCGTTGCGCATGGTGCGTTGTATCTTTTTTGCTACCAGTTTAAATTTAGGATATCATTTAAACCTTTAGCGATGAACCGGTTCGGTAACAATATTAACGCTTTTCTTAAACAGGCGGCCGGTGTATGGCTGTTTGCATTTGCCATGTTATTCGGCGTGCGCGATGCATTAGCGCAAAGCGACCTGATAACCAATATAAACATATCGTTGCCGGCCAACCCTGATGCCAATACAGCCAATTGGGGTAGTGGCAATTCTCTTTTAACAATACAGGCGCAAACGCATGTAACAAACGGAAATATTGACCCCATGGTGATGGAAAGCAAAATGCTGGTTACTATAAAAAAGGGCAGCACTACGGCTTGCGGCACACATACCGGCAATAACGCGCCATCAGCCGGTTTTAATACCATTGTTAAAGTGTGGGCCGGTAATAATGCCACCTCGTATCTGGGGCAAAACTGTACCCTGACCCCCGGCGAATACAAAATTAGTGTACAGTTTTTTTATTTTAATATCGGGCAAAACAAACTAATGCCCATAAGTTACGAAAAAACAAAGGATTTCACCATCATCGACAAAACCTATCAGCCGCCGCAGATACTGGCCCCGGCAGATAACGCGATGCTTACTGCAACTGCTTTAACGCAGCCTATCACCTTAAAATGGAGCCCGGTTACGCCAAGTCCCGCCAGCCCGGTAAAATATCTGATAAAAATATGGCAATTGCTGCTCGGTCAAACCGCCAGCCAGGCCAAACAGCTTAACCAGCCCCTACGAACCATTAATGTTACCGCCGCCACACAAACGGTAGTTACCAGCCTGATAAACAGTCTTGTCATGACCCCATATACCCGAAACTTTATATGGACGGTACAGGCGCTTAACGCCGATGGCCAGCCCATCGGCAGTAATAATGGCACCAGCGCGCCCGCAACTTTCGGGGCGCCTGCTGATAATACGCCTGTAACAAGCAACGCGGGCGATTGCTCAACCCTATCTACACACACATTCGTTGTAGGCGATGAGATATTACTATCTGACGATTTTGTGATGAAGCTTACCGCCGCTCCCACCGGTACCAACAGCGCCCTGAGCGGCACCGGCTCTGTAAAGGTTAAATGGCTGGGATTAATGAGCGTAAAGTTTAAAGATATCAGCATAAACGCCAGTAATCACCTTTGCAGTGGTGCGGTTTACACCAATACCGACCCCGATCAGGAATATCCCACACAATGGGCAAAAAACATACTGAACCAGCCGGGCGATTGGATAAGCGATAAAGTAAATACGGTGATGGCTAAGATTAAATACAAAGCCACACATAATGAGAAAGCATATCAGGCGGCTATGGATGACGTAGCAACACCGCCTTCGGCAACACCGGTAAATATGCCTTTAGGGTATTTTAAAGGTGGCGATACTACTACAGCCATTGGCTTTACCGAAATGGTTTTCATGCCCGACAGGGCCGAGTTTACGGTGATTGCCTCCTATAATATGCAGGGGATATTTAAAAACCCGGGAAATACCTTTAACGGAACCGATGCCATAGCATTAAAAGGTACCGGCATAAAATTTACCAATCATGGCTTAAAAGATATAAACGGAAGCATTATGCTTGCTGAGCCGCTTACCTTTACCTATGCCAATGCGGGTACCGAAGCCCTGAAGATGACCGTTCATGCTCCGGGCACAGGCCATGCGGGTACGGGTATTGTATTTAGCGCGGCCAATAATGAGTTCTGGAACTACAAGTTTGATGTAAGCGTGCAATTACCAAAAGAGTGGCTTATACCGGCCGACCCCGCCAAAACCAATGTAGAAATAAATTTTCAAAGTGATATAGCGAGAGTGGGGGATTATATATTGCAGGGCAGTTTGTCAGACTGTATCATTCCCCATACTAACGGACTGGGTATTGAGGCCGGGGCAATAACCTACGATCACTCCGACATCGTCAATACGCCCGGCATGGTTTTCCCAGCAGGTTATAACGGCGATACCAGTCCCTTTTTTACGGGGTTTTACCTTAAAACCCTGAAATTTAGCTTGCCCGATGTTTTAAGAAGCTATGCCGATACCACAAAAAAAGTGCAATTAGCAGCCGAAAACCTTATTATCGATAGTTATGGCCTGAGCGGCAAAGTGTATGCCGCTAATATTATCAACTTTCCGTATGCCAATATTGGCAATATGGGAGGCAGTATCGATACAGCTAAGATCGTCCTGGCCAACAGCACGCTTACAGAAGCATCTATCGCCGGCCAGATCACCCTGCCGCTAAGCTCAACAGGTGATGCCGGAAGCGGCATTAAATATACTGCCTTGTTTATACCCTCAGGAGCCCCGGCTGCTAATGGCGCCTCGTCATTCACATTTGCGCTGCACCCGGCCGAAGATGTTACTGCAAAATTCCTGGGCGGCGGCAAGATACATATCGATCCCTCGTCAGCGTTAAGTCTTACGCTCACTAAATCGTCGTCGGGCGGTAGGAACATCAACCTGCATGTCGACCTGAATGGTAACCTGTATTATCCTGCTGGCCAGATCCTCGACCCGGGAAGCACATTGCCTATGGATCTTGACCTGTCATGCGGTTTCCAGCACCTGGGGATGACCTATAACAATACCCCCCAAACGTTTACCTTTAACCCCGGGCAGTGGTCGTTCGCCAGCCCGCAAAAGAAGCTCTCGGGTTTCCCGTTCACTATCGAGGACGTAAAGGCCAAAATTGATTCAACAACGATAACCGACCTATCGGTTAACCCTACCGCAGACGGGCAATACCTGTTTAAAGGCGGTGTTGAAATAACAGCCAAGATCAATATAGGCAGCGAAAATTCCAAGATCAGCATCAGCGGCAATACCAAGGTGCTGCTTAAGGCCGGGGTATTATCATCCAAGTTTACCCCGCCGGCCACTTCGGGGCAGGCGCAAACGGCCCCTGCATCTAACAATATCAGTCTTTTAACTGCGCAATCGCAGCTGGCCTCGGGTGGCATAGGTGGTGTAAGTTCTACTATCAGCGCGGCCCAGGCCGATGCCGGCTTTCTTACCCAACTGAAACCCCAATACCTGGGCATACAGGTTGAAAGTATACACATTGAAACCCAAACACCAGCTGTAAAAATTATAGGCGATGTTGAGTTTTACAAGCATCACCCCACTTACGGCAATGGTTTTAAAGGCGATATCACTGCCAAATTTACCACCATTGAACTGGCCATACAGGCGGGGGCCATTTTTGGCAATACCAAATACATACCCGGTAATAGCGGGCCGGGCTTTAAATACTGGATGGTGCAGGCCCAGGTAAACCTGCCGCCGCCGGGTATCCCGTTTATGACCGGTTTAGTGTTCAGAGGTTTTGGCGCGGGTGTTTACAGTCGCATGAACATGACGCCGCCTGCCAACTTTAACCCCACCACGGCTGCTGCCAGCACTTTTGGCGGCGCAACATTTACGCCCGATGCCAGCGTGAGCATAGGCTTTAAGGCTAAGGCTATTATAGCTACCACGCCTAAAGAAGAAACACTGAACGGCAGCGTGGCCCTGGGCGCCGAGTTTAATACCAACGGTGGTATCAACTTCATTAATTTTGATGGTTTATTTAACTGCGGGGCCAAAATTGGCGACGAGGCTAATGCCTTTGCCAATGGAGATATTCATGTTCAATACAATTTCCCAACCAAGGTATTTGATATGAACTCGCACCTGCTCATTCATACGGACATTGTCAGCACCGAGGGCAACGGCATCCAAACCAAACTGCATATTGATGGGCTGCAAAATAAATGGTACTTCATGAGCGGAACATCTACGCATCCAAACAGGATAAACGTGTTAGGGGTTGCTACAGATTCGTACCTGATGTTTGGTAACGATATTGAAAAGCCGCAGATATTTATGCAGGCCACGCGCGATGGTTTTTCCAGGATAGGCCATACGCTGCCCAGCTTTGCAGACAATGCCACATCCGAAGGCAAATACCAGTCAGCTAAGGGGTTCGCCTTTGGCATTGGCGTAAGCTACTACAAGGGCGATAACTGGAACGTAGCCGCCTGGAATGGCGTTGGGGGGCATTATCGCTACCTGAACGTTAACTGGAGTATTGACGCCGGGGCCGAGCTCGATGCCTCGTTCCTGCAATATGATGGCTGCCCGGGTTTGGGCAAGGGCTGGCGTGCCCGCGTAGCGGCGGCGGCCTGGGCGGGGGCAACCTTAGGATATAGTTATGATATACCTGGCTTTGGTACAAGTTCAGGCCTGCTGGCGAAGATAAACGGCAGTGTGGCCGGTATTGCCGAGTTCCCGAACCCCACTTATTTTGCCGGTACGGTGGATGGCGATTTTGAATTGTGCAAATATGCGATCTCATTCCACAAAAGCTTCCAGACAGGCAGTCAGTGTACCGGCAGCGCGGTTGCAAGCGGCACAGACCTGATATACACCCAGCAAAATGTAAGCGACTCGCTCAATTACAGCTTGATCAAAGAGTTTATACTGGCCGATGGTTCAACCAACGTGTCACGTAAACCCTCGCTTGGCGCCTATCTGAATTATACCGCCAATCAACCCTTTGACTTGCAGGAGCAGCAGGCCTCGGGCCAGCTCAAGGTACGCACATTCAGGGCCTTGTATACCGCCAGCATAAAACAGGATTCGTTAAATAAACCAATGTCAGCCAATACTGCGGCATTGGCCGGGCTGCAGCAACAAGCTGTATCTGGAAGTACGCAAACATCAACAAGCTCCACTACGGCACAAAATAATGCCGCGGTTGTAACCGGCGGCAAAACGCAAACGGCAGCTGTTGTAAAAACACCGGTAACAGGCACGGCTGTAAAGGCTAATACGCAAATGGCAGCAACGGTAAACACTAAGCCAGTGCTTGCAACTTCAGCAATAGCTACAGCTGTAACTATCCCCCCCGAACTTGCCGATAACGGGTATGACCAAATGGGCGCCAAATTGTACAAGCTGGCGGGTGGCACAGGCTTAGCCGGCTTGAATGTTACGCCGCTTAAGGCAAATACCTCTTACCGCTTTGAGCTAAAAGGCGAACTACAGGAACTGGTAAACAACGCCTGGGTGCCGGTGAAAAAGAAGAATACCAATATTGCCATAACACAAACAAAGCGGATATACTTTAAAACCAATAACGAACCGGTTGGTACCGGGGTAGTGGCCCAAACGGCCAGCCCTGTAGCGTCATTTCAACATTTATAATAATACTATGAAGTATTTATTGGCTATGATATTATTGGGTACATGCCTTAGCGCCATGGCCCAAACAACAAAACCCGAGTTAGCCCTGGTGGCGCGTGGTTACCCTGACAGGGTGATACTGCGCTATTTCCCTACCAGCCCGGCTTTAATGACACGGGCAGGCGCCGCCGGTTTTGTAATTGAAAGGGCAAATTTTAAACAGGGTACAGCAGTAGAAAAACTGACTTACTCGGCGATAAAAGGTTCGCCGTTCAAACGCTGGGATGAAGCTGCCTGGACAAGCGGCTTGCAGGGCATAGCCCCGGGCGATACCACAAGCAGGCAAATTGCAGGCCTTGCCATGGCCCTTAATGATCCGAATGTTAAAACGGCCGGAAGCGATGTATTGGCTGATGGATTAAAAACCCTGATGGATGAGCGTAACCAGCAGGATATGAAATTTGCCATGGCCCTGATAGCTGCCAACCGCAGCAGCATAGCCGCCGAAGGACTGGCGCTGCGCGTAACCGACCAAAATGTAAAAAGCGGGGCAAGTTACGTATACCGGGTGCGCATTGCCAGCAGCCCGGCCGCCGGCAAAAATGCCGCCGCTTACGTTAAGGTTACCTGCACCGCGTTTAACCCCCGCTACCTGCTTAACAATAAAGCGGTAAAGGTAATTGAGGGCGATACACGTGTTACCTTATCCTTTCCGCTATCAGAGGCGTATTATGCTTTTAGTGTTGAACGGTCGGACGATGGCGGGGCAAGCTACAAAAGGATAACCGGCGGCCCGGAACTTAAAGTAACGCCTAAGGGCGCAACGCCTGCCGGCTATGGTTTTGTTGACTCAAACCTTACCAATTATAAAAAGTATATGTACAGGGTATTGGTTGCCACGCCTTATGCCGATGAGCTACTCCTGGCTGAGTTTACCGCCATGCCGCGCGACCGCACACCCCCGCCTGCGCCGTTCTTAAAATCGGCAATGAACAATAAACCTAAACAGGTAGAACTGGTGTGGGAAGCAACCGAAGTGGCCGACCTGAAAGGTTTTGCCATACAGCGCGGTACTTCAATTAATGGAAAGTTTACACTGATATCAAAAACGCTGCTGCCAAAAACTGCCCGAAGCTATATTGATGAAGGCTTTGATCCCTATGGCAATAATTATTATGCCGTTGAAGCAGTGGATACGGCTGGTAACGTAAGTTTTTCATTCCCAACATTGGCAACTATTATTGACAGCATTCCGCCTGCTGCACCGGTAATCGCATCAGCTACTATTGATACTGCCGGCAAGGTGCTGATAAAGATAAAGCCCAATACCGAAAAAGATTTTATAGGCTACCAGGTGCTGAAGGCCAATGCACCCGATCATGAATTTTCTGTCGTGACCGAAACCTATATGGACAGCCTCGGCAAAAAGCGTTTTAGCCTGCGCGATTCAACTACGCTTAACTCGCTGACCCACCACATTTATTACAAGGTTATCGCCTTCGACTCGCATTACAATCAGTCGCCCCCTTCAAAGATCATTGAGCTTAAAAGGCGCGACACCATACCGCCGGTAAGCCCGCTGATTACTGGGGTTGTAGTGACAGATAGTACGGTAGCCATTAAATTTGTCAATTCGCCAAGTGACGACGCGGTGAGCAATATCTTATTGCGCCGCGAACCCGGAAAGTCGCGTTTCGATACGGTTCTTGTGAACCGTAACCCGGCTGTAACCGCGTTTACTGACAAAAAAGTGAGTGGGGGCAAGCAATACGAATATGCCATGATTGCGAAGGACGAAAGCAAGCTAAGTTCAAAAATAAGCCGCAGCATCGTGGTGTCTACCCCGGTCAATAAACGCCTCCCTGTACCGAAGATCAGCGGCAGTTATAATGCCGATACCAAAAAAATACCCCTCAATTTTGTGATAGATGACAGGATAAAGAACCGCAAGCTGAAAATAGCGCTTTATAAAAGACCTGATAAGCAGGCATCGTGGGTTGCGTATAAGCTGATAATTTTTGAACCGGGGAAGCCCTTTGTGGATGATGCGGGCGGTGCGGGCAGTGAGTTTTATGCCGCTAAAGTGCTGGATGATCAGGATAATTCATCGAACCTGAGCGATGAGCTTGAAATAAACATACGCTAACACAATTTATGGCATCAATCACCAATGATTCGTTAAAAGCGGTTTTCAGGGCACAATGCTGTCTCCTTCTGCTTGTAGGTGCCGTAGTTTTTGGCGCGCGGGCGCAGGACACTACAAAAAAGAAAAAGCCTGAATTTTCGATAGGGGGCGATATGGGGGTTTCATACGAAGGGTACGGGCTTAACCTATGGCCGGGGCGGTCTACTCCGCCATTCTATACACCACGCAAACCCTGGAATATGCTCCGTTATAATTTTAGCCCCACGTTTACCTATGGCAAGTGGACTATTCCTTTTAATTTCAATTTTACTGCGCTTCAGAATAATTTTATTACACCTGTTACCTCGGGTAAGCAAAGCTTGTGGCAGTTTATTACTAACCCGGCCAACAATTTTGGCATCAGTCCTAAAATCGGCACCACACAATTTTTATTAGGTACACAGTATATCAAATACAGCGACCTGAGCACTGGCGACCTGGGCGCATTTGGCTATGGTATTAATCTTTCGCCCGGAAAATTTCGTCTGAAGTTTTTCCATGGTGTTTCGCAGCGGTCTATCGATTATGTGGCGCCTACTGTGGTGCCGCCTGACCCGGGTGTGCCCGGCGCTTACCAGCGAAATCACTGGATGGCGCAGTTAGGGATGGAGGAAAATGAGAAATACTTTGTTGGTTTTAACTTTGTAAAGGCGCAGGATGATATCAACTCGGTCACTTCATTACCGCAGCCGCCCATTACGCCGCAGGATAATATGGTGGTTACATTCTTAACAAAGGTTAAAACAGGCAATGGCTGGAATTTGCAGATGGAACTTGGGCAAAGTTTTCATACCCGCGACCTGACCACGCCTGCTTCCGCTTCGCCGGTATTGGATTTTAAACCTTTTATAACATCACATACCTCAACAGACAGAGACAATGCCGTTATGTTTGCCCTGGCGAAAAAGAAGAGCGACTGGGAAGCAGGAGTTAAATTTAACTATTACGGCGCGGGGTATTATACCGCTGGATATCCTTTTATGGCGACCGATCGTTTAGACTATCTGGCCAACGCCAGTTTTAAACTAATCAAAAAAAAGGTTAATGTGATAGCCAGCGCAGGGCAGCGTTTGGGTAACCTCAGTAAAAGTTCAGGTTCAGGCGTTAACCGTCAGTTTATTGCAAATGTTAACCTATCGGCGCAGGTTACCGATCATTTCAGCCTGAACGGAACTTTTAATAACCTGGGTTACAATGCCGCCGATATTACGGGTTATCGCAGTGTAAACAACGAGTTCAGCATCAACCCGGTATATACCTGGACCACCACAACCATGAGCAACATGTTCAGCGGTACCTACACACGCAGCCAGTACGACGAAACTACGCTGGTACCCGCTGCGGTTACCAACAATAACACGCAAACCGCACTGCTGCAATATGTACCCACATTTTTTAAAGGAAACCTTAGTCCCGATCTGAGCCTGATGTGGTTTAAAAACATGGCGCCGCCGGTCGATCTGACACTTTTTAACGCAACGGCGTCGCTTGGCTGGAAGTTGGCAAGCAAGTTGAGCTTGAAAAGCCAATTGCAATATAATACAAGTACCACCGCGCCTTTTACAGCTGACAAAAACGTTTTGCTGAGCGGTGGCTTTGACTGGGAATTGTACAAGCGGCTTACCTGGCAGTTGCTTTTAACCGGTAACCTGTACCGTTACGGCACCGGCCTGCCCGGCAACTCGTTAACGCCGCCTTATGCTGGCTCGCCGCAGTATTTGGAGAGTACGATCCGTACATCATTAAATTACCGTTTTAAGTAAAGCTATGAGAAAATTGACCATATACGGTATGTTGCTGGTTGCACTAAGCATTGTTGCATTAAAAGGTAATGCACAGGTAAGTATAAACCTGGCGCTGAATACCCGGCCGCAGCCCTGGCTGGCCGATTGGGCCAGTCCGGTAAACGGTATAATGATATTAACTTATACGCCGGGTGCCATTAGCGATCCGGCGATCAAGATACGTACTACCGTTGCTGACGGCGCAGGCAACCCAATAGCGGTATCAAATATCAATTCGGCAAGGGTCTATATGTTAAAACCGGGGGTTAACCAGTTTAGTATGGCCAATGCGCTGCAAATGGAAAATCTGCTGTTTGTAGGAAATTATAAAGCAAGCATACGAAGATCGGGGCGCCTGCCTGCGGGACAATACCAGCTTACAATTCAGGTAACGAACGCAACGGGTGATGTGGTACGGGCTACGCAATCAAAGTTTTTTTTCGTGACATCATACCAATTGCCTGTGTTGATGAGCCCAGCCAATGGGGCGAGACTCGACGCGCATACCGCGCAAAGCGTTATCGTATTCCGCTGGACACCGGTTACCCCGGCCTATGCCGAGCCTGTAGTATACCGGGTGCAGGTTTTCGAGGTGTTGTCCGGCCAAACGCCCATGCAGGCCTTCAGGGCTAACCGGCCCTTACTTGACGAAGCAACCAGGGGCCTTACGCAATATGCCTGGCATGTTAACCTGCCGATGATCGATTCGGCGGCTAACCGCCAGTTTATATGGACGGTGCAGACAACTGATATGCATGGCCGTATACTTCCGGCCAATGCAGATGCAAATACGCAGGGACACAGCGAACCAGCCGTTTTCAATATTATCAATCAGCCTGGCGTTGTAACAAACAAGAAAGAAGATGAAGATCATTAAAAGGGGCGCCATCTTTTTCGCAGTAGCGATGGTGGTT
>Ga0164242_10004966_pt1 | contig 14843 bp, 14 predicted proteins | sample OricomgcompostMG_FD_108783 | JGI IMG/M metagenome (GOLD analysis project Ga0164242, IMG submission 108783) | Miracle-Growth compost microbial communities from Emeryville, California, USA - Original compost - Miracle growth compost (MG) ... | reverse complement strand
GGATCCGGACGGCAACCTGAGGGCCGAGATGGCGACCAACGGCACCGGCAACGACTCCGGATACTCCAACCCGCAGGTCGACAAGTTGCTCGACGACGCCGTGCACGTCACCGACACGGCACAGCGGGCCAAGATCTACGGCAAGCTGATCACCATCCTGAACACCGACCTGCCCTACATCTACCTGGACCGCAGCCAGATCCTCGTCGGCTACAAGGGACTCTCCGGAGTGTTCATCGACCCCGTCGGCGTCGTCCACCTGGCCTACGCCGGAACGACCGCCTAGGACCGGTGGCGGATGCTGAGACGCTTCCTGATCAAATTCGGGCAGGGCCTGCTGACGGTCTTCCTGGCCTCGATCGTCGTGTTCCTGGCGATCCGGGCGCTGCCCGGTGATCCGGCCGAGACCATGGCGGGCGAAGATCAGAATCCGGCGGTGATCGCCGCGATCCGCGCCAGGCTCGGCCTGGACAAGCCGATGCCGGAGCAGTACCTGCTCTACATGTGGCACGCGCTGCACGGCGACTTCGGGACGTCGATCAGCAGCCGGGTGCCGGTCTCGACCCTGCTCGGACAGACGCTGCCGGTGACACTGCAGCTGACCGTCCTGACCATGGTTTGCGGTGGCATCGTCGGAATGCTGATGGGCTCGGTGGGAGCGTACTGGCGCGGTCAGTGGCCGGAGTGGCTGTCCAGTGTGCTGTCTCTGGTCGGACTCTCGGTGCCGCATTTCTGGCTGGCGATGCTGGCGATCATCTACGTCGGCACGACGATGCGTCTGTTCCCGGTCTCGGGTTACACACCGTTGCACGAGAGCCTGGGCGGAAACATCGGGCACCTGATCGTCCCGGCGTTGATCCTCGGTTCTGCGCTGGCGGCGGTGCTGATGCGCCAGACCCGGGCCAACATGCTCGACGCCTTCGGTGCCGAGTACATCCTGGCGGTGCGTGCCAAGGGTGCGTCGGAGTCCCGGGTGGTGATCGGTCATGCGCTGCGCAACAGCCTGGTTGTCGCGGTGACCATTCTCGGCCTGGAGTTGGGCGGCCTGCTGTCCGGCGCGGCCGTGATCGAGCAGATCTTCGGTCTGCCGGGGATCGGCAGGTTGGCGATCAACGCAGTCTTCTCCCGCGACTATCCGGTGGTGCAGGGCGTGGTGCTGGTCGTCGCCGTGTCCTATGTGGCGATCAGCCTGCTGCTCGACGTTCTCTACACGGTGCTCGATCCACGGATCAGGGTAGGAGGTTGATCATGGTCGCTGCTGCCACCGCCCAGGTCGGATCGCCGCCGGTCAAGGAGGCCACTCCCTGGCGTCGGTTCCGTCGCCGGATGCTCAGCAACAGATTCGGCATGGGTGCGCTGCTCGTGCTGCTGGTCCTCGTCCTGGCCGGAGTGCTGTCGCCGATCGTCGCCCCGCATCCACCGGGCGACGCCAACTTCGCCACGGTCTTCCAGCATCCGGGGACCGTCGGCTACGTCCTGGGCACCGACAATCTCGGCCGCGACATCCTGTCCCGGGTGTTGTACGGGATCCGTGCCTCGCTGGAGGTCGGAGTGCTGGCGGTGCTGATAGCTTTCGTGATCGGAGTGCCGTCCGGGCTTCTGGCGGGCGCCTTCAGGACGGCGGACGTGATCGCCTCCCGGGGCACCGATCTGCTGCTCGCGTTCCCGTTCCTGATCATGGCGATCGGGGTGGCCGCGATCCTCGGACCGTCGCTGATGATCGCCGCGGTGGCGATCGGCATCGGAGCGGTGCCGTCGATCCTGCGGGTGATGCGGGTCGAGACCGCCCGCATCATCAGCCTGGACTACGTCACGGCGGCCCGCGCCCAGGGGGCGGGGACGCTGCGCATCCTCAGCCACTACGTGCTGCCGAACGCCGCCTCGTCCCTGATCGTCCGGGCGACAGTGATCATGCCCGGCGCGATCCTGGGCGAGTCCACGCTTTCCTTCCTGGGGTTGGGGATCCAGCCGCCGATGCCCAGTCTGGGCGGGATGCTGGCCGATGCCCAGCAGTACGCCGAACAGGCCCCGTGGATGGCAGTGGTCCCCGGCGCGGCGATCGTGCTGATCTGCCTGTCCTTCAACACCCTCGGCGACGCGCTCCGGGACGCACTCGACCTCCAGGTCGTCAGCCGCGACTGACGATCCGGCCGGAGGACTGATACCGGGCGGGGGTGGTGTTGATCATCCGCCGCAGGTGCCGGGACAGGTGGGCCTGGTCGTAGAAGCCGGACGCGACGGCAGCATCGGCGATCGGCATGCCGTCCAGCAGCAGCCGGCGGGCGTGCTCCACCCGGCGCCCGGTCAGATAGCGGTGCGGCGGCAGGCCGAAACCGGCCGTGAACGCTCTGATCAGATAGGTCGGCGTGACGCCGAGATCGGCAGCCGCGCGTTCGAGATCGACTCCATCGACCAGGTGCTGGTCCAGCAGGTCCCGCAGTTTCCGCGCCACAGGCCGATCGGAGCGCCGTCCATCGGGCGCCGGGCTCCGACTGCCCAGGTGGCCACACAGTCGTTCGAGGATCAGGGTCAGCCGGGACTGGGACTCCAGTTCGTTCCCGGGCTCGGCCAGCGCCGTATGCAGTTGGGCGACCCGACGGCGCAACAGCGGATCGACCAGGTCGGGATTGTCCACCGCGGCGCCGATCAGGGCGGTGTCGATCATGGACGGGTCCAGATAGATCACCCGTTTGCGGAAGCCGCCCCGTCGAGCCGGGCGACCGTCATGGGCGACCCCGGGCGGCAACAGCGAGACCGTCGGCTCCAGGGTGCCGTGCTCGCGGTGGTCCAGGTCATAGCGGACCGCTCCCGCGTCGACGATCAGCACGGTCCAGTCCTGGTGGACGTGAGCGGGGTAGACGTGATCGGTGAAGCGCGCATGAAAGACCTCGGTGACGCCCGGCACGGCCGGCCGCCAGGCCCGGACCGAGGTGGGACCCGAGCCGCTCGCCTCCACATGCCCGCTCACCCTTACACGGTAGCGTCCCGGCCAAGGTCAGGAACGTACAAGACCGTGGGCCGGGAGCGTACGACCCTGGGACCGTGACCGATACCGAAACGGAGCCCTACGACCGTCTTGCCCGCTTCGACACCAAGATCGCGGTACTGCTCCGCGACGACCTCGCCGCCTGGCAGCGACTCAACGTGACCGCGTTCCTGATCAGTGGTATCACCGCGCGCTATCCCGCGCTGATCGGTTCGCCGTACGTGGACGCCGATGATGTCAACTACCTGCCGATGCTCGGGCAGCCGGTGCTGATCCTCGAGGGATCGGCGGAGGTGATCAAGCAGGCACACGAACGGGCGCTGCGCCGCGACCTGGAGTTGTCGATCTTCACCGATGACCTGTTCGCCACCGGCAACGACCTCGACAACCGCGCTGCCGTCGCCAAGATCAACACCCGTGATCTTGATCTGGTCGGCATCGCGGTCCACGGTCCACGCAACCAGGTCGATCGGACGGTCAAGGGCGCCCGCATGCACCCCTGACCGACGGTCCCTGAGCTTGTCGAAGGGCACAGCAGCGGCGTAACTCAGGACGCGTTCCCGCCCCAGACCAGGTGGGCGCCGGCATCCCCGGCCAATACGACCTGCACAGTGGTGAGGGCGGCGGCGGCGATCACCAGCAGCGCGATCAGCAGGGTCATCCACTGCCGCCGCGGTGCGAAGCGCAGATAGATCCACTGTCCGATCGTGGTGACCGTCAGGGCGATCGAAAACGGCAGGATGCGGCGGCCGAGCGTTTCGTGGTGAGCGATCGCGGCCCCGGTCAGGTGCAGCGAGTCGACCAGCTGCTCGCCCGCCTGGATCGTGATCGGCACGAAGATCATCGCGCCGACGGCGGCGAGCGGGGTGAGGAAGCCGAATTTGCGCTGGGCGGCCGGCCACAGCGATCCGATGATCGCCATCAGCGAGCTGAGCGGCAGCATCACCAGCACCAGGTGCACCAGCAGCGGGTGGGCAGGCAGTCCGTTGATCGTCATCATGTCCGGTGAACGACACAGGCCCGCTCCGGGTTCATCGCGGCGATCCGGGGTTACGTTGAACCATCGGGAGCTCTGAATCGTGTCTGAGGGGGAAGGGAGACACGGTGAGCGGACTGCAGGAGTCCGAATGGCAGCTCATACATGACCGCCATTCGGGGGAGCTGTGGCGCTTCGTGCTGGCCCTGACCCACGACCGCCCGACCTCGGAGGACATCGTCCAGGAGGTGCTGCTCCGTGCCTGGCGGAGCGGTGAACTTGCCGAGCGCGACGAGGCGGGCGTCCGGGCCTGGCTGTTCACCGTCGCTCGCAGGCTGGTCGTCGATCGCTGGCGCAGCGCGGCCGTACGCCGGGAGAGCCCGGGCGAGATGCCCGAGGCCGGCCCCGGGGCGATGGTCGGCGGTGCGAGCCGGCCGCCGGACCGTACCGACGAGGTCCTGGACCGGTGGCTGATCGCCGACGCGCTGGCCGCGCTGAGCTCCGACCACCGAGCGGTCCTGGTCGCGGCCTATTACGAGGGCCGGACGACGGCCGACATCGCGACCCGGCTGCAGATCGCCGAGGGCACCGTGAAATCGCGGCTGCACTACGGTCTGCGGCATCTGAAGATGATCATGCAGGAAAGGGGAGTGACCCGGTCGTGAGCCAGTCCGATCCGTACGGCGACTGGGACGCCGCCTATGTGCTCGGTGCGCTGACCGTCCAACAGCGCCACGAGTACGAGGACCATCTGGCCGGCTGCCCGGACTGCCGCAGCGCGGTCGGCGAGCTGGCCGCGATGCCTGGCCTGCTCGCCCAGTTGCCGGCCGCCGAGGCGATCGCGCTGAGCGACCACGGCAGTGACCCGGGTGCCGGACCGGTGCCCGACTCGATCCGCGACTTCACCCCGCCCCGACGGCTGGGCGCACGCACCCGGTTGCTGCTGGTGGCGGCAGTGGTTGCGGCACTGATCATCGGCGGCATCGGCGGCTTCCTGGTGCACAGCGCGGTGACGCCGACGCCTCCGGGCCGCGGATCGTCGGTGCTGGTCGCCTTCGCGGCACAGCGGCCGACGGGGCTGATGGCCACCGCCAAGCTGACACAGGCCAAGTCCGGGACCAAGGTGGACCTGGACTGCATGTACGCCCTGCACGCCCCCGGTAACCAGGGTTCGGTCGATCTGACGCTGCAGACCGTGGACGATGCAGGCCGCAAGGACAAGATCTGGACCTGGCCCGCCGGACCCGGCGATCACACAACCTATCCCGGCTGGTCGCGACTCCCACTGGACAAGATCAGGTCGCTGCAGATCCTCGACGCCGACAACGGCGCAGTGGTGATGACCGCCGCCGTCAATTGAACCGGCTGAACCGGCGCGGCTGCCTGGCGCTCGGCGTCAGGCCTGGGCCAACTCCACGGCGACATCAAGATCGGTGTCCGACTCCGCCCAGTGCACCTCACCGGTGATCCGGCCGACCGCCCGGAGATCGGCCTCGACCTGCTGGAGCCGTTCCAGCACCTCGCCCTTGCCGGCGAACTCGATCCGGGTCACCTCGGTCTTCATCGAGACCTTGGCGCTGGACTTGGCACCACGGATCGCGATCAGCGCCGAGGCCACCGCCTCCAGCAGCAGAGCGTCGCCGCGGCCCTCGGGGTTGGGGACCTCGTCGACGGTCGGCCAGGACGCGTTGTGGATCGAGCCGGCGTTGCTGCCGGGATGGGGCCACCACGACCAGACCTCTTCGGTCGCGAACGGCAGGAACGGCGCCAGCAGCCGCAACACCACGTCGAGGGTGACCGAGAGGGCAGCATGGGCCGAACGCGCGGCGTCCTCGCCGGCGGCGCCGTACGCCCGTTCCTTGACCACCTCGAGGTAGTCGTCGCAGAACTGCCAGAAGAACCGTTCGGTGACCTCGAGCGCGCCGGTGTAGTCGTACGCCTCGAACGCCTCGGTCGCCTCGGTGATCACCAGTTGCAGTGCCGACATCAGAGCTTGATCAACTGGCTCGGTGATCGGCGTGCCGGGCTCCGGAACTCCGTACGACAACACGAATTTGCTCGCGTTGAGCACCTTGAGCGCCAGCCGCCGGCCGACCTTCATCTCGCGCTCGTCGAAGGGCGAGTCGAGACCCGGGCGGGCCTTGGCCGCACGCCAGCGGACCGCGTCCGATCCGTACCGCTCGAGCACGTCGGTAGGGACGACCGCATTGCCCTTGGACTTGCTCATCTTCTTGCGATCGGGATCCATCACGAACCCGGAGATCATGGATCGCTTCCAGGGCAGCGAACCATTCTCGAAGTGCGCCCGAACCACCCGGGAGAACAACCAGGTCCGGATGATCTCGTGGGCGTGGGTGTTCAGGTCCATCGGGAAGGTGATCTTGAACAGCTCCGGATCGCGTTCCCAGCCGCAGACCACCTGCGGAGACAGTGAGGAGATCGCCCAGGTGTCCATCACATCGGGGTCGCCGACGAAGCCGTGCGGCGCTCCGCGCTGCGCCTCGGTGTAGCCGGGCGGCAGATCCGAACTCGGATCGACGGGCAGCACGTCCTCGTCGGGCGTGATCGGGTGCGCGTAGTCGGGCTCACCGTTCCCGTCCAGCGGATACCAGACCGGGAAGGGCACGCCGAAATAGCGCTGCCGGGAGATCAGCCAGTCGCCGTTGAGACCGTTGACCCAGTTGTCGTAGCGATACTTCATGTGCTCGGGGACCCAGCCGAGCTCCTCGCCGCGCTGCAGGAAGGTCTTCTTCAGCTCGGGGTCCCGGCCGCCGTTGGTGATGTACCACTGGCGGGTCGAGACGATCTCCAGCGGCTTGTCGCCGTTCTCGTAGAAATTCGCCTTGCGCTGGGTCGGGGTCGGGTCGCCGATCAGATCGCCGGACTCCCGTAACAGTTCGACCATTGCCTCGCGAGCACTGAAGGTGGTCTTGCCGGCCAGCTGCTGGTAGGCCGCCGCCGCCTCGCCCTCGGCGATCCACTCGGGCACCTCGCGCAGGATCCGGCCGTCGCGGCCGATGATCACCCGGGCCGGCAACTGCAGCTCGCGCCACCAGGTGACGTCGGTCAGATCGCCGAAGGTGCAGCACATCACCAGACCGGAACCCTTGTCCGGCTCGGCCGCCGGATGCGCCTTCACCGGCAGCTCGACGCCGAAGACGGGGCTGGTCACCGTCGTACCGAAGAGGTGCTGGTAGCGCTCGTCGTCCGGATGGGCGATCAAACTGACGCAGGCCGCGATCAACTCCGGCCGGGTGGTCTCGATGATCACCGGGTCGCTGCCGTCAGCGGGGTGGAACTGCACCTTGTGGTAGGCACCGGGGTAGTCCCGGGCCTCGATCTCGGCCTGCGCCACGGCGGTCTGGAAGGTCACGTCCCACACCGTCGGCGCCTCGGCCAGGTACGCCTCGCCGCGGGCGACGTTGCGCAGGAAAGCCTTCTGGGCAACGGTGATCGTGTCGTCGCCGATGGTGGTGTAGACGCTCGACCAGTCCACGCTCAGACCGACCCGGCGCCACAGGTCCTCGAACGCCTTCTCGTCGACCGAGGTCAGCTGATGGCACAGGTCGATGAAGTTGCGGCGGCTGATCGGAACCTGCCGCTTGGGGTCGGGCTTGGTCGGGGGAGTGAAATCCGGGTCGTACGGCACACTCGGGTCGCAACGCACGCCGTAGAAATTCTGCACCCGGCGCTCGGTCGGCAGACCGTTGTCGTCCCAGCCGATCGGATAGAAGACGTGCTTGCCCCGCATCCGCTGGTAGCGGGCGATCAGGTCGGTGTGGGTGTAGGAGAACACGTGACCGACGTGCAGCGACCCGGACACGGTCGGCGGCGGGGTGTCGATGCTGAACACCTGCTCGCGCGTCTGCGCCGGATCTCCTTGGGGCCGCTGGAAGGCGTACGTCCCCTGCTGCTGCCAGGTCTCCAGCCACTTCGACTCCAGCCCCTCGAGGGCAGGGCGATCCGGTACGTTCGGCGCGCCGGAGGTCGGTGCGTCGGTGCCCTCTTTCTGAAGGGCGCGGCCAGGATCGAGAGTCGTCATAGGGGGAATCCTACGAAGACACCCCAACCGTCCGCACATCGATACTCGACCGGGTGACCGTTGCGAGCTCTATCCTCCCAGCGTGGCGGATATCACCAGGTCCCGGCAGTTGCTGATCGCGACCGCCGTCCTGCTCGCGGTGACGGCCCTGATATCGGCCCGCTGGGGGAAGGCTGTGTTGCTGGTCGGCGGCCACGGGCTCCCGGGCTGGTTGCTCGGAATGGTGCCGCTGCTGGCTGCGGCGGTCGTCGCCGTCATTGCCCGGCGGCTGCGCCGCAGAGCCATCGCCACGCTCGGTACGGACCGCGTGGCGAAGACGACGGTGCTCCCACCGGCCGCCATCTACACGGTGGTCGTACTCATCGGCTTCTCCGCGGTGTACGAGACGCTCTGGCCGGCCGGCTGGGACCTGTTCGGCGTCGCCGACTACACGGTGCTCGAACCGGCGAGTCCTGATGGCTGTGTGGTGGTGGTCCGAGACGCCGCGAACTTCGGGTACACCAGTGAGGAGCTGTTCCCGATTCCCGCCGGCGGAGTCGGACGGCAGACCGACGGCTGGCTGGTCAGGAATCACGATCGGCCGGTCAAGAACGGCAACTACCGGCTGACCTGGAACTCGCCCGGCGACGCGATGCTGGAGATCACCGGACCCGGCACGTCCGAGGTCGTCGGGATGCCGCTGCGCGACGCGCAGTGCTGAGGTCCCGTCGCAGTGTTGAGGTCCTAAAGGAGGCCGGGCACGGTCGGCGGGAGCGGGCTGGTCATCGTTCTCCTTCTCCGGGTCAGAGCTGGCCGTGGACCGGGGGCAGGGTGCCCTCGATCGCGTACCGGCCGAGGTGTTGGACCTTCCACGCCGCCGGATCGTGCAGGGTGTGGGTGCGTGCATTGCGCCAGTGCCGGTCGAGGTTCAGGCTGTTGAGTGCTGACCGGGTGCCGGACACCTCGAACAGCCGGCTGGACACCTCGACGGCCGCCTCGGTCGTCGCGGCCCTGGCGGCCGCGACCGCCAGGCTGGCATCGGCTGCCGAGCGGGCGGTGAGGTCGGCGTTGGCCCGGTCGATGGCCCGGCCGGCCTCGGCCAGCAGCGCCTCGGCGGCCCGGGTCTGCAGTTCCATCTCGCCGAAGGCGTGCTGGACCAGCGGATCGTCGGCCGCGCGATCGACTCCGGCATCCGGATAGGGCCGGCTCTTGGTCGTGACGAACGCGGCCGCCTCGGTGATCGCGGCACGGGCGATGCCGGCGTCGATACCGGCATGCATGAGCTGGGCGAAGGCGCCGTAGGTCTGTGGCCGATCGAAGGTGACCTGATAGGGGGTGATCCGGGCGTCGTCGACCTCGACGTTCTCGAGCACGACCGAACCGCTGGCGGTGGTCCGTTGTCCCATCCCGTCCCAGTCGTCGATCACGGTCACGCCCGGAGCCGTCCGCTCCACCCACGCCACGTGCAGCGGGCCGTCCGGACCGAGATGGGCCAGCACCGGGATCCAGTCGGCGAACAGGGCACCGGTGCTGTAGCCTTTGCGGCCGTTCAGCAGCCATCGGCCCTGGCCCTGCTCGGTCAGGGTGGTCCGGAAGTCCCGGACGTGTTTGGTCCCCACCTCTGACTGGGCGTTGCCGAACCGCTTGCCGGTCAGCACCTCACCGAAGAAGAAGGCCCGGTGGGCATCGGTCGCCTGCTCCCGCAACGCGTTGACATAGACGAAGTGACTGTGCGGGATCTGGGCGACGTTGGGATCGCCCGCGGCGAGCAGCCGGAAGACCTCGGCGACGGTCTCGGCGGACAGCTCGGCACCGCCGTACGCCGCCGGCACCGTGATCGCCAGCAGCCCGCTGGCCGACAGATCGTCCAGCGCCTGGGCCGGCAGCTCCCGCCCGGCGTCCCGCTGCGCGGCACCGGCGGCGAGTGCGGCGGAGAGTTCCGCCGCAGCCGCGACAGCCTGGTCGGCGGTCAACACCGGGACCCGGCGCTCGGGCTCGAGATCGAGCGGGCTGGAGATCTCTGTCGTCATAGAAGGCCCTTGCTGGATTCGAAGTGGGCTGGAATCGAAGTCGGCTGGAATCGAGGTTCAGGTCGAGGTCCAGGTCGAGGTGGCACTGGGAGACTCCAGCGTTGCCCTATCAATTCCGTAGAGTATATCGGGAAAGAATGATCGAGCTTCCCGGCCGCTGTCGGCGGGCCACTTCCTGAGTGTGACGGATGGTGGGAGCGCCGTAGACTCGCCGATGCCATGTCAGAGCCCACTTCTGCATCCACGTCCACCGCCGGCCACGCCGAGATCGCCGCCGCGCTCCAGGCGCGCTGGCCCGAGCACCGGGTCGCGCCCAGCCTGGCTCGGATCGCCGCGCTGACCGAGCTGCTGGGGGATCCGCAGCGCGCCTACCCGGTGATCCAGTTGACCGGGACCAACGGCAAGGGCAGCACCGCGGCCATGATCGACGCGCTGCTGCGCTCGGTCGGCCTGCGCACCGGGCGGTTCACCAGCCCGCACCTGATGGATGTCACCGAGCGGATCCGGATCGACGGCGAGCCGATCAGCCACGAGCGGTTCGACGAGGTCTGGAACGAGATCCAGCCGTACGTGGCCATGGTCGACGAGCAGAAGCTCGACGGCGTCTCGATGACCTTCTTCGAGGTGATCACCGGGATGGCGTACGCCGCCTTCGCCGATGCCCCGGTCGATGTCGCGATCGTCGAGGTCGGGCTGGGCGGGACCTGGGACGCGACCAATGTCGCCGACGCCCAGGTCGCAGTGATCACGCCGATCGATCTTGATCACACCCATCTGCTCGGCGACACGGTGGAGAAGATCGCAACCGAGAAGGCCGGCATCATCAAGGCCGGTGCGACGGCGATCCTGGCCGGCCAGCAGCCGGAAGCGGCCCGGGTGCTGCTCGCACGCGCCGCCCAGGTCGGGGCGAGTGTCCAGCGCGAGGGTCTGGAATTCGGCGTCCTGGACCGGGTGATGGGGGTCGGTGGGCAGCAGTTGCGGCTGGACTCGGCCGAGGGTCCGATCGACGAGATCTTCCTGCCCGCCTACGGCGCCCACCAGGCCGAGAACGCTGCTGTCGCGCTGGCAGCGGCTGAGGCGTTCACCGGTCTGAACCGGATCGATCCGGACGTGGTCCGCGAGGGCTTCGCGGCCGTCGAGGTGCCGGGCCGGCTGGAGGTCGTACGCCGCTCGCCACCGATCATCCTGGATGCCGCTCACAATCCGCACGGCGCACGGGCGACCGCCGCCGCGATCGCGGAGTCGTTCGACTTCAATCCGTTGGTCGGCGTGATCGCGATCATGCGTGACAAGGATGCCGAGGGGCTGCTGCGGGAATATGCCGACACACTGACCACGGTCGTGGTCACCCAGGTCGCCTCGACCGATCGCGGGATGCCCGCCGATGATCTTGCCGACCTGGCCGCCGGGATCTTCGGCTCGGACCGGGTTCAGGTCGAGCCGCGGATGGATGATGCGATCGAGACGGCGATCGCACTGGCCGAGATCGACGGGGCGACCGCTCCCGGCGTGCTGATCACCGGGTCGGTGATCGCGGTGGGGGAGGCCAGGACCCTGCTGGTCGGCAATCGGCCGACCACCCCGGCCGGTGCCGCTGCCGTCACGGGCGAGGGCGTCCTGGATGCTTCAGGGGCTCCGGTGATCAACGATGTTGACGATGACGAAGACGCCAAGGACTACTCGTACGGTCCGGAATACGGCAGTGATCAATTCGGTGACGAATTCGCGGCCGAGGACGAGGATGGCGAAGACTTCGCGACCGGGTCGGATGCCGAGCACGAGGACGCGTACGGGCCCCTTTCCGATGACGTGTCCGACGGTGCGCCCGGCGATGCCGATCAGGAGCGTCCGGAGGGTGGCCGGCCGTGAGGTTGCAGCCCGGCAATCCGATGGGGCGGGCGATGATGATCACGCTCTTCATGCAGTTGATCGCCCTCGGCCTGGCCATCCCGGTCTTGATCAAACTTTCCGGAGTGTCGACCGGGCTGGCGTTCGCAACGGCCGGGGGGACGGCACTGCTCTGCCTGGTCGCGGGGGGACTTTTCCGTTCTCCTGTTGGATATCCGCTCGGATGGCTGGCCCAGTTGGCCGGGCTCGCTCTCGGTTTGGTCAGCGGCGTGATGTTCGTGATCGGGGTGATCTTCACCGGCGTCTACGTGCTGGCGTTCGTGCTGGGCAAGAAGATCGACAACGCGGCGGCCTCGATGGCCGACAATTCCTGACCTGACGGAGCAGATTCTTCCGGCGTCCGGGTCCGGATCCGGCGCCACGCTGGGTTGGGCCAGCATTCGCGGTCTGCACTCGTACTGTTTCCGCTGAGGTTGCCAGGAGTTAACCGCCGGCCGACAGCGTTCGAAGCCATGACGTTACTCTCGCGCAAGCGCGCCCGGGTCGGGGTCGCGATCGGTGCCGCTGCCGCTTTCGCGCTCGTCGGCTCCGGCGTGACAGCCCAAGCCCACGGTTGGCTATCGGCCCCCACTCACGATTTCGACGTACGGTCCGACTCCTTCACCGGACACTCAACGATCACCGGAAACGTGCTGAAGAACGACGACGGCGCGACCGCCGTCGTCCGCAACACCAAACCGGCCAACGGCACGGTCACGGTGAACGCCGACGGCAGCTTCAGTTACACGCCGAAGGCCGGCTTCACCGGAACCGACACCTTCACCTACACCGCAAGCGATGCGGTCCAGTTGTTCAAGGACACCACGGCCAGGGGGACGGCACTGCCGCCGCTGGCGACGGTGCCCGGTCCCGATGGCACGACCACCTCCATCTCCGGCGAGGGCTACGGATCGTCGCTGGCACCGGTTCCCGGCAAATCGGGTTGGTTCTACGGATTGACGGATCGCGGTCCGAACGCCGACGACCCTCTGGGGAACAAGTCGGAGATGGTCACCGACTTCGTCCCGCAGGTGGGGGAGTTCAAGCTGGTCGACGGCAAGGCAGAGTTGCAGAAGACGATCACGCTCAAGGGCCCGAAGAACATCAAAGGCCCGGCGGGTGTCTACGGTCAGTCGTACAGCGGTCGCCCGCCGACGCCGGACACCAGCGAGACGATCGATGATGTGAGCAAGAGCCACGGGACTACGGGAGTGCCGGTTGCCAGTGACCCGGACGGCTACGACTCAGAGGGCCTGGTCGCCCTGCCCGACGGCACCTTCTGGGTGTCCGACGAATACGGCCCGTACATCACCCACTTCGACGCCCAGGGCTTCGAGATCGGCCGGATCACCCCGTACAAGGACAGCCCCAACAACAAGTACCACAAGATCATCGGCTACCTGCCTGCGGAGTACGCCGACCGGCTGACCAACAAGGGCATGGAAGGCTTGACGATCACGCCGGACGGCACGACGCTGGTCGGTGCCATGCAGTCAGCGTTGCAGATGCCTGATCTTGGCAGCACCAAGGCCTCCAAGGTCGCGGCGACCCGGATCATCACGATCAACCTGCACACCTTGAAGACCAAGCAATACCTGTATCTGTTGGACAATCCGAACGACACCGGTGACGCCAACAGCGAGATCACCGCACTCTCCGACACCAAGTTCCTGGTCGACGAGCGGGACGGCAACTTCGAGCCGTTCGCCGGCAAGACCTTGTACGAGGTGGACATCAACGGCGCCACGGACGTGTCGGGCCTGACGATCGAGGGCAAGTCCCCGGAGGCGTTCCTCGGCAAGGACGACACCAACACCGCCCTCGCTGCCCTGACCGCTGCGGGTGTGCACGTGGCTCAGAAGCAGCCGTACCTGCAGGTCGGCTCGCTGGTGAGTCAGCTCGATCCGACCGGCGCGTTCTTCGGTCACGACAAGGTCGAGGGTGTCGCGACTCCGGACGCGGGCAAGACGCTGTACCTGTCCAACGACGACGACTTCGGCATCGACTACATCGGCAACTGTGGCGACGATGATCCGTGCACCGAGGCCGACGGTTCGTGGGCAGTGCATCAGAAAGTGTTGCCGGCGACCGGACAGGAGGACAACGGCGAGATCCTCAAGGTCGACACCACGAAGCTGCCAGCTGTGCTGAAGACCGTCACCGTGACGATCCACGTCCACTGATCACTGGCCGGCGACCCGACTCGCGAAGACACACCGGTAGATGGCTGATCCGAAGCGCCCCTGACAGCCATCTGCCGGTGCGTCATGCGGCCTGGCGCGCTGTACTCGACCTTCTCGGGGTTTGTGGTCTCGGGACTCAGGCTTCGAGAGCGAACTCCGCGTAGATGCATTCCTCGCGATCCCGGAACGGGCGATCATCGGCCTGATCGACCCAGATCTGCTTCGAGATCCGGTACATGCCGGGTGAAAGATCCTTCGGAACACTCGTCGTCATCTTCCGACTCGTCTTGCCCGGAGCGAGACCGAGTGCCACAGCCGCGAACACATCGAGCACGGGAATCTCCACCCAGCCATCCGCTGTCTGTCGCTCGAGGCTGTAGCCGAGCCCGAATTCCAGTGGGTGATTGGTGTCGTTGATGATCATGTGCGCGACCTCGTCGCCGGGTCTGGCCGTGTACCTGTCCAGCACCAGTCGCGCCATCATCACCGTCGTTCCTATCTTCTGGTTGCCGTGACCAGCACTCAAGCTGGACCGCCGGCCCATGGGGTCAGCCGCGAGTCTCCGTTCAGCGCATCGGGAGGTTTAGCTCGCTGTCAACCGGGAAGCGCTCAACGCTTTGGTCGGAGAGCCGGGTCAGTTGGCCCCGTCCGATCACGGTGGCGATGCCCTCGTCACATCTCAGCCCCACAGACTCCGGCAGGCCAAGGACGACGGTGCCATGGGACGATGCCCATCGACCGGCTGCTTCCAGTTGATCTT
>Ga0164242_10004964_pt1 | contig 14843 bp, 20 predicted proteins | sample OricomgcompostMG_FD_108783 | JGI IMG/M metagenome (GOLD analysis project Ga0164242, IMG submission 108783) | Miracle-Growth compost microbial communities from Emeryville, California, USA - Original compost - Miracle growth compost (MG) ... | reverse complement strand
TCCGTCATTCAAGCCTACAGTGCCCGCCAACCCGGCGAGTTCAAGCTTCAACGGGTCGATACGACCAGAGCGAGCCGGGCTTTCGGCTCTTAACCACACGTCTAGGAGAATAGTCTTATGGCTACTGAATTTACCACGCCGACCGGTCGGCTCGTTTGGGGTGATGTGTTCACGCCTCAGAAGCTGACCGAGGATGACAACAAAACGCCGAAACTGGACAAGACGACCGGTCAGCAGATGGTCGAATATTCGGTCGGTGTCGCGTTCCGCAAGGATGACCCGGAATGGCCCGCGTTTTATGCCCTGCTGAAACAGGCCGACCGCGAGGCGTGGCCGCAATACCACGACCCCGTGACCAATCAGGTGCGCCCCGGCGTCAAGTTCGCCGACAAGATCACGGATGGCGACGGGTTCGACCGCAACGGCAACCCTTATTCGCAGCGCGACGGTTACGCCGGATGCTGGATCGTCAAGTTCGCCAGCCGGTTCCCGCCGACCGCGCACCGTCACGACGGGCGCCAGTGGGTACAGATCACCGACCCGTCGGCGATCAAGCGCGGCTATTTCGTCAGGGTGTCGGGTTCGACGCAGACGAACAACAGCACGCAATCCCCCGGCATGTATCGCAATCTAAGCATGGTCGCGTTCGTGGCGTATGGTCCCGAGATCGTTTCGCAGGGCGGCAATCCCAACGCCGCGTTCGGCGGCGCACCGGTCGCTCTGCCGCCAGGTGCGAGCGCTACGCCTCTCGCCCCGCCGCCGGGCGCACCGACCGTTCCCGCCCCGGCCACACCGCCGCCCCCTGCGGTCCCTGCCGCCCCGGCTGCGCCGCCTTACACCGGGTACATGCAGACGCCCGCCGTTCCTGCCCCGGCTCCGGTCGCACCCCCCGCACCGCCGCCCCCTGCGGTCCCTGCCGCCCCGGCTGCGCCTCAGTATGCGGTGACGCGAGGCGATGCGACCTACAACGCCTATATCGCCGCGGGCTGGAAAGACGAACAGTTGATCCAACAGGGGCTTATGTCGGATTATGTGCCGCACTAAATCACGGGTTTGATGAGCCGCGTCTGGGCGACCGGGCGCGGCTGTTTTTATGGAAGGTAGGCTGATGGATCTCAAGAGCGCGGTCGTTTACGACATCGAGACGTTTCCGAACGTCTTCACGTTGAATCTCGAATGGCTGTTTGAAGATCAGAACATCACCTATGAGATTTCGACCCGTCGTGACGACCGCGCCGAACTGCTGGCGACATTCGATTGGCTACGGCAATGTCAAATCCCTATGATCGGGTTCAACAATCTGGGTTTCGATTATCCGGTAATTCATTTCCTCTATCAAAACCGTTTCGCGACCATCGCCGATCTGTACATCAAGGCGATGAGCATCATTAAGAGCGCGGATAGGTTCGGACATATGATCTGGCCGAACGAGCGGTTCGCGCCCCAGGTCGATCTTTTCAAGATCCATCATTTCGACAACCGGGCGAAGACCACATCGCTCAAGGCGCTTCAGGTCAACATGCGCGCCCAAACCGTCGTCGAAAGCGCCGTGCCGTTTGGCGCGCTCGTTTCGGATTGCGACATTGACGGTTCGCTGATCCCCTACAATGTCCACGACGTGCGCCAGACGAAACAGTTCGCACACTACTCATTGCCTGCGATGGAGTTTCGCGCTTCGCTCGTCGATCAGTTCGGACCCGATGTCATGAACTACAATGACACGAAGATCGGCGAAAAGATGCTCGAACAGCGCATCGGCGAAGACATTTGTTACGACAGATCGAGCGGTCGTAAAGAACCGCGCCAGACGTACCGTTCGCAAATCGCTTTGCGCGACATTATTTTCCCGTACGTGCAGTTCAGCAATCCAGAGTTTCAACGCATTCATCGCTTCATGCTCGAACAGACGCTCAAGCCTGACGATCTGGACATGAGCGACCAACCCGTGATCATCACGAAGGGCGTTTTCACCGATCTGCACGCGACGGTCGGCGGCTTGACGTTCCATTTCGGGACCGGCGGCGTTCATGCCTCGGTCGATGCGCAGGTCATACACGCGACGGACGAATGGCTGATACGCGACATTGACGTTGCTGCCCTGTACCCTTCGATCGCTATCGTTAATAACCTCGCACCGGCGCACCTTGGCGAAGCGTTCGTGCAGCCCTACAGCCGCATTCCGCTTGAACGGAAACAGCACGCCAAAGGCACATACATGAACGCCGCTTTGAAGCTGGCGGCGAACGGCGCGTGGGGTAAATCGAACAGCAAGTTCAGCGCGTTTTATGACCCGCAATACGCCATGACGATTCCGATCAACGGACAGCTTCTAATCTGTATGTTGGTCGAACAGCTTGTCGATGTGCCGAGCCTGAATTTAATCCAGGTCAACACCGACGGCGTGACATATCGCGTGCATCGCGACTTTGAGCCGCTGGCCGCTGCGGTTTGTCGGGCGTGGGAACAGATCACCCGCCTGACGCTTGAAGACGCCGATTATCGCAGTATGTGGATTCGAGACGTGAACAACTATGTCGCCGAAACGCTCGACGGCAAGTTCAAGCTCAAGGGCGCGTATTGGACGCCCGACGCCGACCCGGCGAAATATGCCGACAGCATATCGAACGCGTCGCCCCCCTCGTGGCACAAGGATCTAAGCAATCTCGTTTCGATTCGTGCGGCGGTCGCTGCGATGACAAAGGGTATCGACCCGGAACAGTTCATCCGCCAGCACAGCGACCCGTTCGACTTCATGTGTCGCGCCAAGGCGAGCGGCGGGGCCTATCTTCTACACGGTGACCGACGCGTTCAATCGACGTTTCGATATTATGTATCAACGGATGGCGCCCCCCTCGTGAAGATGCAGCCGCCGAGCGGTGGTCATGTTGTGGGTGAATGGAAGCGCGCCCCGAAGATCACGAAAGCCGAATACGATCGCGTCATGCGCGAAACCGGTGGCGAATGGGACGAGCGCGTCTGCACCAAGGCGAAGTCGCGCTATGAGGTGCAAAAGATCGGGATTGAATCGGGGTGGCTTGTGCGCGACGTATGCGACGCCAGCGAGTTTTCATTCGGCGATGTGGATTATGCTTGGTATGTCGCCGAGGCGCGGAAGCTGATCATCACTTAACCGTGCGGCGGGGTGTGACCCCATGTCGTCGCCCAGTGATAGACCGCATAGACCGCGCTACCCGTCCCGGCCACCCAGGCCAGAATCGCTGCGCCGACCCCACGCCGCATGGTGCGTATGAACGAGAAGTCGCGTTGCTGTTCGATAACCGAATCGGGGTCTTGGACATTCAGGCCGATCGTCAAAAGCGTCTGTTTGACCGCAGCCGGTACGGCGTTTTGTACCGCCTCGTCAACTGACTGTTTGATGACTGCTCGAACTTGCGATTCGTCCACGGTGCAAACCCCCGGTGTGATTTGCACGGCAAGGTACAAGGTCAGGGAGTCACCGTCAAGTTGTCGGCGATGCGTCGCGCCCACCCGCGACCGAAATTCGGCCAGGTCGGAAGGGTCGTCATGAAAGTCAGGCGCAGGGCGTTGAACCGTCGCCTCAAAGCGTTCGGATCACAGCTTGCCGCAGCATTTAGGGTAAGGGACCCGATCACTCCGTCAACCGTCGCGCCAGACGCCCCCTGAAGCCATTTGATCGCCTGAATGTTGCCTGAATTCACGGCTGCGTCGAACACGTCGTACCGAATCGCATCGGGCAATTGATCGCATTTGCAGGGCGTCCAGTAATCGCGAGCGTAAATCGCCTTGGCCGCGTCGGGCGTCAGACCGGCAATATCGACGCCCGGATGCGCTCGCGCACTGATGCCGTATTTAGTCAAACCGCCGGGGTCGGATGGATTGTTAACCAACCCACCTTCGCGCTGAATGAGCAGCCCGAACGCCCGATCAAGATCCATCCGACTTCACCTCGGGTTGTGGTGCGAGACGACCGAAGAAAACGCCCAACGCGGTCGCGACGCCCGCCACCGTGACAATCCAGCCCGGCGGGTCGGCGACGCCCGGATTGACCGCGGCGAACGCTTGATACGCGCCGAGCGCCGCGGTAATCGCGCCGCCGATCAAACCGGCCTGAACGCTCAGGAGGCGGCAATTGACCTTGAAGCTGTGGACGAACTGCATGTCGTCGCCTCCCGCTACGGTTAGGACTGGGGGACGGTCACGAGGGAATTGTACAGCGAAATCGCCGAGTCGATGAACGCTGAAACCAAACCCTTGACGCTGTCCCACGCGATACCGAGTTCCTGAACGGCAAAACTCAGGTAGAGCAGGACGAGTTGCTTTTTCGTCGCGCCTTGGCCCGAAATATTCGCGAAAGCCGTCTCGACCTGCGTAACGACCGCCGACACTTTGTCGAACAGCGCGCCCGCATTGGTGATCACGGTTTGCGCGGCGGCGGCGATGCTCGCGGCCTGGGCGATGAAAGCGGGGAAACTGACGGTGGTCGACATGGTGCGTATCTCCTGATGTGCGCGCATAATGCGTCAGCGTGACGCCCTTGTCAATTCGTCTGGCGGATTTGGCCGGTCTGTTCGAGCTTGTCGAGACAGGTCGCGGTGTTCTTGCGCAGAATGTTCGTCTGATCGCGCACCGTGACTTCTTGCCCGGCCCAGCCCAGCAGGTCGTTATACGCGCTCCAGAGCCACGCCAGTTGCCCGTGATCGTCCGCCGGAGCGGCGGTCTTCGGTAACGGAACGGGTGGCGCGACCGGTGACGGCGTATGCTGGCCACACGCGATGACCGGCGCGATCACGGTGTCACTCGCCGGGGCCTGCCTGATTGGCGCGGTCGTTGAGAGCTTGAAGGGCGTCGAGACGGTCCCGCACGCTGTCAGAGTGAGCAATGCGGTCAAGATCAACGCGGTTCTGGTCGTTCGCATCGGAAATATCCTTTTCAGTCTGTGCGGCGGTTTCTCGCCCGATCTGGGCGGACTGAGCGGTCATGCGGTTGGCGGCGGTCACGGGGTTGTCGGTCTTCGGCTTGGTGAACAGACCGATCAGAGCGGACAAGATAGTTGCGAGGAAAGACCACATTTAATCCCCCACAGAAGGCACCGGGGCAGGAGTGCCGTAATTTTGGCTTTCTTTGATCTGCGCAATCATGGCGTCATGCTGATCTTTGAGGGATTTATACTCAGCATCAATCTTTTCCTGATCAACGGAATCGACACGCAGCGCGTTTTCATTGACAATCTTCTGTCTCATTCCGAACCCTCTTCTTTTTCATCCGGCGCTTCCGACACTTTGTCCACAAGTGCTATGATGTTATGGCTCAAACGGCCCCAGACCTGCCTGTTCAGGCGCGCCTTTAGCCACGTCCATTCCGTTTCCTTCAAGCTCAGAACGCCATCGACGCATTGCTCCAACTTGTCGATGACAGCGAGACCCGCGCGCTGATCTGCCAGCGTGTAGCCTTCTGCGGGAGCAAGCGTGAGCGCAGAAATCAGCGTTTCACGCTCGTTGATTTGTTCATTGGTGGTAAGTTGGATTTTCCGCATTTTATCCTCAGGTTGTGGAATTGGTCATAAGGCCGGTTGTGGCTATCCCCGTGACAATGGAGGTTAGAACAGCTTTAGCATTTGTATCCGTCACCGAAGACAAGGCCCCGGTGATAGCCTGCTTAACCGCTGTTGCGCCGAAGAACCCTATATAGTTACCCGACCCGGAATGCCCCCATTGCATAATGTCTGAACCGTCCGGGCAGGAAAGAGACCCACGTCCATTTGTCCCGCCCGGCCTGATGACAAGGGCATTGTCAGTACCTGATGCTGAAGCATTGGTCAGTAGAGAGACCGTTGTGGTGGGAATAAGGTCGAGATTGGTGATGCCGTTACCAACGCTCCAATCGCCGTTTTTCAGGAAACCACCGGAAAAGGTGTACGGCGTGAAATCAACGCCCCATGCTGCGTCACGTTTCGTAGATGGGTTTTGAAAAAACTTTGCACCGATCAGGGTTGAACCTGAATAAGTCGGGTCATACCCGTAAAAGTCGGTGAACGCGATACCGTAAGTACGGCCAATCCCAACGCCGTACTGGTCAGCAGACGCGGTAAAGTTGATGAACGCATCCATCTGAGTGCCGCGTTCCGTCGAAAGGTCGCCAAAGGTAAGACCCACAATGCGAAGTGGAGCAGAGCCGGTTTCAATGGCAAAGTCCATTTCATTGCCAACGGTAATCACATGCGTGGCCGCTGCCGCAACGTTCATGTAAGTTGCGAACGGAAACAAAGCCCCCTGTTCCGCGCCTGAGCTACCACCTAGATTTACCGAGGCCGCGGCCTGACCATTCAAACCCACATAGTTTTGATTGCCTGGCGAAGCGCCTGGAGTTGCGTTAAGCGTCAATGTGGCGTTGAGCGCGGTGCGGCCACCCCTCCAGCCCGCCGTATCAGTATTTACCCGAAACTGTCCGCCGATAAAAAACCCATTGTTATCGCTGAGATTCGCACCATCATGCAGCACATCCCACATGTAATAGGTAGCGGTTCCGACAATGCCGCCAGCACCATGAACATCAGGCCCTAACGCATAAGTCCCTTGAGCATTTGCACCCAGATAATAGCCCGCGCCGCTATTACCTGCCGTCACAGTTTCGTACCATGTATTGGCGGGCAAAAGCGGATTACCGCCGCCTTGCAGGTCAGAGCGGACAAGCCATTTAGCATTAGACAGATCGGTATTGGCTTTGTCCGCAAGTGCAGTATCAATCTCAGCCGTCGAGTAAACGTCGAGATCGTCGCGCCACGTCGCAGCGTCGGCGTCCGCCAGAAGATCCCGTGAATATGACGCCAGATCAGTCAGCGCGAGCGAAGACACCCCTGTGAAGTAGGCGAGTTTATCTGCACTGGCCGTAAGACCCGCGAGCGCACTTAAAATCGCGCTTGTCGGTTGCGCCCCGACCTGTACCGCCGTCGTATTGTGCGGGTTGTTTGTATCCGCAACGTGCGAGGCGATCAGAGACGAGGCGGCTTCGGTCTGAGCGAGAAGGGTCGCGAAGTTCGAATCGAGTTGATTCGCCGGGACTTGCTGACCGCCCTTGTCGGCGAAAGTGTAAAACGTCATGGTCAGAATCCAATCGCAATCCAAGTCACGTCGATGACGGGGTTTCCGTTGATATTGTTGTTCACGAGGGTGATTTGAGCGTTATTCGTCGTTGAACCCTCGACTTCTGCGACCGCATCTGTGCCGGAATTGAAAGTCGTGCGGCGCACACCTGCGTTATACCAGAGCAGTGCGTTCGGATAGGGACCGGACGGATAGGATTTTGTGGTTTTACTGTCCGGACCAATCGACGAAGCGATGCCGACATTCACGATCAGCGGCCCGAGTTGGAACCAGTAGCCGTTCACGCCCGAGTGGATTGTGAGGTTCTGAAGCGACAAGTCCGCTTTACCCCACGTCCCGTTCGCAAGCGGTAAGTAGCCCGCCGCATTCGCGCCAGCGGGAGGCGCGGGTACGAGACCTTTCGTACCGCCCGACCCCGAATCGCCGCCGAACGCCGACAAGAGCGAGATCAATTGCGACATCGTTACGTCGGTGGTGTTGCCCGTGCCGAGACGGCCTTTGACCGTATTAACGCCGCCGTTCGCGAGCTTGGCATTCGTCACCCCTTGGTCGGCAAGTGCAGCAGTCCCGACCGCGCCGTCGACAAGGTTTGCGGATCCGACCAGCCGTTCCCACCCGGTCGCGCTGCCTCCGTCTGGGTCCGTCGTATTGTCGTCGACCGTACTGCGCCAGATTAGACCGGTCGTTACCGTACTGGCGAGTTGTGCCCCTTTAGGATAGCCGCCCACCGTCGCAACGAACACGCTGTCGTAAACGACCGGCGCCCCGGCCCCTTGCCAGTTGACCCACCGGCTCAGGGCGCGCAGAACGCCGTTGAAATCCTTAATGTCGGGCGGAATGCCGCCAGACTCAAGCGGCTGCGCGGTGATCGGGGGGAAGCCGAGCGTATAGGACGCCGCGCCTGCGGTGGCCGTGCTGTCCGGTATGTCGCGCACATAGCTGCCCGTCGCGTCACGCGCGAAAGGAATGTCGATCAGCACCGGCATGTCAGAAAGTTTCATGGGATCGTCACCGTGATCTTGATTCCAGCGGGCGCGGGCAGCACCCCGCTTTGCAGCACAATAGCGCGTTCGACGGGAGAAAGCGAGAAGGTGAAAACGTATGTCATCGACATGTCTTCGTTGTCTTCGACATAACAGTTCCCGCGCCCCGGAAAGAGGTTCAGAAGGATCTGATTTATCGAAGCGCTCGTGCAATTCGTTATGTTCGCGAGCGCCTTGGCAAGTATGAGGATTCGATAAGCGTCGTCTGACAACGCATAGTTCGACGTGCCGCCGACACCGTTGTAAAAAACGCCTTGGTTAAAGGGCTGCGCGCTGGACGATTCGGCAAAACCGAAGAACGACGATGTGGCGACATTCAGAACACGACCGACGCCGACAATCTTACCCCAGAAGTCCAGCCCCCAGCCCACAGCCGTGTCGATGTTCCACACCTTGTCGTAAAAATCATTCTGAAGGCGCAAGACGTTGATCGCCTCGTAAAACGACTGCGCGATTCCGCCAAGACGCTGCGAGTTGGCGTATTGGCTGGGCGTGACCTGGTCGGGCGTATAGACCATCAGACAAGCGCCACCGAAACGCGGCTGGCCGAAGTCACGGGGTATTGGTCGAGGTCTGGGGTAATCTCCGTTTGATCGGCTACGAGTGCTTGGATCGTGCCGGACGCTGCGTCCTCGTTGGTGCTGACCGTATAAGTCCCGGTGCCCCCTGTGCCTGTGCCAAGACCGATGATCCGCGCGCCGACCGGACCGCCGCTCAGAAACTGGCCGACCGCGAGCGTTCCCGACGTGACCGCGGTGCAAGTGAATGTCGGGCCGGTAAACGATCCTGTGACCTCGGCCGCGATTGAATTGGTCGAGCCGATAAATATATCCAGAACACGCGCCCACGCTCCGAGGGATGCGACGGCGGCATAAAACCGACTGGCAAACACGCTCGCGGCGATGCGCGCCGGGTCGCCCCCGTCACCACCCAGAAACGCCGAAGCGACGGCGTTTGCGATTTGGGTCTGATAATTGGACGGGACTTGTGCGGAATTGGCGAGGCGAATGGCGAAGTAAAACGGCAGGTCGGTGGCGGTCTGCCATTTGATCGTATATGACGGATAGGGTGTCGAATAGCCCGGACTCGTATCTTCGACGGTCGCGCTCGTATTCGCGCCGCTATACCAGGGCGGTCCGGGCGCTTTGTGCGCCCAGAGGATCTGCGCGATCACATCGTTCGATGCGCCGCCCTTGACGCACGCATACACCTCGTACGCTGCGAGCGTGACGCCTTGGATAGTCACGGGAGACGAATCGTCATTGCTGTAGCAGTACGCGTCGATGCAACCCGCACCGCCGTCAACAACTGGTTTGATGAGGTTCGCGCGCATGGACGCGTTCAGGCCGATAGAGTTCGCCGCGACCGAAGCCTGTCGCCGGTTCTCAAGCGCGATGCGCGACTCGGTATTGTATCCCGGCGTCCCATCAGCGAGGTTCGTCACCGAGTCCCAACCCGGCACGATGCGGTAAATCTTAGATAGCGACCCCGCCGGGCATTGGATCGCGCCCTTGGTGACGCACTCAAACGTCACGTCGACGTAACCGAGATCGCCGATTGTAGCCGCCGCATTGGACGCATACACGTTGCCGTCAAGCGCCTGTGCAAGGCTACCGGACGGAATAACCGTACCCGAACCGCCCACGCATCGCCCTGTGACCACCGTCGAAGTCGCGGCGATTCGCTCAATAAAGTTCAGACGGCAAATCGCATCCTGCATCCGGCCCGAAGCAAACGCGGGGTCAATCGCATTGAACATGGACACGAACGCGGCGATTGCATCCTCAATGGTCGCCGATTCGGTCGCCGCCAGCAGACCTTGCGGAGTCGCCGGGTCCATATTGAGCGCACCGCCGAACGCGCCGTTAATGTCCGCCTCGACACCTGCAAGCACAGCGGCGGTCGACGGTGCTTGCGGCCCGGTGTCGCCGAACGTAACAGGGGGGACATTTGTCGTCATGACGAGGAAGATCCTATGAAACTGACCGCGCCGGTATTGCTGCCGATAAACGTGACGAACAGCCCGTTGTCGCCCACGAACGTAATGACGAGAGTTTGCGCAGAGACCGCGCCGTTCGCGGTCGCGACCGAATAGGCGAATTGTATCTGACCTGTCACCTTCCGGTCAATAAACGACGTGATGTAAACGGTCGCGTCAGTAACGTTCGGGATTTTAAGGGCGGCGGTTTTGATTTGTGATTTCAGATAATTGGTGTTCAGCGACTTGCCGAAGACCTGACCGAAATAGTCGATGCCTTGCGTCGTGTCGTACCAAAGCTCACCCAGAAACAGACGGACGCGGCTGCAAATATCCTGCGCGATGGAATACGGATCATTCGCGACGGCGATGTTTCCGTTCGCGTCGATCACTAAATCCCACGTCGTCAGGTCCAACAGAAGCGTCTGCATCAGGTCGCCTTCAGTTTCGTTGCGTTCGAGCCGTCCGCCAGTTTGACAAATTGCGACCCGCCGCCGATCAAGGTTAGGTCGTCCACGGTTAGTTTCGCCGCCATTGTTACATCATTGCCGAAGGACGCGCCACCTTGAACCGCAATATCCCCCGTGAACTCGGCGGTCGGGGCGTCGATGGTCACGGTGTTGGGGGTTTTGAGCGTGATCCCGGCATCGGTAAACTCAACGTATTGTGTCGGTGCGCCGTTGAGCATTCCGCCGAAATATACCCCGTCTGCCCAGTCGAACCGCCGTCTTGAGCCGGGCAGTCCCGGGGCCTTCGTCGCCTTAACGGTTGATATGTCGCGCGCGCAGAATACCGCAAGCCCTATGTCGCCCGGTTGCGGGTCGATGATGACCGCGCCGCGCGTGCCGCCCTGAAGGCGCAGGTAGGGGAATTTATGGATCGTTGCGTGCGGATACGCCTGACCCTGACCGTCGACTTGGTAAACCAGCGGCAGAACGTCCACGGTCAGAGCGGCAGTATCGACTGCCTCAACACGCACCATTTCGGCGGTCGCGATTTTGCCGATCATCTGTTGGATCATGAACCACGACTCATTGAACGGCGTCGCTGTCGAGTGCATATCCTGCGGGCCAGACCAGCCTTGCGTCATTGTGTGCCTCCCGCTTCGGTCGGACGGTACGCGCCAATGTCCATGAACCACGCGCCATCCGGCGTTTCCGATTCGAGATCATAGCTCAGTTGCATCACATTCCACGATCCGTTCGCGCCGGTCAGGGTCGATTTAAGCTGAAACTGCGCGCCAATGATGAAGCCGGGTCGGTACAGCGCGGTCAGGCTCACCCCCGCGTCCGAATAGCGCGGATAGCCGACCAGCCCGGACGATGCGTTCAGTTCGTATTGCAGAGTCGTGCGTTCGGTATTCTTCGGCCAGATTTCGAGCGTGTCACCGTTCGGGCCGCTGTTCGAGTCCGCCCATATCGACGCGGCCTGTTTGAGCGAGCGCAATTGATCCAGCGCCGAACCGGGCAGATAAACCGAAGCGAGCCGCCCCGTCACGCCGCTGTTCAGAAACGTCTTGTTCATGCTTGCGGCGATCTGAGACGCGATGACGGCCACGTCCGCACCGTTCGGAAAACTGATTGCCGGAACCGGGCGCGCCAAATCGACAAGCCCGGCGTTGGCGTTCATGACAAGGCACACATCCGGTGCGCCGTCGAAGTCCGGGTACGAACTGACAATCTTCCCTGAAAACACTTGCGACATACCATCGACATCATCCCCGGCACGCACTGTGACGGTGTTGTTTCGCACATAGTCGAGGGGCTTACCCAGTCGCGACACGGTGTTTATGATCGTGTCGGTGACGCCATAGACGCGAATGACCGCGCTGTCCGTATCAGGAAGCGCGCCTTTCATGATCTGAGCGGACACACGCTTGCCGGTGAGGGTCACGGTGTCAGCGCCGGTGTCACCGAATGTCCCGGTGCCGAGCGTAACAACCACATCAATTTTGCGCTGAACAAAGCTCATAATTCTGCCGGGGTCAGGTAGTTGAGCGTCCAGCGCGAACCGATCTGCGAATAATAGGGGTCATCGACGCCTTGCGTATCATACCAAACGAAATCGCCGACAAGACCCAAGTAAGCGTTACGCACGATGTTGTTCGCGTGCTGGCAGATCACCCCCGTGACAATCGGCACATCATTGACAAACACGTCCATAAATAGGCCGGTCGTCAATTGATAGATATTGAGGCGCACGGGCTGACCGTTAAGCTGCGCAGTGAGCGTCTGGTTTTTGACCGCTTGAACCGGGATCGTCTGCATGTCTAGTGTCCGATCGTGTTCGGGCCGCTCGCGGCGGTTGTCGTGCCGGTACTGGGCGTCTGGCCTTGCACCGCGCCGGTGTCAGCCTGGTCCGAGGCGTTGTCAGATTTCGTATTCGAAAACGCCGCCGCCTCACCAATCCGGATTTGCCGAAGCTTTATTTCTGCGACGATCAATCCCGCGCCGCGCTGTGCATTTCGGGTGATTCGCAGTCCGACCAGGTTCGCGTTTTGGTAAGTCTTTTCGGGGGTCACGAGGTCGAACAGGTCCAGCGACGCAAGCAACGATTCGAGCGTGTCCTGAAACTGCGCCCGGTCCGTCGTCAAGCCACCCTTGGAAACCACAAGTGTCGCGTCATAAGGCATTTCAACCTTGTTGTACGACTCAAAGCTGCCGAGTTCGATCGGGTATTGGGGCGTGTTGTAGTCCTTGCTGAAATCGACCTCGACGACTGAATCGACTTCAAGCGCTATCGCGCCACCCACCGTGAACAGGCCCCACCGGTCGGTCGTGGCGTCGGCGGTGCTGGCGGTATCCTGCGTAGCGTAATCGACGGTCGGCGTCGTCGCGTTCGGGTCGCGATAGACGGGCGGCACGCCGGGCAGGTTCGGGACGTTTGGGAAATCCACCATCAGTTAAGCCCCGAATTCGTGCCGTTGACCTGCGGGCTGGTCGCCAGCGCCGCGCGCGCGCCGCGCGCCATGCCCTTCGCGTCGGTCGCTTGGGTGGTCACGGTCATCTGTTGCACCGTGATATTCTGCGTCAGAGCGCGCGAGCCGCGCCGCACGTCGCCTGCCAGTCCGACGCCGGGGCGCATGTAGGCGGACAGATAGGCCATCATCGCACCGTTCGCGCCTTGACCGCGAATCATGCCGAGCGCGCGGGTTTCGGTGTTGCGCAATTCCCAGACGATAAACGCCAACTGGTCCATGAAAGACGATTTGTGAATATCGCCGTTTCGCCCGGTTTGTTTCGCGAACGCGGTGTAGTCGCCCTGGCGCGTCTTCAGCCATTGACCGAGACCGAACGCTGACGAAGTGGGGTTCTTCGCGTGCGGGTCAAGTTGCCCGTTTTCGGCGCGCATCCCCGCGACCATGCCGCGCGCTTCATCCGGGGTGAAGCCTTGCGAAACGAAATAGGACTGTGCGGCTGCGGCGCGCTGTTCGACCGAACCGAGACCGTTCGCGAGTTGCGGCGTATGAGAAGCCCACCATCGCTTACTTATGCGGTCCATCGCCGCATTCTCACCGTTGTCACCCGTGCCGCCGTGGACCGCATAAGCCCCAACCGCCAGCAGACCGCCGGTCAACAGCGCGCCGCCTCCGATCAGTCCCGCGCCGCCAGCGGCGGCAACACCTGCCGCAGCCTCTCCGCCCCCCGCAGCCGCCGCGCCACCGCCGCCCAGACCAAGTACCTTCAGCACGTTCGCCGCGATCTTAACGGACCCCAGTGTCGTGAGCGCCGCGCCGAGCGTTAGTACCCACTTGGTCGCGTTCGGGAATTTGGTCACGAGGGTGTCGATTTGGCCAATAAGCTGCGTCAGGGCGGGCGCGAGATCGGTCAGGATCTCGGTCGCATTGCCCTTAATGTCGTTCGTGAGCGTGCGGAACGCGCCCTGAAGTTCCTTCAGGCGGCTGATTTCCTCATCGGTCGGCAGGGCGCGTTTGGCTGCTTCAAGTGCCTGCGCAACGGCTTTCGGGCCTTTTCCCGCGAGATCAATCGACGCCGGATCGAAGCCAAGCAACCCGCCCTCTTGCGCAACGAGTCGTTGGTCCTTGCCTTGCGCCCACTGTGCGAACTTCTGAAACACCGCAATCGCGTCGTCCTTCGGTCCCGCGCCGATACGCGACATGGCGAGAAGCGTTTGGGGGTCGACAATGCCGAGCGTGCGCCAGTTTTCAAGGCGCGCGGCGAGTTGCGTCAGTGACGCTTGGGCGCTCGCCGCGTCGCCACCGTTCGCCTCGACCGCACGGCTGAATGCCGCCAGGTCGCGCACCTGAATACCAGCCTGTTTCGCGGCGATCTCCATTCGTGAAAAATCGTTAACCGATTTCGATACGAAATCCTTAATGCTGTTCGCGCCGATTAGCACCGCGAAGGTGCCGAGCGCTTCCCGTTTGATCGCCGAGTACGAGTCGGCAACCTTGCGGTTGTCGTCCATCTGTTCGCGCTGACGCTTGCGGCGGGACGCTTCGGACTTTTTATCGGTTTCCTCGACCTGCTCCGCGCCTTTACGCGCGCGCTCGGTCGTCTGGTCGATGGTCTTTTCGACCTCCGCCGCACCTTTCTGATAACCGGACGGGTCCAGACCGATCAGAACGTAAAACGAGTCGAGAATGCCCGGCAAAGCCCGTTACTCCGAAGGCGGGTTCATGAGAAGGTCGTTCAGATAGTCAACCTCTATCACTTCGGCCAGTATATATAAATCAGCAACGCCGTAAACCGTCTGCAATTCGTGCCATGTCGCCAGACG